>Ga0209377_1000005_pt1 | contig 100074 bp, 92 predicted proteins | sample GraSoiAngelo_141_FD_185898 | JGI IMG/M metagenome (GOLD analysis project Ga0209377, IMG submission 185898) | Grasslands soil microbial communities from the Angelo Coastal Reserve, California, USA - 14_0929_12_40cm (SPAdes) (version 2) | ecosystem: Environmental > Terrestrial > Soil > Grasslands...
AGCGCTTTTTAGCAATACGGAAGGCCTCTTTAATTTGAGAGGCCACCGAAACACGGCCACCGGTTCTCAAGCGCTCTTTAGCAACCGAATCGGCAGGAACAACACCGCCGCGGGGTATCGAGCGCTTTTTAACAACACAGATGGCGGACAGAACATAGCCTTAGGCTTTAACGCTGGCTCCAACATCACGGGCGATCTCAACATTGATATAGGTAACGCAGGCGTTGCTCTCGAGCAGAGCACCATCCGCGTTGGGACTCCCGGATTCCATTCAAGGACCTTTATCGCCGGCATCCGCGGGGTGATGACCGGATTTGCGAATGCTGTAGATGTCGTCATCGACTCTGCCGGCCAGCTCGGCACGGCTAGCTCTTCGCGTCGGTTTAAGAAGGAGATTAAACCGATGGACAAGGCCAGTGAATCCATTCTGGCGCTTAAGCCGGTGACGTTTCACTACAAGGGCGATGCCACAGCCACGCCGCAATTTGGTTTGATTGCTGAGGAAGTAGCCAATGTGAATCCGGATCTGGTGGTGCGAGATGAGAACGGTGAAATTTACACAGTGCGCTACGACGCGGTGAACGCAATGTTGCTCAACGAGTTTCTAAAAGAGCATAGAAAAGTCGAGGAACAGCAGAGCAAAATTCAGAAGCAACAAGGGACAATCAGCGAATTAAAGGCCACTGTTGCCCAGCAACAGAAGGGGATGGAGGTTCTCGCAGCGCAGCTCAAAGAGCAGGCCGCGCAAATCCAAAAGGTGAGCGCAGAGCTTGAAACGAGCAAACCTGCGGCGCAAGTGGTTAACAATCGGTAGAGCCTGACCAAGAACAGCCGCGTCAGGCGAGATTGTCGATTCGACCGACTGGATTGGGGAGCGGCTCGCGTGTACGTTTCCGCGCCGCGCCGAAACACCCGTTCCATTAGCAATTGCGTTACAAGGAAAAGTTCGCGATCGCGAGGGCGCGATCGCCAGCACGCGAGGGCGCATGCGCTCCCCGGATTCAAATCTGCTTAAAACGCGGACATTCGTTTGGGTCCGCTGCGAGTAGCGCTTTTCGACGAAAGATGCGCGCGCCTTGCGACAAGAAACACGTGCGCAGTTCTTCAGTAAAAAATGAAGAACCATCCCGCCGTGGATTGAATTCCAGCAGGAGCCGGCCATTAGGCTTGAGAAATCGTGTCCGGATGTCGTTGATGAAAAATTTCCAATCGGCAGGAGCCCACTCCTTCCATATCCCTTCTTCGTCCCGTGCGATCCGGTGAAAACAGACGCGATGTCCGGAGACGAGGTCGAATTTTCTTCCCAGATCGGGCAGCGGCGTTTGCGGAGTGATTCGTGCAATCACGCGGCGAACGCCGAGGAGCTTGGTTGTGCCGCGGAAGAAAGGTTCGTCGTCCGGGTCGAGGCCGAGTCCTTCATGGCCGAAGAGCTGGCAGAGGTAGAGAAAATAACCGGCGCCGCAGCCAAGATCGAGAATCTGAAGCGACGGCGCGCGATCAAGCCAAAGGTCCTGCACATGCTTGACATTGATGCCGATCCAGTAGGCTGCGTCTTCGTAGGCGTTAATCCTTCGCGCGTTAGGCCGGTAAGGATAACGTTCGCGGATCTTTTCTAATTCGGCCCGATCAATCGTGGCGAGAATCCGCCGCGCACTCACCGGATGCGTCCAGCGACAAGCGTGCTCCCACAAGCTCTGCGCTGCGTCGACGGAAAAAAGCTTTTGAAACTTGCGCGAAAATCGCACACCTAAACGATGCAGCGAAGTGCGCTACAGACAAGCTGGCCTTCAGCTACGGGCGGATATCAAGACGAATCAGACCCGTCGAACCTTCGCGCGTCATAAATCCGCTTCCCCAGCCGTTGCGCGGATAGAAGTATTGCTCGTAACGCCAAAGCATTTCCAATGTTGCGCCGGAAGATTTTTTCCAGCGAAGCTGATAATAAATGTGCCGTTTCCATGATGGCGACTGGCCGGTCATGAAATTGAGATCGAATGGCGTCGGCCAACTAACAATACTGCGGCGCGTTACAAGGGAGGCGTCGTCCCCTGCGGGCGTCGTCGTCGCGAGATGGTCGCTGGCACTTTCTGCCGCGGAGCCCAGTCGGCCAAAAGCGAAAACCTTGCCTCCGCTCGCCAAAGCAAATTGATTGTCTTTTGTCGAACCCATGCTGGGAGACAGATTCGGTGCGGTCTCGTTGAGACTTAATCCGGCATCATTAACAATAAGGATGCCGCCAGTTCCGCTGCCTTCGTAAGCGATTGAGTTTATTTTCGCTGAATCGATTTCAACTGTTCCGAACCGATCGATGAACAATGAGAGCTGGCGACCACCAAAAATCCATGACGCCAATATCGCAGTGATGCATGCGATAAGAATTGCAAGCGTGATCAGAAGTTCGCGCACAATCCAAAGACTATGAGCCACAGATGAACACAGATCGACACAGATTTCTGTCTGTGTTTCATCCGTGTAAATTTGTGGCTAGTCTTCTTGCTCGGAACATCGGTAAATTGCTCGCCTCCGAGAGGGAGAATTGAGGTGCGGGGATTTGCAATCCGGAGTGCGCGAAAGTGGAGCCTCGCATGAGCCACGGATTTTGGTTATAGCCGAGGTGATGAACGCTTCGGCAGGTCGCGTCGATAAACCAGAACCGCGCTGGCAAGCGCTTCTGGCGCTAATCGCCGTCGGTTGCATTTATGCAGCGCTCCCGCCGTGGTTCACGGTCGGTCCTACGTGGCTTCTGCCGGCGATAATCGCGGTGATGCTCGTCCCCACCATCATGACCCATCGCATGGGGCGTCATTCCCTCAACCACGCGCTCGGCATCGTAATCAACGCAATCATCACGTTGGCGTTAATTGGGTCCGTCGCACTGCTGGTCCGGACTTTGCCCGGTCAGAAACAAGCCCCGCTTCCTCTCTTGTTCTCAGGTGCCGAACTGTGGCTCGCAAACGTGCTGGTGTTTGCCCTGTGGTACTGGCGGCTTGATGGCGGTGGCCCGACCATGCGCGACAACCGCCGCGAATTTGGCAGCCGCAGTTTTGTGTTTCCGCAGATGCAGATTGAGAAAATCGAGCGCGGACGATTCAGCGTGGAAGGCTGGCGTCCAGGTTTCGTTGATTACCTTTTTATTGCGTTCACCACGAGTTCCACCTTCGGACCCACTGATGCGCCAGTGTTAGCTCGCTGGGCGAAAGGTCTCACGATGTGCCAAATTTTCATTTCACTGAGCATTGTTGTTTTGCTCATTTCGCGAGCTGTCGGCATCCTGTGATGCCTCGTGGGAACGATTGAGGTCAACTCGCGAAAGCTTTCGGAGTCAATCGCCCCTACCTACGCATGCAGCGGTGTAGTAGGGACGGTTCACCTGAACCGGCCGAGCTTTGCGGCTACCTCGTTTATCGACCGATGAGAATCAAAATACCTGCCACAAGCGCTAAAATTCCAGTCACGATTACGGGGATAGCGATGTGAACGAGCGTCATGATTCCAACAAGAATCAGATAGATCGCGAGCAAGAGCATTCCGAGATTTTTTGTGATAGTCATGGACTTCTTTTGAGGGAATCACGTTACTTTTGCACGTTTAAAAGTGCGCTCGATTCAAAACATTTGCCGGTCGCACCGGGTCGCGTAAATCTGCCGGTATCATGATTCCCGTTAAAGGCTACGCAGTAAAAATGCCATTTCGCCGTTGGCCCCGTTTGATTTCGAGCGGCCGGTTTGTGATTGATCTAGCTTCGCTGAAGTGAATAATCGCGGCATGGAACGCGAAAAAATCATTTTCTTCCGGAACTTCTTCTTCGCCGCGTTCATCATCGGCCTCGTATTCGCGTTGTTCTATTTTGCAGCGACGACACTGCTTTGGAACACGGCCGTCTCATGGGCGACGCACTTCTTTAAGATCGACGAAAAGGAATTTGGAAGATTGGTCTTGATGTTCTTCATCGAGCTGCGGGTCGTGCTCGTATTTTTCTTTCTTGTACCGGCGCTAGCTTTGCATTGGTGCGCGCGGAAAAAGCAATAAGATGTCTTGTCTAACCAAAGCGCTTTGATCGCCGCGAACTCTGGGGAGCGCGCGCGCCTCGCGTGCTGCGATTGGCGCCCTCGCAAATCGCTGGGAAGGTTCAGGGCCACAGGGCAGTTACGCTGTGAGAGGCTCGCGCCGGGGGCGCCGCGAATGCACGCGAAGGCGCGTGCGCTCCTCAAAATAAGCACTGGACTATTTTCAATGCGCCACATTGACTGCGATTGATTAGATTGGCCGAAGCACATCTATTGCTTGAGATAACTCAGTCTCTAAAGGTGGACTTGTCACCGCTTCGCGACGGCACCAGAATCGCCTCGCTCATCCCGTGCAAAAATTTCTTGTCTGTCGGGGCAATTGTGGCCAGGGCGCCGCGTAATTTCACGCGATCGCCTTCGACGAAATAATACGGACAAAGACGCACCCGGCCTTTCATTGTTCTTAGTTCGCCTGAGTTCGATTCCCAATAACGGTGCTCAAACTGCCGGCCCTTGTGAAAACGCTGCAGAATCGTTGGTGATGATTCGAATGTCGCGAGCGCGTGCTCGATTCGCTTTTCCCATTCGGCGTGCGGAAGATCGCTGCCGAGCGCAATGCCGCGGCTGCCCCAGCCGAGCGGCGAAAACCCGCTCACTTTCAAAAGAAGCTCGCGATCTTTTTGACTGAACTTCGCGGCTTCGCGCCAATTCTGGATTTCAAGACGTGGAACGACTGCATGCTGTGGCAACGGCGTCGGGTCGAGCAACCACGAATAGGGAATCGCTTCTCGCAGCTTAATGAAATACTTCTCGCCGAGCTCGCGTCGCCAGAACTCGCGAAGCGGGTGCATCCAGAAAAGTGCAAACCACATCTTTTCTTCCAAGTAGGGTTTGATTGGCGGCCTGATCGTGATCCGTCCCTCGGCGTTTGCACGCAGGGTGTTTTCGATCTTGGGAATGTTCGGCAGATCAAACAGCTCGAAAAAGCGATACACGGTGCGCCCATCCTGGGGTTCGTAATTTTCCGCCGGCACAACGCGCCATACGGATGTTTGATGTTTGATGTCCGCCAGTCGGATGGACTCGTCCTGTGGCGAGTTTGATGTTTGCTTTAATCGCGCCGCCATCCATTCCATCTCCGGCCGATACGTTGCCGCCTCTTGCGAGATTACGATGTCGCCACCGTCTGGCAGCACGGACCTAAAGCCATCGAGCATTCCGTTCGTGCCGCCGATAATTTGAGAATCGAAACTCGAATAGGTCTGATTCAGCCACCCGGTTAATCCGATCCCGCCGGGAACCGAATCGATCTCAGCGATGACGTAGCCGCTTTCCGTCAGAATGAGGTCCGGCCGAATGACTCGTGGCAAATTGTCGCGAATTTCTTTCCGGCGCGAAAATTCAATCAGCTCCGCCGGTTTGCCTGCGTCCAAATAGCGCGCGACCCACGATGGTTGCTTGCCTTTGACGCTCAGTTGATAAAGCTGATTGCAGGCGCGTTGAAAAACTCGCAGCCGATGCCCGAGCTGTTCGAGTTCGGCCAGAAATTTCCTCTCGATCGGGAAAGCATCGGGCGAAAGCAGCCACTCCTTTTCCGCTAATAGCCCTTCCTTGGGAAATGCTGAACGGATGGCTTCGAGCCTTTCGCTCTCGGTGACGCCTGGGAGGTTTGAAGTTTGAAGTTCGAGGTTTGATTTCAATGTGGCGCGATCCCTGAGGTACACATCGACCATCGAACATCATCCATCAAACATCCATCATCTTCCCGCGGCCATGCGCTTGAGTGCGAGTCTGACGAGTTCTTCCGCCGATTTGGCTTCGCCTTTCTCCTGAATCTCGCGCACGGCTTTGTGCGCTTCGACTTGTTTGTATCCGAGCGCAATCAGCGCGAGCACGGCTTCATTGGCCTGCTTCTGCTCGGGCGTCGGCGCGTGGACGGCGCTGGCTGCTTCCCAAGCCGCAGCGACGCCGAGTTTATCTTTCAATTCGAGAACGATTCGCTCAGCCGTCTTTCTCCCCAGCCCGCTGATTTTCGCAATCACCGGGACATCAGAATTTACAACAGCAGCTTTGAAATTGTTCACGCTCATTCCGCTCAAGACTGCGAGCGCGAGTTTCGGTCCGATGCCGCTGACATTGTTAACTAGCAATCGGAAAAGGTCGCGTTCGGCGGCAGTCATGAATCCGTAAAGCACATGAGCGTCTTCGCGAACGGCCAAATGAGTAAGAATACGAATAGGTTCGCCGACGGCAGGCAGTTTATCGTAGCTCGAGAGCGGAATGAAGACTTCGTAGCCGACGCCGCTGACGTCAATAATCGCCTGCGTAGGCAACGCGCCGACAAGTCTGCCATCGAGAAACGTGATCATGGGAATTGTTGCAACGTTACATCGTTACATCACTAAATCGTCAACTCGCGGAAGCTTTCAGAGTCAATGCGTTTACTCTGGTTTCAGCGCGAGCGTCAGATCGACAAGTTTGCCATTCGCAATGTTAAAGCCGCGTGTCGAGAAAAATTTCCAGTTTTCAGGGTGATCGGCGAACAGCATCGCGGACAATGAACTCGGCACGATTACAAACCGCGGCCCCGGTGCCGCCATGAACCCGGCTATGCTGCGTCTATTCAGTGGCGCGAGAAAACCTCGAACGCTGCCCCGAAAGTACCAGACAAGGCTCGGCTCATCGAATTGAACGGAGCCAAATTGCATATTCGGCTGCAAATACGCCCGTGATTGGTGGAACAGCTGATACGCGGGAAAAGTTCGGGCGACGAGCGGCGGAACAACGAGCGCGATGACCAGATATGCCGCAGCCGATACGGCGGCGCAGTTCCTTAAAAATGTCGTTGCGTTTCTGGCAAGCAATCCGCGAGCGAACAGCAGCGCGAGCAATGGAAATGCGGGTAACGTATAGTGCGGCAGTTTCGTCGTAACGAACGTGAAGATGGCGAAAATGATGACGACGCCTGCGAGAAGGTAATTGTCGATCTTGTCCCGGCGTTGCCACAACCTCGCCGTCAAATAGGGAATCTTGATCGACCACGGAAAAAAAGTGACAAAGACCGTGATAAAATAAAACGGCAGGAGCAATAGATACATCCCAAATGAACTCGGGCCGTGCCCTTCCATCGTTGCAAATGAGCGACCGACGACGTTCCGGCCAATTCCGACGAAGAAAAATTCTCCATACGTTCGAGTCAGCGCCGGAACTCCCCAGAGCGCAACGACCGCGAGCACAAGCAAAATTCCGCGCACGAATTTGAACTGGCGAGCAAGTGGCACGCCACGCACAAAGAGAATTGTCGATCCAACTGTAAGCAGCGGTATCCAAGCGATTGGGCCTTTGGCCAGGAAACCAAGCGCGAGCGACAGATAAAAGGTCCACCACCAAAGAGATGTTTGATTCTTGATTTTTGATGTTTGATTTATTTCCTCTGAATTGAGCCTTGAGCCCCGAGCGTTGAGCGTTGGGAATTGCATTAATTCGTATCCGCTCCGGTGCGCAAGCGTGACGAATAGAACGAGCCACATATCAGCGACTGCGGCTTTTGCATGAACGAATGTCTGCAGCGATAGCGTGAAAATAATTGCCGCCCACCAGCCGAGTTTCTCTCCACCGATTCGGCGGCCCCACGCAAAGATCAATAACGCAGTCAGAGCTGCCGCCAGAGCCGACGGAGAACGCGCGGCGAAATCGTTTTCGCCAAAGATGCGGTAACTTGCCGTCTGCGCCCAGTAGGTGAGAGGAGGCTTGTCGAGACGGCGCTGATTGTTGAAGTAGGGAACGACGTAATCGCCGTGCTCGGTCATCTCGCGTGACGCTTCGGCGAAGCGCGGCTCGTCGCGATCGATCAACGGCAAACTCCGTGTCCCGGTGACGTGAAACAGCACGCAGCCGGCGAAGAGAAGCGCGTATTTGCGTATTGCGGATTTCAAGTGCGGACTCAAAATAGCGCCCGGCAAATCTGGCGGGAACTCATTTGTGAAGCGCAGCTCAGTTTTCTATTGGTTTACCGGCGTCGCGATAGCAGCGATTGCCATCGGGGCAGCGTTCTATTTCGACGCAGCTGTGCGCGACTTCGTCGCACACCATCAGAATCGCGCGCTGCTTCATCTTATGCATAATGTGAGCCGGCTCGGCGATTGGCCGGAACATTTCGCGCTGGGTCTCGTTCTCACCGGAATTGCCTGGCGGTGCGGCAATAAAAAATGGACGCGCGTCTTTTTGTCGATGTTGATTGCTCTCGCGCTGGCCGGCCTTGTTGGACGTGGCATCAAAATCGTAACAGCCCGTGCGCGTCCGTCAGTGAAGATGGAAGAGGTTTTGTACTGGTCGCGCTTCAGCAGCACCAAATATCACTCGTTCCCGTCCGGTCATGTTGCAGCATCCGTCGCCTTTTTTGGCGTTTTGTTTTTCGCAAGCTGGCGAATTGGTCTCGCCTGTATCCCAATTCCAATCTCGATCGGACTGTCGCGGATGTATAGCGGCGCGCACTATTTGTCCGATGTTGTGTGCGCCGCAATTCTCGGAATTCTCTGCGCGCTTCTAGTGGCGCATTTTCTTTTGCGACAAATCGCAAATCGGCAATCGAGAATCGAAAATTAGATGCGGAGGGGGTGAGATTCGAACTCACGAGGCCTTTCGGCCTTCCGGTTTTCAAGACCGGCGCAATTAACCGCTCTGCCACCCCTCCGTCGACAAAAATGTGCGCCGGTTATTTTGCCATCAGGTCCCCCGCGAGCAAGGGCGGCAGTGATCACACTTTTTTCCAGTCGGAGCAATCCCAGCCGAGAAGTTTCTCGAGCCGCTCGACATCGCTCCTGTAAAGATCGACAAGATATTGCCTTTCGCTGCTGGTCATCTTGCGCGCATAAGGCGTCGAACCGGTTTCGACGTTGTTTAGATTCTTCAGCGGCTCGACGCCGAGAGAATTGCAGACCGAATCGAGCGCTTGGCGTGCGTTACGGCGAAAGTGTTCAAACTTTATCGCATGGACCTGCTCACGAGGAAAATATCGGAATACCCGCTCTATTTGTTCTGCGTAAAAACCGCGGTCCACATAAGAGAATTTGCGCAGTTGGAAGGGCACAGCTTGCCGGGCGCGATTTTTTTCCTCCTGCACCGCCGCTAGGAAATCGAGATTCTCCAGGCCGCGATCTCGCTGCATGTTCCAGTGGGAGAAAGCGCGATCCGCTGGATTCCGCAACAGGATCAGAAGCTTGAGCTGATTGTTGTAGTTCCAGATTCGCTCCATGGCGGGTCTCCAATAGATGTAAATTGGAGTGCAGGAGCCGAGCAGAGTCGCTTTGCCTTTGCGCGCACAGCCCCTCTGCAGAGACGTGTAATCAATCTCCGTTCGGGCAAACCGCTCTTCGTCATCAAAAAAATGGCGAGCTGGCTGAATGGTACGGTGCAACTCGTCTTTGTGCGGCATCTTGATTTTTGGATGCCCGTCGAGAAGATCGGCCAACGCGCTGGTTCCAGCTTTTTGCGCGCCGGCGATGATGAAATCCAGTTTTGCAGCTGGTGGACGTTTGAGTTTGAAGAACACAGGAACTCGTCCGATAAAGTGGGTTAGCACCTTCGATAAGCGCGCGCTTATGTCAAGGTGCTCGCTTGGGGCCAGTGGATCGGGTTCAGGGCGATTGGCGAGGCCACCAATCGCAGCACGCGAGGGCGCGTGCGCTTCCCGCAAAATGTGCTCGACTGCCGACTATGTTCATGTGAACTTAAAGGCGTGAGCAACGGGACTAAGACTGCGAAAAAGAAGTTTGTGTCAATCGTCGATGAAACGCCGCCGCCCTTGCCAGCCACCCGCGGGCGAGGCGCTTCATGGAATCCAGCAAACCGATTCGAGAAACTCCATGTCGATCTTTGCGACGCTGATCTCCTTCAGCTCGACCCTAACGAGGAACGGCCGCGCCGCCGAACGGAATACTTTCGCGACGACACAAAATCGATCATCACGCGCAATAACAGTCCTGATGTTGGTTTCGAGACGAGCGTGAATCCATATCGCGGTTGTGAGCACGGATGTATTTATTGCTACGCGCGACCGACGCACGAGTATCTGGGCTTCTCCGCCGGACTCGATTTCGAGAGTAAGATCATGGTGAAAACGAATGCGCCGCAACTGTTGCGAGCGGAGCTGGAATCGCCGCGCTGGCAGCCGCAGACGCTCGTCATGAGCGGCGTGACGGATCCATACCAGCCGGTTGAGAGAAAATTGCGCATCACACGTGGTTGCCTCGAAGTGCTCGCAAAATTTCGTAATCCGGTCGCGGTTATTACAAAAAATCGCCTAGTTACGCGAGATGTCGATCTTTTGCGCGAGCTTGCAGATTGCAAAGCAGTTGCGGTGAATATTTCCGTTACGTCACTCGATCCGAATTTGCAACGCGTGCTGGAACCGCGAACTTCTTCACCCGAAGCGCGGCTCGACACGATCCGGCAACTTCGTGCGGCTAAGATTCCAGTTGGCGTCATGGTTGCGCCGATCATTCCCGGATTGACTGATCACGAAGGTCCAAAGATCCTGGAAGCGTGCGCGGAAGCGGGCGCGCAATTTGCCGGTTACACAATCATTCGGCTGCCGTGGGCAGTGGCGCCGTTATTCGAGCATTGGCTCGACGGACATTTTCCCGATCGAAAAGAAAAGGTCCTAGGGCGAATCCGACATATGCGTGGAGATCGTCTGAATAATTCGCAGTGGCACAAGCGCATGACAGGCGAAGGCATTTTCGCAGAGCAGATCGCATCGCTTTTCGAAGTCGGCTGTCGGCGGGCCGGAATCAGTGAGCGTCCTAAGCTTTCGACCGCGTCATTCCGGCGGACAAGCCAGCAGCTAGCACTATTTTAGAACCGTGGAAGCTTACGAAGCACGCTCCTTTCGATTCATCGAGCTCTTAACAATCGATGCCTGGCGGATGAAGCTTTACGGGATCGCCTGGCGGCGGGACTTACCGCGACCAAAACTTCTTGAAGCAGCAAAACGGATCGCAACAGAAGAATTGCGCCATGCTGCCCGGAACAATTACAAGGTTGGATTTGTTGGTGCGCACGACGGCAGAGATGCGTGCGTCGTGTTTGTGGATTACTGGGGAAACGAGAACGAGCTGTTTCATCGGGTATTCCTTTCGAGGTCTGGCGATCCGAATGCCCTTATTCCTGGAAAAAGCTGTGATTCATCGGTGTGCGTGTGGGATTTACGCCTCCAGTCATTCGAGCGTGAAGCTTGGATCAGGCATGTTCTCCGCAAGGCAAGCGCGCCTGACTTTCGAGCCTATCTTGGTGAACGACTGAATGATCAGGGCTAAAGGCTAAACGCGGCTTGCCCTTGGATAAATCGCAATTTTGTGCTTTTCAGAGATTGTGGGGCGCGCTAGAAAGAAGAAATGATGATCGAAGCTTTGAAACGCAATTGGTGGGTGCCGGTTGTTAGAGGCATCTGTGGAATTATCTTCGGCCTTATGGCGTTCGCGTATCCGGGTCTGACGCTCGCGACGCTGGTGATATTTTTTGGAGCGTGGGTGCTGGTGGACGGCGTATTTCGCGTTGTAGGCGCGACCGCGGGTCGCGCTTCTGATCCAGATTGGGGTTTTCATCTGGTCATCGGAATTCTTGGGATTATCGTCGGACTTCTTACGTTCCGTGCGCCTGGAATAACCGCGCTAGCACTGATCATTTACATCGCGGCTTGGGCGCTGATGATCGGAGCGACTGAGATTGCGTTGGCAATCAAACTGCGCAAGGAGATTAAGGGCGAGTGGCTCCTTATCCTGATGGGGCTGTTATCAATTATTTTCGCCGTGCTGCTTCTCTGGAATCCGGCTCCGGGTGCGCTGGCTCTGCTTTGGCTCATCGCGTCATACGCAATCGTCTTCGGCATTCTGGCAATCTTTTTCGGCTTCCGATTGCGCAGCCTGCGCGGGCTGCTTCCTTCTTGACAGCAGGGCGCGACCATCTAGTTCAAGGCATCCTCGCGCGGGAATTTGGCGATAGGCGGCTTTTTCGCGCAACAAAGCCGGTTGCGTGTCAGTTTGTTGGAGAAAATACAGCTTAGTGCGATTGATTAAGCGATTACATTGCGGCGCTGCTATATGATCTCTTTCGATCTCACGCGTCGGATTCGCGACAGCGAAGAGAAGCTGATTTCTCTAACCACCCCACTTTTATGAACAAAGCTCCTCTCATTAAAAAGGCGCAACGAACAAATCGACCGCGCCCGAACGGAAGCGAACTTGATACGAGGCAACTGCTCGCAGCTTTGATGGCGTTCAAACGCGGTGATTTTTCAGCGCGACTGCCGGACGACTGGACCGGCGTGGCGGGCAAGATCGCGGATACATTTAATGACGTAATCAGAACCAATCAGCGCATGGCGAAGGAATTGGAGCGGATTGTGCATGTAGTTGGAAAAGAAGGCCGGATCAGACAGCGGGCGTCGCTCGGTGACGTGTCCGACTCTTGGGCCGATGTCATCGGACGCGTCAACGTTTTGATCGGGGACCTAGTTCATCCAACGAGCGAAATGGCGCGCGTGATCGGCGCTGTCGCGAAGGGAGATTTATCCGAAACGATGGCAACTGAGATCGAAGGCCGCCCATTGAAGGGGGAGTTTTTGCACACGGCCAAAACTGTAAATGCGATGGTCGGGCAGCTTGGCGCTTTTGCCTCCGAGGTAACCCGCGTGGCGCGCGAAGTGGGCACGGAAGGCAAGCTCGGCGGCCAGGCAAAAGTCAAGGGCGTCGCCGGAACTTGGAAAGATTTGACCGACAACGTGAACCTCATGGCGTCGAATCTCACTTCGCAGGTTCGCAACATCGCGGCAGTGACAACCGCGGTAGCGAACGGTGACCTTGCGAAGAAAATCACGGTGGACGTCCGCGGCGAACTCCTCGAATTGAAGGACACCATCAACAGGATGGTGGATCAGCTTCGTTCGTTCGCGTCGGAAGTGACACGGGTGGCGCGCGAGGTAGGCACGGAAGGTATTCTCGGCGGTCAGGCGAAAGTCGAAGGGGTTTCGGGGACGTGGAAAGATTTGACCGACTCGGTGAACTCGATGGCGTCCAACCTCACCTCGCAAGTCCGCAACATCGCGACGGTGACAACAGCTGTGGCCAATGGTGATCTCTCGAAGAAAATCACGGTCAAGGTCAAAGGCGAAATTCTGGAACTGAAAAACACCATCAATACGATGGTTGATCAGCTTTCGTCGTTCGCGGCAGAAGTCACGCGCGTGGCGCGCGAGGTCGGCACGGAAGGGAAACTCGGCGGTCAGGCCGATGTGAGAGGCGTTGCCGGCACGTGGAAAGACTTAACGGACAAGGTCAACCTCATGGCGTCCAATCTCACGGTGCAACTGCGCGACATGTCGAAGGTGGCGACCGCTATTGCCAGCGGTGACTTGACCCAAAAAATCACTGTGGACGTGCGTGGCGAGATTCTACAAATCAAAAACGTCATCAACACCATGGTGGACCAGCTTTCATCTTTCGCATCGGAAGTGACGCGTGTGGCACGCGAAGTCGGTACGGAAGGAAAACTCGGTGGCCAAGCTGCTGTCCAGGGTGTCGCTGGAACGTGGAAGGACCTGACTGACTCGGTGAACTCGATGGCGTCCAATCTCACAGGACAAGTGCGCAACATTGCCGATGTGACGACGGCAGTGGCCAGTGGCGACTTGTCCAAAAAGATCACTGTCGATGTGCAGGGCGAAATTCTCCAGCTCAAGGACACGATTAATACGATGGTGGACCAGCTGCGCTCGTTTGCGTCAGAGGTAACGCGGGTGGCGCGTGAAGTCGGCACTGAGGGCAAGCTCGGCGGTCAGGCCAACGTGAAAGGTGTCGCCGGCACGTGGAAGGACCTGACTGACAACGTGAATCTGATGGCAGGCAACCTGACGAGTCAGGTGCGCAACATCGACGCGGTGATCGCCGCTGTGGCCAAGGGCGATTTGTCCAAAAAAATCACAGTGGATGTCAGAGGCGAGATTTTGGTCCTGAAGAACACCATCAACACGATGGTCGATCAGCTTTCGTCGTTCGCGGCGGAAGTGACGCGCGTCGCCCGCGAGGTCGGCACCGAGGGTAAACTCGGTGGCCAGGCCGATGTGAGAGGCGTTGCCGGCACGTGGAAGGACTTGACCGATTCGGTCAATTTCATGGCGTCGAATCTTACGACACAAGTGCGCAACATTGCCGCCGTGACGACGGCGGTGGCCACGGGCGATCTGTCTAAGAAGATCACCGTGGACGTTAAAGGCGAAATTCTCGAATTGAAGAATACGGTCAACACGATGGTGGACCAGCTGTCGTCGTTTGCTGATGAAGTCACGCGCGTGGCGCATGAAGTCGGCATGGAAGGCAAGCTCGGTGGCCAGGCGGTGGTGAAGGGCGTTTCGGGCACGTGGAAAGATCTAACGGACAACGTCAACTTTATGGCGTCGAATCTGACCGATCAGGTGCGTGGCATCGCCAAAGTGGTGACGGCCGTCGCAAATGGCGATTTGAAGCGCAAACTTTTCCTTGAAGCGAAGGGCGAAATTGCCGAGCTCGCCGAGACGATCAACAACATGATCGATACGCTCGCGACGTTCGCCGATCAGGTGACCACCGTGGCGCGCGAAGTGGGCGTGGAAGGAAAACTGGGCGGGCAGGCGAACGTGCCCGGCGCCGCGGGGACATGGCGAGATTTGACCGATAACGTCAACCGGCTGGCAGCAAATCTGACTACCCAGCTTCGCGCCATCGCCGACGTTGCGACGGCGGTCACGGAAGGCGATCTGACCCGTTCAATCCAGGTGGAAGCGCAAGGCGAGGTTGCGTTCGTTAAAGACAACATCAATGAAATGATCCGCAATTTGAAAGACACCACATTGCGGAATGAGGAGCAAAACTGGCTCAAGACGAATCTGGCAAAGTTCACCCGCATGCTACAGGGACAACGAGACCTTCTGACAGTTGGTAAATTGATCTTATCAGAGCTCGCCCCGGTAGTTACCGCGCAACACGGCGTGTTTTATATCATCGACAACTCGAATAAAGAGCCTGAACTTAAGCTCCTGGTGAGCTACGCGCACCGCGAGCGGAGAGGCGCAAAGAATCGCTTCAAATTCGGTGAGGGTCTGGTTGGGCAAGCGGCGCTGGAAAAACAACGCATTCTCCTGACCGATGTGCCCTACGGTTACGTAAAGGTGAGCTCCGGTCTGGGGGAGTCGCGCCCTGCGAATATCGTTGTCCTGCCGATTCTCTTCGAAGGCGAGGTCAAAGCGGTCCTGGAACTTTCGTCGCTCGAACGCTTCAACTCGACGCACCAGGCGTTTCTCGATGAGTTAGCGGAGAGCATCGGCATTGTCCTCCATACCATCGAAGCAAACACCCGGACGGAAAACCTGCTTAAGCAATCGCAATCGCTTGCGGCGGAGCTCCAGAATCGTCAGGAAGAGTTGCAGAAGACAAACGTTGAGCTGGCGGAAAAAGCGCGCTCCAATCTCGCGAAAGATCAATTTCTCGCCGCGCTCAGTCATGAGTTGCGCACCCCCCTTACCCCGGTGCTTGCGTCAACCCTCACACTCGAAAATGAGGACGCCGTGCCGGAGAATATTCGCGAATCACTGCGAATGATCCACCGGAACGTGGAGTTGGAGGCGCGGCTCATTGATGATCTGCTCGATCTGACGCGCATTAGCAAAGGCAAGGTGCAACTCAATTTTGAAGTCGTTGATACGCATACTCTGCTGCAAAATGCGCTGGAGATCTGTCAGCCGGAAATCGATCGCAAGCATCTAACGCGCTCGCTTAACCTCGGCGCACAAAAGGTGCATATGCGAGCAGACCCCGCCCGATTGCAGCAGATCTTTTGGAATCTGATAAACAACGCGGTGAAGTTTACACCGAGCAATGGCCAAATCATTATTGCCACCAGCAATGATTCCAGCGGACAACTGCGTGTCGAAATCGCTGATACCGGCCTGGGGATTGAGACGGAAGCACTGCCGAAAATTTTCGACGCGTTCGAACAAGGCGGCCGTTCTCGAATGGGTGGGCTGGGTCTCGGACTTGCGATTAGCAAAACCCTTGTTGAAGCGCATGAAGGAACAATCACCGCGCAAAGCGTCGGCAGGGACAAGGGCTCGACGTTCACGTTAGTTTTTCCGACCTGTGAAAAAGCGGAGGCGCGAATTGTCCCTGCGGCTTTACCCAAGCTGCCGGAACGCCAGCCGATGCGCATTCTCCTTGTCGAAGATCACGAAGATTCGAACCGATCGCTTACGAATTTACTTCGTCGGCGCGGTTATCATGTGCAATCGGCGCTAAATTTTCAATCCGCCGTCGATCTAAGCGCGACCGAGGAATTTGATGTGCTCATTAGCGATCTCGCTTTGCCCGACGGTAGCGGCATCGACCTGATGCAAACGTTGCGGTCCGAGCGACCCGTTCTCGGAATTGCCCTTACCGGTTTTGGAATGGAGAACGATATCCGTAGAAGCCAGGAGGCCGGATTCAAGCATCACCTCGTTAAGCCGATCGATCTCAATAAGCTCGATTTGCTTCTTCAGGAGGCGGCAGCGGTACAACAGTTCAACGCTGGCGCGTAACAAGCGGCCGAAAATATCCTTTCCCTTTTACCACACTTTATGGTAAAAAGCCGACTGCTGGAGCTCACTATGATTAACCCCAAAATCTCTTCGCTCGTATCAATTCTCACGGTCGCTTTCGTCTGCACATTCCCGCTGCTGACGCAAGCTGCGAATCTTTATCAAAGCAGAAACACGCATTTGGGTGTGTCGGGCAGCAACGTCAACGACATCAGCAGTGCATTCTGCTGTGGCGGCACGCTCGGATCGTTGCTCACCAATGGCACCAGCAAGTACATTCTTAGCAACAATCATATTTTAGCGCGTCAAGACCAGGCAGCTCCCGGCGAAGATATTTCACAACCCGGTTTGATCGACAACGGCTGCCGGCCAGCCACGATCGTCGCAGACTTTACCGCTGCTCCAAAACTGGGGACGAATGTCGATGCTGCCATCGCGCTGCTCAGGGACAGCCTGATGGATACCACCGGTTTTATTCAAGGCATCGGGACCATCAGCAGCGTGGTTAAGGCCCCGACAGTAGGTTTGACGGTGGAAAAAAGTGGGCGCACCACAGGAACGACCACGGGAACGATCGGGTCGATCAATACCAGTGTGAATGTGCAGTATCAGATCCGTTGCGGCCAGGGTAAAAAATACGTCATCAGCTACACGAACCAGATCGTCGTTAACGGTAGCGGCTTCAGTGCGGGCGGCGATTCGGGCTCGCTCATTGTGACTAACGGTAGCTGCCATCAGCCCGTGGGACTTCTCTTTGCGGGAAGCAGTTCGAGCACGATTGGTAATCCCATCGGCGAGGTTCTGAGCAAGGTCGGAACAGCGCTTGGACATTCTATCAGCTTTGTTGGCGGCACGTGCACGAGTACCGTCTCGCAACCATCAGGAGGACAGGGATTGGAACTTCCACAACAAGCTCTCGATCACGCTGGCAAGGTGTTGGAGCAAAACCGTCACGAGTTGATGTCTAAACCAGGAGTGCTTGGTGTTGGCCTCGGGGCGCTTGAGGATAATTCTGGAGCGGCGGTGATTGTTTACGTGGATAAAACAAGTTCCGCCAAACCGCAATTGCCCGAACGAGTCGATAATGTCCCTGTTCGGGTCATATTCACCGATCCGTTCATTGCCTTTTGATCTGGGGCCAATAATAATTCCCCGGCGCAAGCGTTAACAGCGGTAATCAGACTCTGCCCGCTCCACGGCGTTGCTTTCGAATTGATCGCGGGCGCTGTCGCGTGATTAAATCAAATGGCAGATGGGCCTGTAGCTCAGCGGCAGAGCAGGGGACTCATAATCCCTTGGTCCCAGGTTCGAATCCTGGCGGGCCCATTTTAATTTTCGATTTTCGATCGCCGATTTGCGATTCTCGATCTTGTGCGACGGCCTGGACGTTATGCTCTGATCGTTTTTGAAATCGCGTTGTTGAGCGCGCTGATTCTGGCTACACGGTGTGCAAATTACCTAGACGTGTTTGTCGCTGGCAACGTTTACTTCACCGATGCGGATTGTTATGCGCGGATGACCCGAGTGCGGATGTGCATGGAACATCCCGGATTAATCGTACGTCACCATAATTTTGAAAATTTTCCTCAAGGAACAACTCCGCATACGACGGCGCCACTGGATTATCTCATCGTCGCATTAGCAGTTGCGCTGAAGCCGTTGACTGCCCATGCGATTGATTTTGCCGGCGCGGTAGTCTCATCGCTGCTGGCGCTGATTGGAGGTTGGTTTCTCTGGTGGTGGTCGCGGCAAATGAATTTCCGGTATCGCTGGGTCATGCTCATTCTCTATGCACTTTCCCCGATTCTCGTTCACGGAACCGAGCTGGGCCGGCCTGATCACCAATCATTGTTGATGCTCCTGTTGACGATCGCGATCTGCGCGGAGTGGAGTTTGCGATCTGAGCTAACTTCGCGATGGAGTGCCATGAGTGGAATCGCCTGGGCGCTGGCCGTCTGGGTCTCAGCGTACGAATCGCTCGTTTTGTTTTTCATCGTGCTGGCAGTGGGCCTCGTACGAGATCGGAAGAGAATCTTCGCGAAATATCGGCAAAGCGGCTGGATTTGGTTCGCGCTGGTTATCGCAATGGTGTTTTTGATTGAGCGACGCATTCCATCGTTCGCGATCCTTCCAGCAAGCACAGTCTTTAAAAATTGGTCGCGCACGATTGGCGAATTAGCTCACGTCCCGCCGGCAAGTCCGATTTGGTTTGTTTGGGCGGGTTACATGATCGCGGTAGCGCCTCTGCTGATTTGGCTCGGCTTTTGGAAAAAGAAGAGCAAAAGTGAAAGCGCGCCCGTTTTTGTTGTGGTTCTTTTGGTTGCGACTTACTGCCTGACGATCTGGCAGGCGCGCTGGGCATACTTCTTTTTATCGATCTTTGCGATTTCACTTCCAACCTTGCTCCCGCCGATCAGATCGCGCACGGCAGTTTGGATCGCGTTTGTATTGTCGCTCTTTCCAATTTTGCGCGATTGGGATGCACGTGTTTGGCCGAGCGAAGCGGAATATGCTCGCCGCATCGAACGGCGGAATGAATCGGTGCAGTTGCGCGATCTCGCGGTCACTCTCCAATCCGCAGAGACACGCGCATTTCTCGCGCCGTGGTGGCTTTCGCCCTCGATCGGATATTGGTCGAGGCAACCTGCGGTTGCTGGAAGTTCCCACGAGAGTTTGCCCGGGATTGAGGAGAGCGCGCGCTTTTTCCTGAGCGAGGATTGGCAAACCGCGCGCAAGATTCTCGACGATCGTCGGGTGTCCTGGGTGATCGCGTACGATTTCGAACGTCTGGCGCGAAGTTCCGCCGCCCTTCTGGGTTCGGCGTTGCCCCAGCGGCCCATCTGCTTCGTGCTGGACAGAACGCCCGCTCAGGCGCCACAGTTCCTCATCTTTTCCGCGCAGAACGCGACCAGCAAACTTTATCGGACGATTGCTGAACGATAAAAATCATTGTCGCCGCTAGAATTCATTGACAGTTTCGGCGACCGTCACAATACTAAGCAATGTTCAAAAGATTCGTTGCACAAAAGCCGACGTCGTCGTTCGAAAAAGAATCGCCGAATTCGGATAAAGATGGCAACGATCATCTGGCGAGCCGCGAACTAAAAACATCAACAACTAACATTCATCAAAAACCTATGGCAGAACACGGCGGCAAAGACATTCTTTCGAGCGATGTCGAAATCAAAGGCTCGATCAAGTTTCAAAAAGAACTTCACATCGACGGGAAAGTGGAAGGCGAAATCAATTCCGAGGGAGTCTTAACCATCGGTGAGAACGCCAACATCCGGGGTGAGATCAAAGCCAAAGCGGTCACGGTCTATGGGAAAGTGCAGGGCAATATCACCGTGTCCGAGCGCTGTGAATTAAAGTCCAAGTGTACGCTGCAGGGCGATTTGAAGGCCGCGCGGCTCACCATTGAAGACGGGGCGACTTTTATCGGCAAATCGGAAGTCACGACCGGAGCGCTTCCGGCAAAATCAACGCGACCTGAAGTGGTGCGGCAGGAGGAGCCGGTCAAAGCGGCTTTTGGAGGACGCGGATAAACAAAAGCTTCGCTTAGCATCCAGTGGCCAATTCCTCGCCTGTCAAACTCAGTGTGGAATGCCCGTACTGTGGTTTTCGGCAGATGGAATATGCAGCGGCCAAAAGCTCGCTCTGCCGTCAATGCGGCCGTTATTTTCCCCCTTTTGCGCCCAAGAGCGGCCTGAAGTTGCGAGCCAAAGAAGAGCCGCCTGTGCCGCAAAGTCCATCAATTCTCCAAAAATTTGAAGATCTTTGGAAACGGCAACGCACCTCGGTGATCGAGTGTTTTGAGTGCAAGCGAAAACAACAAGTCTGCGGCACGGCGACGTCTACCATTTGCCCGGCCTGCAGCGCTCACATCGATCTCCGTGATTACAAAATCAGCAGCGGCTTCAGCCGGACGATACGGACTTGCGGCAATGTACATCTCACGGCCAAGGGCGATTTGAGCAGCAGCAGCGTAATCTGCAGAGCGGCTTTGATCGAAGGCAAATTGCGAGGCGACCTCCACTGCGTGGGCACGGCGACAATTAATTATGCAGGGAAAATTCCCGGTCGCATCTCAGCCGCGCATATCATCGTCGAACGCAAGGCAGATGTGCACTGTTTTCGGCGAGTCCGGGCTGGCAGCATCGAAATCAAGGGGAAGATGTCCGGCGAGATTGTGGCCCAGACAATGGTCACCATTTGCAAGAAAGGTTCACTGGAAGGCACTGTCGCCGCCAAAGCATTCAGCGTTGAAAAGGGCGGCATTTTTTCCGGCCACCTCATCATTGGCCAGGCCGATCTCACCCAAGGTGAATTATTGCCCGAACAAAAACCAGCCGGCGCCAGCAAAGCGGAGCACGCCGTGACTGTCGCCGCTTCACAGCTGCTGCCGGCGACTTAATTTTGGGTCTCAATGCGAAGACTGCATCCGCGCAGTCCCTATCAAAAACTGGGTGGATACGTGCATCTGCCCCGTCTGATCGACAAGGCCAGACTGCATCACAAAGGATTGCTCGACGGCTACAACTATAAAACCGTTGGCTTCGATAAGCATTTGCTGGCGTTTCTAAAGCTCGACGACGATGCCTTTGAGGAGGTCGCCAATAAACTAGAGAGCGATGCCGCGATTCTAAAATGGGTGCAGGAAAACGGCGCGAACCATTCCCCCGAAGCAATCGAACAGTGGAATCAAGCAATGATTTCCCGGTATCCGGACACGGCCGCGAAAAAGGCGCGTTTCCTCCATTTTCTCAAGAAGGCAGGAGGGGAGGGACGCAAAGACATTCGGACTTATTTCGACCTGATCGAATTTGATGAAGGCCGGTTAAAATAACCAGCCTTCACGCAGCTACGGCGGGCAAGGCGAAGCACGAACGTGCGATTACGTTTTGATCTTGGCAAAAATCTCGTCCGCTTTCTGGAGCGTTTCCTTGCTTCCGATATCGAGCCATTTGCCTTTGAGCTCAAACGTCTTCACTGGTTTGCGCGTGTAAAGCCACTGCACGAAGCGGCCCGGTTGATCCGGGTTGTTACCGGCCGCGAGATAGGTCGTCAAAAGCGACAGCACTTCGGCTGAGTAATAGTAAAGAGCGATCGCCGCCAGCGTGCTCCTCGGTTTCTCAGGCTTTTCTTCAAAGCGGATGATTGTTCCCTCTGCGTCGATATCGATGTTGCCATATTTTTTGATCGCCTCCGTATCGCCGACGTCATAAACCGCGACCGTCACCTCTGTCTTTTTGGCGTACTCGACGAAATCGCGTGGCGATTCGGTAAACAAGTTGTCCCCGGCAACAATCAGCAAATTGTCACCGGTTAGATTTTCTCTGGTAACAGCAAAATTGATATCCCCGATCGCGCCCAGTTTATCTTCGTCACTCGTCGAGCCGTCGTTGATGATTTTGAATTTGCATTTGGGATGGCGCTCTTGATAACGCTCAGCCCAGGCTTGGAAGTCAGACGCGAACTTGTCATTCGTCACGATGTAAATCGTTTCCATATCCGGAACGGCGATGAGATTGTCTACAGTCCATTCAATAATCGGTTTGCCCCCGACTTCGAGCAGCGGCTTTGCCCTGTTGAGAGTGAGAGGATAAAGGCGTGTTGCGTAGCCTGCCGCGAGAATAATGGCGTTCATAAAAATAAAAGTGCGCCCAGCGAGGCACCGGCGGTCGGCTTCCTACTTACTTTGATTTGGCGCTACCGCTCAGAATTGCCCATTGCAGCTGTTGCTGGATGGCCGCGATGCGGTGCGAATCGGTGATCTTGGCGTGGGTGGACCGATCCATGATATAGAAAGTATCGATGGCTGCACCGTCCTGCGTATTGATCCGTGAAAGTGCGATCAACACGTTCTCGCGATCCAGACAGCTTAAGATGTCATATAGCAAGCCAAGCCGGTCGGGCGCCTGGATTTCAATCAGCGTGTAAGTGGGGTGCGTTTTATTGTCGATGGCGATGCGTGTCGGAAATTCGATCGCTGGTGCGAAACGGCGACGGCTTTGGCGCATGGCGCGCTCGATCAGTGGAAGGAAATCGAATTTTTCGTCCTCGAGCGCGCGGCGCAAAGTTTGTTCGACCGTTTCAAAATGACCGGGCTCGGTGACAGCGCATCCCTTAGTATCGCACACACGAAAAACGCTAAGCACAATGTAGTCTGCCCGGGAAAAAATATCTGCGCTTAGAATGTTGATCGGCACGACAGAAAACGAGCCGGCAATTTTGGCCAGCAACTGCTGGCGTTCCCAGGTCCAAAAACTGACGACACTGTGACCCTCGTCGGGGAGAGATTTCCATCGCATAGCTGGTGCCAGCGGATACTCTCCAGGGCTGGACACGTTCTGCAGAAAGCTGCGCAACAGCCTTAGATGTTCGATGATTTCGGGCACCTCGCTGGCGCGAAAATAATTGTCCGGCATTAACTCAAAATGCGCATCGATTTCATCAGCGTAATCTGGTGAGAGATTTGCTGCCACTGAGGCTCGCAGGCTCTCGCGCTCGATCGTGGTTTGTTCGTAATAAGATTGGCGGTCGGCCAGGTAACGGGAGGTTCTGTCGAACAATTGCCAAACAAGCGACTCTTTCCAATCGGACCATGCCTCTGCGCTCGTGCCTTGACCGTCGGCCAAAGTAAGCAGCATCAGTGCGTCGAGGTTCTTCTGATTTCTTACGATGTCGGCGAATTCCACCACGGTGGCGGGATCATCAAGATTTCGCTGTTGCGCCATTCGGGAGAGGGTGAGGTGGTGATCGACCAGCAAGATCAGTGATTTGCGCTGCTGAGATGACAACTGCAGGCGAGTGGCAACGCGCTGAGCGAACAGCGCGCTCGCTTCCGAATGCGGCCGTGCGCCGACGGCCTTCCCGGTGTCGTGCAAAAGCAGAGCCAGATACAAGACAAAGGGGTCTTCGATTCGTTTAAAGATTTCGCGATAGGCGGTGAGCTTCGGATCATCGATCTGGGTCAGCGCATCGAGTTTGTCGATGCAGACCAGCGTATGTTCGTCGGCGGTATAACGATGGAGAAACTCATGCTGCACTAGACAGGTGAGCTGGCCAAACTCCGGTATATATCGGCCCAGGAAATCGACGCGGTGCATCATTCGCAGAATGCGCCCCACTTCTCCTTTCCCCGACAGGATCATTTTAAAAATCTCGCGGGGCCCGCGTGCATATTGATACGTGCGCGTGACATAATGGAGGCTCCGGCTGAGCAGATCTGCCAGTTCCGGACTCAATTCCAGACCGTGTTCCTGCGCCAGTTGGAACGCACGAATCATTTGCTCGGGATCCCTGCGAAAAAGGTCGCGTCGAATCGGATACAGTTGTTTCTGGCGAATGAAAAATGAATCGCCGATCGCGGTCTTATCCGATCGGATCAACGGAAGAAAACTGAAAAGCGAACGTGTCTTGTTTGTGGCATATCCGCTGACAAATTGCGCCGTGATTCGTTCGCTGACGCGAAAGATGTTTCGAGTGTGCTCGTAATAATCGCGCATGAGCGCTTCGCTGCGGAGCTGGCCATTGCCAGGAGAATAATGGAGCCGCTTCGCGATTTCCTCCTGGAGGTTGGTGTGCAGAATGTCAGTGGCGCGCCCCGTTGCATAGTGCAAATCCGTGCGCAAGCGCAGGAGAAAATCGTAAGCTCTCTCGATCCGTCGCTGGTCGGTCTCGCTCAACCAATCTTTACCCACAAGCTGATTGGTGCTCAACGCGCCCTCTTTGAAATACGTCATCCAGAGAAGATTTTGATAATCGCGAAGCCCGCCACAGCCGCTCTTTACGTGTGGTTCCTGCAAATAGACGCTTTCGCCGAATTTCTTGTGGCGCGCGACCTGATCTTGCATGCGCATTTCCACGTATTCTCGCTCATGTCCTTCCACGCACTTGGAACGGAAGTGCTCGCGGAACTGCTCCGCCAGTTCTGCGTCGCCGGCTAGAAATCGCGACTCAAGCATGGCGGTTTTCGTGAGCATATCGCGATTGGCCTGCGCAATCGCTTCTTTGATCGAGCGAGTGGAATGTCCAACTTTGAAACCGCTATCCCAAAGCAGATAAAGCACCTGCTGCACCATCTCCTCGAGATGTGGTGAAATTTTTCTCGTGCCCTCGCCGTGCAAAAGCATGACGTCTATGTCGCTAAATGGATTGAGCTCGCCGCGCCCATATCCGCCCAGAGCAACGAGAGCGAGCGGGGTACGGGAGGCTCCCCGGCGAGTAGCAGTGGCCGCCGCCCCAAAGACGTATTGCAGCAAAACATCGATAAGCTCCGCCCGTCGCGCGCAAATCTCGCGGCCGCCTCCTCCCGCCTGGTGTTTCAAGCGTAACCGATGTTCTTCGACTTTGAGAAATTTTTTGTAAAGCGGCAGGACCTCGGTGGGACGCGTTCCTCCTGTAGCAGCGAGCCGATTCGCTGCGTGCGCCAGAACTTGCTCAAGATGCCGGGACATCAAATTTTAGATTTTCGATTGGCGGTTTTCGATTTGGCTACCCCAATCGGAATCTAAAACTTAACGCTGAAAGTCAAAAAAGCCCACCCGCAGCGGCAGCGCAAACAATCTATCAAATCTCGATAGCGTAGCGCTTCATTTTGTTGTAGAGCGTAGGGCGCTGGATACCGAGAAGTTCCGCCGCCTTCTTTTTGTTACCGTGGCACTCGGCCAGTGCTTGAAGGATTGTGTTCCGCTCGACGTCGTCGAGACTTTGCACACCAGTTCGCGCCGGAGCGCCACGTCCCGTCTGTTGCAGCGCTGTGGGCAACTGGATTTCGGCGGGCAATTCTTTTACCCCGATGAGGCCCTGCCGCGCCAGCACGACCGCATATTCGATCGCGTTTTGTAGTTCTCGGACATTTCCCGGCCACGCGTAATCCAGCAGTTTCTGGAAGGCCTCTGGCGCGATGTCCGGTTCAGGCTTGCCGAGTTGCTGAGAAAACTGCCTGAGAAACAAAGCGATGAGAGGAGGAATGTCTTCCTTACGCTCGCGGAGTGGAGGCATCTCGATTTGAAATGTGTTGAGCCGGTAGTACAAATCTGACCTCAGTCGGTTCTCCGAGAGCGCCTGCGCGATTGGCCGATTCGTGGAAGCAATCACACGAAAGTCTGCTTTCAGAATCTCTGTACTGCCAAGATGCCGATACTCATGCTCCTGCAACACACGCAAAAGACGCGTCTGTAGATCCGCTGGCATATCCGATATTTCGTCGAGGAAAAGCGTGCCGCCGTCCGCCGCCGCGATCATTCCGGCAAAATCGTTCACCGCTCCGGTGAACGCTCCCTTCACATAACCAAAAAGTTCGCCTTCGATCATTGTTTGCGGAAATGCGGCGCAATTCAGTTTTACCATTGGCTTTTTCGCGCGCCGGCTGCGAGCATGAATCATGTTCGCGATCACCTCCTTGCCGACGCCGCTTTCGCCGACAACGAGCACGTTCGCATCCGATGGCGCCATGGCATCGATCAATTCCTCGATCTCCCGCATCGGTTTGCTTTTAAAAATGGGCGTGGGCTGTGCCCGGGCGATTTCCAAGCGCTTTTCGAGTTGCTCTGTTTTCTCGCGAAGTTGTGCTGCTTCGCGCAGAAGGAACTGCTTTTCTAACGCTTTCTCGATCAAACTAAGCAATTCTTCGGTCGCGTATGGTTTGCTGATGAAATGATAGGCGCCGCGCTTCATCGACTCGATCGCGTTGTGCAATGAATCGTGTGCGGTCAAAATAATGACCGGCAGATCCGGGAGCTCAGTCTTGATCCGGTCGAGCGTTTCCAATCCGTCCCCGTCGGGTAACTGCAGGTCGAGCAAAACGAGCGCGTGCGATTTGGTTTTCAGCAATTTCAATCCCTGCGAAGCGTTGGGCGCAGTATCGACCTGGTACCCATGTCGCTGCAGAAGGGCCTCGAGCGTCATAAGAATCGGCCGCTCGTCATCAATGATCAGGACGCGATGGTTCTCGGTTTTCATTTCAGGACTTGGCGCTGTTCGTAATACGCATCACCCACCGGCTCCAGTTGCCCAAAAAGGCGAGCGTGATACCGCGTCTCAAGCGCTTTCATTCGACCCGTCTGAGGCCGACAGGATGAGCGTCGTGATAAGCGTCGAGGCGTTTGGATCGTATTGAGCATGTATTTCGCCACCGTTGGCTTCCACGATAACCCGGACACGATTCAGGCCAAGACCATAATGACCGCGGTTGATGTTCCGGAGCGGTTCGCGGCCCCAATTTTCGGTTGATCCTTCAAATCGCACTTTGGGTTCATGAAGCGTAAACATGAATCGTTTTTTATCTATCTTCGCCGTGAGAACAAGTGCACTTTCACCGCGCTCATGCTGAAAAGCATTCTCAAAAAGCTCGATGAAGGCCTGCTGCAAAAGTTCAGGATCGACATTCAACACCACGTTGCCCGGCTGAACATCCCAGACGATTTGGTCGCTCTTCTGTGGATGCTCGCGGCCGATTCTTTTGCGCAGATCCTCGACAAAATCAGCCGCCCGGTACGAAATGAGATTGGCTTTTACTTTGCTCAATTCCCTCGACAGCTTTTGCAAAGTCGAGCTCAGTCCCGAAATCATTTCGCGCAGGCGTTTGATCTCGCCCTTGAGCACCGCATTCTCCGCCAACTCACCGATGTAGGTCGACTGCAGCTCAATGGCATTTAAATTGTTACGCAGGTCGTGGCTGAGCTGCCGGATAAAACGAACAGCGTCGCTCCACGGGACGCTGATCTCCCGGCCCTTCCGAGACTCTTGTGCCATATCAGAGGGTACTGTGACGTAACACGTAGCGCTTTACAATGCGTCCAAGGAGCGCCGGCTTTCCAGCCGTCACGTATTAATGCGCCCGGCTGGGAAGCCGTCGTTCCCTGTTAGCCGAGCGAAAACCTGTCATCGACCGTTTCTTGGCCCGACGTGACACGGACATGTGGATCATTGCTCGCTAGGTGTCGCAGCACATGAAAAACATCTTCGGGGTCTGCATCGATGGAACGTGCAATTTCTTCCGCGGTCTTTCCACTTCCGGCTGCGAGCTTCTCGCGCACTTGCTTTTGGAGTTGTAGCAATTTGGTCGCCGCCTTTTTTCCGGCCTCAACGCCGGGCTGATCATAGGCATTAATATCGACCAGCGATGCATAGAAACCGACGGCGCGCTCATAAAGCGCGATTAGCACGCCGATGTTGAACGGGTCCACTCTGGGAATACTTAGAGTGACCGATTCGCGGCCGCTTTCATACAGGGCACTTCGCGTTCCACGCAAGAATCCGTGAAGATAATCGCCGCTGGTAATTCCGTCTTCGACCTCGATCGCCGGGCTGCGCCGGTCCTCGTCAACTTCGATGAAAGTTACGAAGAAATTCAACACGCCGTCGCGCAATTGCTGGACATAAGCGTGTTGATCTGTGGAGCCCTTATTGCCGTAAACCGCAATTCCCTGATGCACCATGTTTCCACCGAGGTCCTTTTCTTTTCCCAGCGACTCCATCACCAGTTGTTGCAAATACTTGCTGAACAATGCTAGCCGATCTTTGTACGGAAGGATCACCATGTCCTTTTTGCCTCTGCCGTTACCAGCGTAATACCACATTGACGCCAGAAGCATCGCCGCGTTTTGCGTTACGTCCGGTATGCGGGTCCGCTCATCCATCGCCGCTGCGCCCGCGAGAAAATTGTCGATGTCAAAACCTTCCAGCGCCATGGGAATAAGCCCCACCGCGCTCATCACCGACGTGCGCCCACCAATCCAATCGTACATTGGAAACCGAGCGAGCCATTTGTTCTTCTCGGCATATTTATCTAGGTCGCTGCCAATTTCAGTCACCGCGACCGCGTGGTTCCCAAATTGAAGTCCCTTCGTTGCGAATTTTGCTTCAGCTTCGAGCATTCCATTGCGTGTTTCCCTTGTCCCGCCGGATTTGGAAACGACGATTACGAGCGTCTGCGAAAGGTTATTGTTCGCCGCGGCGATTCCGTCCCGCCGTACGGCGGACGGATCGATCTTGTCGAAGACGCGATCGAAACCGTCTGGGTCAGTGTTATCAAAAAAGTAGATGTCCATCAGATCGCGCGATGATCCGAGAGCGTCGGCCACGAATTGCGGTCCGAGCGCCGAGCCGCCGATGCCTATGAGCAAAATATGTTCAAAGCGTTTTCCGTTTCCGGCCGTGATTTTTCCGGAGTGAACGTCCGCCGCGAATCTTTTGACGCGCTTGATGGTTTCTTCAATCTCCGTGCGGATCTCCGCGGTGGGTGCAAGCGCCGGGTTCCGGAGCCAGTAATGGCCGACCATCCGCTTCTCATCCGGATTGGCGATTGCCCCCGACTCCAGCTCGCGCATCGCCGCGAATGCTTTCTCAGTAAGCGGCTGCATTTTCTCGAAGAAATCATCCGGGAATCTCATCCGGCTGATGTCGATGGAAAAAGCGAGATCGCCGTAGTACAAGAAATATTGCTGGAAACGCTGCCAGAGGGAGGAGGAAGCCATTGTGCTAATGATGCGAAGACCGCCCAATATTAAACGATAAATGGACGCTCTTTTGCAATATCGGTTCTAGAATCTGTAAATCTAAACAAAACGTGAAGCCCGTTGCACAGCCCCTTTGGTTTGCGTCTCGGGTGGCGCTTCGCTTGGCGTCGGCCGATCCATTCTCTTGGAAATACGCAGTGTAGATCAACTATTCTTCCCGAGATTTGCACATTCTCTCATTGCAGGCTTTAATCGCGGCCATAACTTCGCCGTATGATTATTCGCAGTCACGCGAACACAGGCATGCTGCATTTGTTTTCTGCACTCGTCGCCTGCGGCCTTGTGGCGGCCATTTTGTTCGTTGGCCGAACGATCGCCATTCATGTCGAGCAAATTACGCTTCCTTCAACAGCTCCCGAGCTATTTTCGCTAAAGAATCAGGGGCTTGCCTTCCAACGTGCCGCGGCTCGTGCACAGGACGTGTTACCGCTTTATGGTAGCTCAGAATTGGTCATTCCTCCAGTTCCAGAAAAGGCGAGTAGGTTCTTTCGCACTGCACCAACGGGTTTCCAAGTTTCGCCCGTGGGCAAGCTAGGTGCGACCTCATTGACGATTTTGCAAAAATTCGGCGCCCTCAGTTCGGATCTACGCGGCAAAAACGTCGTCATCTCACTTTCGCCTGAATGGTTTTTGGTTCAAGTCACTAGGTGGGACTGGTATAAAGGGAACTTTTCGCTGCTCGCAGCCAGCGAAATGACGTTTGGTAGCGCTCTGGATTTCCAGCTGAAGCGAGACATCGCTTTACGCATGCTGCAGTGTCCAAGCACGCTGGAAAAAAGCCCGTTACTCGAATTCGCGTTGAGGCGGCTCGCTTCCGGGTCATGGCTCGACCGAGTCTTTTTCTGCGCACTTTGGCCGATCGGGAAAACGCAGATTGCCTTACTGGAGTTGCAGGATCATTTTGCCGCGCTGAGTTACATTCTGCATGATACCAAACCAACTCCGCGGCGCCACCTAGAAATGATTAACTGGTCGGAACTCGTTGCACAAACGGAACGCAAAACCGCCGATCAGAACAAAAACGAACAAAAAGCATTGGACCTCGACGAGCAAATAGCCCCTGGTCGTCGGGACGCGGGGTTTCTCAAGCGCATGGACGCGGCACCCGGATGGATAGATTTGGAATTGCTATTGCGTGTGCTGGCGAGGATTCAGGCCCGGCCGCTCCTCCTAAGCATGCCGATCGCCGGGCAGTCTTACGATCAGAGAGGCGTTTCGCGGAAGGCCCGCGAAAGCTATTACAAAAGGATGCGTGCGGTAGCGCAGCGATACCAATCTCCGCTGGTTGAATTTGAAGACCATGACAATGACTCGGCTTTTCTTGACAGCCAGGAAGACCACCTCACTGGAAAAGGCTGGATGTTTTACGATCGTGTTCTAGATGATTTCTTTCACGGGCGTATCCCACCAATCTAACAGAATATATTTAGTCAAACGGCGTCGTTTATGATACTGCGCTACCTTATTAAATGATGACTGCCAGCTTCTCTGACAAAGTATTACAACTTCTGGCTTCCGTTGCGGAGACCGACGAGGTCTTCACCAACCTTGATCTACCTCTTTACGATCGTCAGGTGCTCGACTCAATGAGAACGGTTGAACTGATGGTAACGATCGAGAAGGAACTCGGCATCAAGGTTTCCCCAGCAGAATTCGAGCGTGAAAGCTGGAGAACGCCGCGTGACATCATCGCTGACCTCCAGCGCCGGCTGCACGCGTGACCTGGATCGAGAACCATCCGATGTTGCGGCGATTGCTGCTGATTCTGTATTACTTCGCCGTTATCGCGGGCTTGATACTCATGTATGGCCGTGGTGACTTCTCCACACCGCCCTTTGTTTATCAAGGTTTCTGAATGAATCTGCTCGAACGAATCGATCATTGGGGCACAGTGTCCCCGGACGCGATTGCACATGTTAGCGACGACAGAAGTTTGACCTACGGCGAGCTGTGCAGGCGCTCGGATGCTCTTGCTCTTTATTTAGCAGAGCGTTTCGGCGATGATCGCGGGCCGATCGCAGCGCTCGGGCATCGCGAACCAGAAATGCTAATCGCGTTCCTTGGCTCGGTGAAATCGGGCCGACCTTACGTGCCGATCGACACGGTATTTCCACGGCAGCGCATCGACAAGATCGTGGCAATTTCACGTGCGGCCATGGTCCTCACGCCGCAAGAGACCGCACAATTCTCCGCCACGGAGGCGCGCGCTCCCGCCAACTGCCTGCAGCGAGACGACCCGTTTTATATCCTTTTCACGAGCGGCAGCACGGGTGAGCCGAAGGGCGTCGTCATTAGCCTCGCTTGTTTGGAACATTTCATCGCTTGGATGCTAGCAGAGCAAAAATTCCTCGAGCAGGGCGAGATATTTTTGAACCAGGCACCATTCTCATTCGATCTCTCGGTGATGGACCTGTATTGTAGCCTTGCTACTGGAGGCACGCTATTCAGCATCAGCCGCGACCTTGTGGCCAACCCGAAAGCGCTTTATCGCACGCTGGGCAGCTCCAACGTGACCACATGGGTTTCCACGCCGTCCTTTGCACAGATGTGTCTGGTGGAGGAGAAATTTGGAGAGGCAATGCTTCCTCACGTCCGCCGCTTTCTCTTTTGCGGTGAAACGCTCGCGCCGCAGACCGCTGCGCTTCTACTGGAGCGTTTTCCCGGCGCCGAAGTTTGGAACAGTTATGGCCCGACAGAGGCGACCGTCGCCACGACTTCCGTGCGGATAGGTCGTACGATCCTGGAAAAATATTCACCCTTGCCCGTAGGACGCCCGATGCCTGGGACCGAAGTCTTCGTCATGAATGAAAGGGGTGAAGCTCTGCCGGCAAACAAACGAGGCGAGATCGTCATTGCGGGACCGAATGTCAGTCCCGGCTATCTTGGACGCCCCGATCTCACCGCGGCCGTCTTTTTTCAACATGGCAGTCAGCGCGCTTATCGTACGGGCGATTTGGGACGATTTCATGACAAACTGCTTTTTTTTGAAGGGCGCATCGATGAGCAAATCAAGCTCTATGGCTATCGTATCGAACTCGGTGATATCGAAGCGAATCTCCGGGCACTGTCGCTCGTGAGGGACGCGGTCGTAATTCCAGTAATCAAAAACGGCGCGGCCCAGTCGTTGGCCGCCTTTGTGGTGCTCAGTAAGCGGGGCGAGGAATCGGATTTCGAATTGTCGCATACGCTGCGAAAACAACTCGGCGAGCGATTGCCCAACTACATGTTGCCACGCAAATTTGTTTTTCTGGATGCGTTTCCGATGACGGCGAATGGGAAAGCCGACCGAGCGAGGCTGGCCCAGTCGTTGTGATTCCTTACGCCGATTTCACCTATTTTGGACTGCTGCTTTACGCGGTCGTTCCCACGCTGATCCTGGGCGTTTTTGGCCGCGCCGGCTGGCGCTGGGCGCTCTTCGTGACCGCCGTGGTGCTGATCATACAGTATCAGGGGCTGTTAAACATCCGTTCCGATTTTCCGGTCCGCGAAATCTGGATCGTTATCGGGTTTGCCGCCTGGCAATGGGCAACGGTGCGTGCGTTTGCGAGCGCTGGTGCGCGAGGAGCTTGGCTGTTTTACGCCACGGTCGGGGCAAGCTTGCTTCCACTGGCAGCGACCAAATTTTTGCCGGTCATCTCGCCCGGAAGTCAGTTTGGGTTTCTCGGCATTTCCTACATCACATTTCGCGCGTTGGATATCGTGTTTTGCCTCCGGGACAAGGTCATCTCTGTGCCCGGCACGGTCGACCTCTTCATGTTTCTGTTTTTTTTCCCCACGACTTCTTCCGGACCCATCGATCGCTACCGGCGTTTTGCTAGCGATTGGAGAAAAACGCGAACCCGCGCTGAATTCCTGGTAGATCTCGACGGTGCCGTGCACCGCATTTTTCGTGGATTTTTTTACAAATTCATACTCGCCGCGCTAATCAAGCAATACTGGCTGGACCGCGCAGCAAGCAGTGGGAGCTTCGGCGCACTGCTCAGTTACATGTATGCTTACAGCCTATATTTGTTTTTCGATTTTGCCGGTTACAGCGCTTTTGCCATTGCTCTCAGTTATGTCTTCGGCGTTCATACCCCGGAGAACTTCGATCGGCCGTTTCTGGCCAGAAACATCCGCGATTTTTGGAATCGCTGGCACATTACGCTTTCGTTTTGGTTTCGCGATCATGTTTATATGCGCTTTCTGCTTGCGGCTACGCGCGGACAGTGGTTTGCGAACAAACACACTGCCGCCATCCTGGGATATTTTCTGGCGTTTGGATTAATGGGCTTGTGGCATGGAATCGAGCCGCACTACATTGTTTACGGGCTCTACCAGGGGATCCTGCTCTCAGCGTTCCACATTTTTTCTACCTGGGATAAAAAGCATCGCTATCGGCCGGATGGGCTGCTTTCGCGTGCGCTGGCTGTTTTTCTAACTTTCAACTTTGTTTGCTTCGGACTGCTCATCTTTTCCGGGCGCATTGGCGCCCCGCCGCTATCGCATCATGCGGGCGAAGTTGAACTGGTCGCCTGCTACGGAATCTCTGGCTGGGCTTGGGACAACTACCAGCCAAAGGCCAAAGTCAATGTCGATCTTTGGGATGGCGAACATTACTTGATGACAATCCCTGCCAATCAGTTCCGGCAGGATCTCGCGGATGCAGGTTACGGAAACGGTCAGCATGGCTTTCGGATCGCAACGCCGCTGCTGGTCAAAGACGGCCACTCACACGAAATCCATTTTCGCATTGCTGGGACAAAACAAGAGCTGACCAATTCGCCTCAAGTAATTGCTTGCCCGTAACGTAACTCTCCAAACGGAATTGAAGAGATCGTTTTCGGTGATGGTGCGGTTCGGTCCGAGCGCACTGCCAATTCGTCCGACGAGAACGATGCGCTCCCCAATCGGGTTTCGTATTTCGCTCACATGTGTTCGATGACGTTGTCGCCAAACTCGCTGCATTTGATTTCGGTTGCGCCGTCCATTAGCCGCGCGAAATCGTACGTGACGCGCTTGCTAGCGATCGCGCCACTGAGCCCTTTCAGAATCAAATCAGCGGCTTCCTTCCATCCCATGTAACGAAACATCATTTCACCGGAAAGAATGACCGAGCCGGGGTTCACCTTGTCCTGATTCGCATACTTCGGCGCGGTGCCGTGGGTCGCTTCGAAAACGGCGTGACCAGTGATGTAGTTAATATTTCCTCCGGGCGCGATGCCGATCCCGCCTACCTGCGCAGCGAGCGCATCGCTAAGGTAATCGCCATTCAGATTCAGCGTCGCGATCACGTCAAAATCTTCCGGGCGCAGCAGCACTTGTTGAAGCGCGTTGTCCGCTATTGCATCTTTGATCACGATCCCGGCTCCCGGTTTGCCCATGGGAATCTTGCACCAGGGGCCGCCATCGATCTCTTCGGCGCCGAAGTATTGTTTTGCGATTTCGTAGCCCCAATCGCGAAAGGCGCCTTCGGTAAATTTCATAATGTTGCCCTTGTGCACGAGCGTCACACTCTTGCGCTGGTTCTTGATCGCGTATGAGATCGCGCTATGGATCAAGCGCACGCTGCCGGCGCGGCTGACCGGCTTGATGCCGATTCCTACGCAAACTTCGTCACCTTCCAGCGCGCCGACTTTTTTCCAGAAATCTGCCGCTTTTTTCCTCGTGCCGAAGCGAATTTTATCGAACTGCTCAGGAAATTCCTTTTGCATGAAATCCAGAAACTTTTGCGCCTCGGGCGTGCCGGCGGCGTACTCGATTCCAGCGTAAATGTCTTCTGTGTTTTCCCGAAAGATGACCATGTTTACTTTCTCCGGATGCTTGAGAGGCGAGGGGACCCCTTCGAAGTACTGCACCGGCCGCAGGCACACAAAAAGATCGAGAAGCTGCCGCAGTGCGACGTTAAGCGAGCGAATGCCGCCGCCGACCGGAGTGGTCAGCGGACCTTTGATGCCGACCAGATATTCGCGGAATGCTTCCACGGTATCATCTGGCAACCAGTCATCGAATTTGTCTTTCGCCGATTGACCGGCAAAAACTTGAAACCAGGCGATCTTCTTCTTTCCGCCAAACGCTTTCTCGACTGCGGCATCGAACACGTGTTCGCTCGCCGCCCAGATGTCCGGCCCGGTGCCATCTCCCCGAATGAAAGGAATGATAGGCTGATTCGGGATACGCAATTGTCCTTTGTCGATCGAAATCTTGTCGCCGGATGGCGGTGTGACGTTTGTGTAAGACATAAGCCCTCAATTGTAGCGGCAAGCGTGACGCCCGCAATGTCGGCTGTGCTCAGTCGCAAGGGAAGAGATGATGACGCCGGAGCGGAAGTGAGACGTGAGGCCGCTTCTTTGTGGGTAGTTTTTGCGTTTGGTCGCGCGGCCTCGATTTTCATTTCCCGACTGCGCGCGTCTTGAATGTGCGTGGTTGATCTGAAAATAAGGCGAGAAATCACCACCCTTAGGGCGGCCGCTTGAGCGGAGACTAACAAAGTCTGGCATTGGTTTCTCATTCGTCGTTCGTGATTCGCCGTTTCTACGGTCTGTTGTGATTTGTGGCGCGGCGAGTAAGTTCGCCGGGTGCAACGATTCCGGGGTTTTACATTGATCGAGATCGTCCTTGCGATCTCGATACTGATGTTGCTGCTTTTGCTGGCGGTGCCGAGTCTGCACGGCGTATTCACAAATAGGCGGCTGAAAAGTTCTTTGGACGGGTTCAACAATCTCGTCCGCGAAGCCCAGCAGCGCACTGTGAGCGAGCGGCGCCCTTATCTCATTGTCTGGCGAAAGGACGATGTCATCCTACGCCCGGAGACTTTCGCGAAAGGTGAAAGGGTCAAGCCGACAGCGCAATTTCAGCTTGTTCGCGGAGAAGTCTTGAAACTGTCATTGCCAGCAGCGTTGACAAAGAAGTATCCAGCCGAATGGATTTTCTGGCCGTCGGGAATATGCGAGCCGGCAGCGGTCCAGTTCAACGGCCCGGCTGGATCGTGGACGGTAAATTACTCGCCCTTGGCAGTGCAACCGGAACTTACAGATTATGCGGCGCGATAACGGGAGCAAAATTCGAGATTTCTGTCGCGCTTTCGCGCTTTATGAGGTGGTCCTCGGTGTGGCGATTTTCGCCGTCGGCGTGTTGGCGCTCGGGCGAGCGGTGGAAAATTGCCTGAGTGCGAGCACACTCAACGCAGAAGAAGAAGCTGTGCGTGAGATACTAGCCAACCGTATGGCGGAAGTTCAGGCCGCGCCTGGTTTCCCCGATACGGCCAAGGAATTCAAGATCGACAGCGGTTTTGGCGTTGTAACCTTGATCCAGAAAAGCGCGCCGGCTGATTTGGTCGAACCGAATAATACGCGGCTGAACGGGATCAATCTGGTGACCTTGACTGCGCAGTGGGAACGCCGCAGGGCTCCGCAATCGAAACAGATCAACTTTTATGTCTATCGTCCCGGGTAATAGCAGGGTGCAAATTAGAGATTCGAGATTCGAAATCCGAAATTCCCGCGGTTTCACGCTGCTGGAGATCATACTAGCCATGGCGATTCTCGGCATGATGTCACTGGCGATTTACCGTTTTGTGCAATCGAATCTGATCGCCATGCGCGCTTCATCTCAGGCAAGCGCGGCTGAGGCGCCATACGGCGGGTTGCGCGATTTATTAACCGAGCAATGGCAAGGTCTGCCCCAAGGCCGCGGCGGTCTCAGCGGAGAACCTTTCAAGCTAAACGATCGTCAGCGCGACGAGATTAGATGGAAATGCAGCGCCGGATCGGGATTACTGACGCGGTACGCGGGGGGGGAATTCATGGTGCTGTTGCGGTTGCAGCCCCAAAGCGAGAAGAGCGACCAGCTTGATCTGGGGCTTTTGCGCAAGCCAGCGGACGATACCGGCGCCGGACCCGAGCGCGAAAGCTGGGTACCGTTGATTAAGAATGTGCGCAGCCTGCAAATTGGTTATTTCGAACCTCGACTGAACAGCTGGGTGGACCGCTGGACAGACTCGGCGCGACTGCCTCGCCTGGTGAAATTAACTATCGGACGCACTGATAGCTCTGTGCCGTGGGAAGCGATTATTCCCATAAGCCGAACGCCATTTTGAACGATGAAAGCTTTTAGTCCGAAATTGGAAATTCGAAATCCGAAACTGACCTCTGGCGCAGCGCTGATGCTGGCGCTCTGGGCGCTGTTTATGCTTAGCGCAATGGTGACTTCCTGGGCAGCCGATATTCAGTCGCGCCTCACTCTTTCCAGCAATGCCAACCGCGTTTTGAGCGCAGAAGCGATGGCGTGTTCGGGCGCGGACGTTGCGCTGCATCCGGCCATAAGCCCCAGCTCGCCAAACTTGCACCGGCAAATCGGAAGCGAAGGTTACGACACTCACATTGCCGGCGAGGGCGGCCGCTTGAATCTGAACTGGCTGACCGCAGGGGAAGACCCGGTGCGCCTGGATATTTTGCGGAGATATCTCGAGCTCAAAGGTGTCGATCTTAATGATCGCGATACGATGATCGATGCGCTGCTGGATTGGGTGGAAGCAAATACCGGGCTACATCGGTTGAACGCCCCGCCGGAGACGGACGAGTATCGTCCGCCGCACGCGCCGCTGGGCTCCATGGACGAACTCAAGGAAGTCGCCGGATGGAAAGAATTCACTTCGCGGCCGGGCTGGGCCGATGATTTCACGATCAACAGCAAAGGGCCGATCGATCTTGCCTGGGCATCGCGCGATGTGTTGCGTGCGTTACCGGGCATGCGTGATGATTTGGTCGATCGTTTTCTGCAATTACGACAAGGCCCCGACGGCATCGATGGGACGGCCGATGATTTTCTGTTCAACAATCTCACTAACGTGCAGACCGCACTCGGCTTTACAGCGGAGCAATTTCAGCAGATCGCCGCCCTGGTGATATTCAAGGACCCGGTCTTCCGGATTACGAGTGTTGGAAAATCAGGCAACGTAAAACGCTCCGTGCAAGTGTTGGTGCGCAAGGTCCTCGGCGACGTTCCTCAATTGATTAGCTGGAAGGAGATTTGATTATCGCGACTGCGGCCACATCCGTTTTTATCATTCCGACCGCACACGGCTGGAATCTTCTGCGTTCGACCGAGGGAAACGGCTCGTGGAATGTGCGTAGGCTGGAGTCCCTAGAGGAGGCTGTGCCGCTGCTCACGCCCACGGACGATCTGGTGCTCGGTCTGCCTCTTACCGCCGTGCTCGCGCAACGATTCCATTTGCCGACTAGCGATGCGGCAGAGTTTCCGGAAATGATTCGAATTCAGGTTGAGAAAGCGTTGCCATTTTCGCCTGATGAAGTGACCACCGATTTTGAAGTAATCGAGCAAAACGAAAGTGGAAGCGTTGTTTCGGCTGTTGCAGTCAGAAACGAACAGCTTGCTGAGATCGCGGCGCCACTGCTGAAACGCGGCTACATTCCGCGCCAAGTAACCGTCTATGCGGCACAACGGGCGAGCACCCACGCGCCACAGGGAAACGCTCTGCTGATTTATCCAGAGGGCGAAACCCTTGTTTATGCCGTGACTGAAAACGGAAAACTGAGCCTCGCTCGAACGTTGGAAAATGCCAATGGGGAACAGTTGCAATTGGAATTGCCGCAGTTCCGGTTGAGCGCCGAATTGCAAGGCATCAGCGCATCCTTCCCGAACGTATTGCTGGATGAGAAATGCTACGAACTCCGCGACGCCGTGCAGGGAATCCTGGCTAGCCCGGCTGAAATCGTGGGCATCGAACTCCCGCCCGCTCCGATCAAATTAAACCTTCTTCCCGAAAGCTGGCGCCGCCGTCGCTTGCAATTGGCTCGGCGACTGGAATGGCGCAAACGGCTCATTTGGGCAGGGAGCACTTATGCAGGGTTGCTCGTTGTCTTGCTGGTCTATCTTGCCTTCATGCGCATGGGAATTGGAAGGATCGAGCGACAGATTGCGCGCGACGCGCCGAAAACGGAGTTTGTCCGCGCTACGGAAGCCAATTGGAAGGCGCTCGCGCCCGCTATCGATTCGCGTTACTACCCGGTCGAAATCTTGCTGCATCTTTTCGAAAGTCTGCCGTCTGCCGATGTGCGTATCACGGCGTATAATCAATCTGCACGGCAGATTTCAGTCGATGGCGAGGCCAGCACGGCGGCGCTCGCTTATCAATTCATTGAGAACATCAAGAAAAAACCGGAGCTGGGCGTATTTCAATTCGACATGGCAGCGCCCCGCATTTTGCCGAACGACCATGCGCAGTTCCGAGTGGAGGGCAGGCCACGATGATAGTGCCCGGGTGGTACGAGCGGATGAATCAGCGCGAACGCGTACTTTCATGGCTTGTCGTGGGCACGCTGTTCCTCCTTGTGAATCTTTTCATTTTGAGCTGGCTCTTTGGCGCTTTGGGTCGCGCTCGGGCGGAGTTGGCCGCACGCAAAGCGGTTTTGGCCGAGCAGACTGTCTATATAAAGGAACGAGACCTTTGGATGAAGCGCGACCAATGGATTCGGCAACATCAACCAACGCTTAAGAATCCAGGCGAAGCCTCTGTTCTACTCGACCAGTTGAAACAGGTGGCCGGCAAGGATAATATCTTGATTCAAAATCCTGCGATTGGCACGGGCGAAACAACTCCTTACCACCAGACGATTTTTGCCTCGATTGAAACGAAGAGCCCATGGCCGCCTCTCGTGCATTTTCTCTACGATGTGCAGCAGCCTGATGCTTTTGTCGTATTCGAGAATGTCAATCTCGTCATCGACAGCAGTGATCCCACTATGATGCGCGGCAAGTTTAAGACCGCCCGCTGGTTTGCACCGGCGCAGCGACCCAAATAGCTAGTATGAAACATGCTTTCGCAATTGTGTCGGTCCTTGCGCTGCTGGGCGCGGCCTTGAGTCGCGCCGACGATGTGCTTCCACCGCGCTTCAATTTCGATCGCTACTCAGCAATGCTGGAGAAGTCGCCATTTGCAATTGCCACGGCGGTCGCTTTACCTGCGGCAAAGCCCGATTTCGCCAAGGACCTTTACGTGGCGAATGCGGCGCATTCACCCGACGGTGACCTGGTGACGATCGCGTCGAGTTCGGATCATAATTTCAAAAGATATCTCACTACAAAAGAGCCGGTAGATGGCTACAGCATCGCCGGTATCGAATGGTCGGATCGTGTGGGGGAGACAAAGGTAACCATTGGCAAGCATGGACAATTTGCGACCATTACTTTCAACCAGGCGCTGATGTCGCAACCGCCACCGGCCGTCGCAAGCTCTGTGCCGAATGTAATGCCAGATGAGCCCGACGTTACTGCTCCGCCGCCGACCGTTGCCGCGCCGGCCATGCCCGTGCGTTCTCCATTTGTGCCTCCAGTTCTAAACCAGCAGGCGCCTAGCCCTCACGTGCGCGGCGTAATTCAGCGAAATCCAAGGTTGCCATCGAGGCGTCCTAAATCAGTTCTCGGGATGCCGCGTGCGCAACAATAAGGTGCTGGCGCGTCGTTCTTACTCCATTTCAGGGCACTCCGTGATCGGATCGGTCAACCGCCGCCCCAATCGTCATCCGCTGTGTCAGCCTTCCGATCCGGCCCTGCGGAATATAGATCGTAGCCGCTCGGATCTTTGAGACCAGGATTGCGATAAATATAATCGCTGCCCCAGGGATCTTTTGGCTGCTCCTTGAACAACTGATACCAGCGGGTAGGTCGCGGATCATTCTGCGGTTGGGTCACCAGTGCCTGCAAACCCTGTTCCGTCGTCGGATAGAACCCGTTCATGCTCTCGTAGAGTTGCAGCTGCGTTTTGATCGCCTGAACGTCGGCTTGAACGCGCATGCTTTTCGCGACCCCGGTGGTATTGCCAAGTTTTGAAATCGCGACACCCAAAATGATCACGATGATGCTAACCACGAGCATGATCTCCAGCAGCGTAAAACCGTGTTGTTTCGTTTTCTTTCTCATCACAAATAAGCAGCAACCTCTTCTGGTTAGCGGTTACGCTACTTTAAACTTGGGGAATTGCTAGTGACCGGTCTGCAGAAGATAATCCGACTTGTCCCACAAATACTTTAATTGGATCTGCGTAGCGCGGATTGCGGAAGTGCCGCTGGCAGGCCCGTTCACAACAAGCAGATCATTCGTTCCTACTTTCAGGCTAGTGACCGGCACAATTTTCTGCGCACGCAGCCAGCCAGTGTATTGGAAATGCATTTGCCTGACGAGCCGTTCGCCTTCGCCACGGTAGCCCGGGTCAGCCAGATCCGGCAGGGCAAGCGAAGCCGGCCCGATGTCCTGGCCATTGAGATAAATCTCAGGCGCAGCATCAATGCGCGGGCTCACGATTTCGAACGTGAGCAGGGCAGCAAGCGGTTGGGCTTCAATCGAAAACTGAAATGCGGCACCCTGCTGAATCTGCGATCCGATTCGGATTGTTTCTGCCGCAAGTGTTGCAGTGACAGTCCCGAATTGCTCTACGTCTTCAGCCGGCGCACGCAGTTGGGGCATCGATGAGAACGGTTCGGGAATCATTTCACGGTGCTCAGCGTTCACAGGATGAACCACCGCGCTGCTCGTCATCCAGTCGAGATACGCCGCCCGCACTGTTTTGCCATCTCCGGGCACTTCGATATCGATCGATGAGGCGGCGGTCATGGGGATGATCACCGAATCCGAGCTGGGCAAATCAACTCCCGAACCCAGCAGGCCCGACCGCAGCACGTGGGTGCCGGATTCGTCCCAGGCAATCAGTTCCGGCCGTTGATCGGGCTTATCGTCGAAGAACAAGCGAAAAAGAAGTACTTGATGGGCCGGGCTCGGCCTGGTCACGCGAATGCGAAAGACGCTTTTCGACAACGTGTTGACTGCTGCTTGCGCCGGTAACAAGGTCACTGCCTCCACCCATGGCGGCGCGCTTTGTGTTCTCGAATTCTCAGGTACGTTTTGGCGGAGATCAATCCAGGCGCTTTCCGGAACTGGCTGCGCCGACGTATCGAGGGGCGACAGTAAGGCATCGCTCAGGGCCTCCTGCGCAGAAGCGCGACAGATCGCGCTGAAAAGTAACGCGAAGGCGACCCAGCGAAACATCGGTAGGCGGCGAGGCTATTGAAGCGCCATCTGCATTGCAAGCAATTTTTAGTGTGGACGAAATTGCAAGCTATGTGTCATCTCGAAGACCGCCGAGAGAATGCTGAAAACGACGAGACCAACCAACACTGCAATTACCACGATAATTACCGGCGGAATCAGTTGTGAGATCACTGCGACGCTTCGATCCAGTTCACGTTCATATACGTCAGCGATTGCCTGCATCGTTTCGGCGAAATGCCCAGTTTGTTCTCCGACCGACATCATGTCCGTCAACAAATCCGGAAAGAATTTTTGCGCCTGCAAAGCGGCGGAGAGCGTCGCACCGTCGATGACTGCCCTGCGTACTTCGCGCAATTTTAGTTCGAGAAATTTGTTCCCGGCAATTTCAGTCACTAGATCAAGCGAGCGGAGCAGGGGAATTCCATTTTCCATCAATGTTCCCAATGTACGCGAGAACTGCGCATAATACCGATGCCGGATTACCCGCCCATAGCCAGGAATCAGCAATCGGAAACGATCCCACGCAACCCGTCCTTCGTTTGTGCGGACAAACGCGCGAAAACCAATGACGGCGCCCACCGCCAGAAGCACGCCGATCCACCAGTAACCCGTGATGGCGTGGTGAACGTGCAGCAGGATTCGGGTAGGGAAGGGAAGCGCGCCGCCAGTTTGCGCCATGAACCCGGTCAGCTGCGGCACCATGAACGTGATGAAAATTGTAACTAGGATGGCACCCGCCAGCGTGAGAAACGTCGGGTAGATCATCGCTTGCTGCACGCGATCTCGCAAGTCTTTCGCCTGTGTCAGATGTTTAACAAGCCGAAGCAGAATTTGTGGCAGCGCGCCGCTTGCCTCACCAGCAGCTACCAGATTTACATAGAGCGGCGGGAAGATTCGCGGTAGCTCGCTGAGTGCCTGCGAAAAACTCCGTCCATCGATCAGCGCCTGGTGCAGCGTGTGCGTCATCTGCTGGACCCGCGGCTGCTTCAAACGTTTTTCCAGGATCGACAATCCTTCGTCCAGCGTCATCCCTGCCTGCAGCAAATGGGCGAGTTGCTCTGTAAAAACCAGCAACTGCCCGTGCGGAATTTTCAGCTTTTGTGTGGGCGCTGCCGCTACTGCGCCTTCTCGTCTAACTGCTGTAGGCGCTGCACCTACCATCTCGATCCGGATCGGTATGCACTGCTGTGCTTCAATCTGGTGAATGGCAACCCCGCGATCCTGGCAGTCCAAAACTCCCTCGACGAGACCGCCCTGCGCGTTACGCGCGCGATAAGCAAACTGTGGCATCCCGTTTGGACATTAGTGCAAAATGGAAAATGCAAAACGCGAAATTCTTACAGAGAACCTAGTCTTCCGCTGGAGTTTACATCAAATAATCTCGAACAGACTTTTCGATAAGCTGTTCGGCCGAAGTTACCGTTCGGAAAACCTGCTGGATCACGGGCGACTTTGTAGAGCCACGCGGAATCCTCGCTTTTTCTTGCGCGATTTAAGCGAATCACAAATCAGTTCGTTCTCGCTTTTTGTCATATGTAGTGGAGCCTGGGCGGGTCTGCCACAACAGATAGGAAAAATTACCGCGAAAATTTACTTGCCATGTCGAAATCGTTCATGTACACGCGACCAACATGAAATGTGCAGCAGTGTTTGTTTTCATTTCCGTGATGCTCGCATCATCGGATGTGTTCGGCGTTTTGCGTCCCCTCTTCCCAACCAAGGCGCCGCCGCCATTCCGTGGCGATATCTTCGCAGTAGAAGATGAAATGATTCAACACTCCTCCAGAACCCCGCCCGCGAAAGCGCCGAGGTAACCGCGATGTATTGCGGTGTGAACACAGGTCGTGTTGCCTGTGGCGCAAAGCCTGCCTCCATCTCAAGAGCGCTCGCAGTCGCCAAATTTGGCGGAATGCGACTTCGGGGTACGTTGCGTTGTCGTTCTCGTTCGCAGCTCGCTGTAAGACGCTGGAGGCGGGGGCGGGCATCGGCGATGGACGGAAAAGAGTCAAAAGTCGCAATGCTGGTAGCCGTCCAGAGCAAGGCACTCGAAGTGCGTTTCAGGGCAGAAACCCACTACCGTGAAGAGCTGGAACGCCGTCGAAGCGGTTGACGGTTACGGTTGCGCATCCACGCATCAGTTCCACCGCACGTCGTCGCGAACGGAAAGACAGAGTTGCTCGTCGAAAAGCACTGGCCGGAAATTCACTCGCTCGCTTTTGCCTAACTCGAACACGGAACGCTCGATGGCGAAGGGGCGACGTTGATTCTTGACCGTTCAGCCGATGTTGGCTGTTAAACGTGCGGTAGAACGGTCACTACGCCTGCCCCTTGGGACGTACGACTAAGGTCGCATAGGCTTCCGGACTATTGTTCATATCTTCTGAGTTAAAAGAAGGGCATTAAAATGAAAAGATCACTTATTCCAATGGCCGTTGTTCTCTCGGTTGTCTCGCTTTCCTTAAACGGACCTTCCGCCTATGGCGGTGGCCGTGGAGGTGGCGGAGGCGGAGGCCACGGCGGCGGCTGGGCCGGTGGCGGTCATGGCTGGAGCGGTGGCGGTGGTGGACGCGGCTGGGGCGGCGGCGGAGGCAGCCATTTTGGTTCGATGCCTGCTCGAGGCGGGCAAACGTTCACTCGCAGCGGAATGGGCACATGGAGTGGCCAGCGCTGGGGTGGCCGCAACTGGAACGGCAACAATTGGAGTGGCCAGCGTTGGGGTGGCGGCCATTGGAACAATTGGAACCGCAATGGGAATCATCATAATAATAATAATGTAATCTTCATCGGCGACTTCGGCTTTCCCTTGTGGTGGGGTTGGGGGTATCCATATTACGGAGATGGCTACGGCTACCCATACGGATATGGATACGGGAACGGCTATGGCTATCCGTATGGGGGGTACTACGACAGCTATTACGGCGGCACTGACTACGGCTATGGCTACCCGTCTGGAGGGTACGAGGGCAGCTATTACGGCGGCACGGGCTACGAAAATGGCTATCCCACCCATTCAAGAGTGGCGGAGTTGCAACGCCGACTTGTGCGAGCCGGGTATTACTCTGGCGCAATCGATGGAATGATGGGGCCTGCGACGCGGCGAGCAATTAACGCTTACGAGCGCGAACATGGATTTGCAGGCTAATCGAGGCATAACCGAGTGCGACGCAATAGACCCTCCGATTTTTCAATTCTCGGACGAAGGAGTTCATTTTGGCCCTGTCGCCTCCAGAGTGTCGCTAATTGAAGTCGTTGCGTTGCCGATTGCGTTTGGCTCGGCGTACCACCGCGCACCGAATGGGAGCATATCGGAAATTAGATCAACGCCGCGTTTATCCCGGCGCGCGCGAATCTCGTAAAAGTCCTTTCTTCCTGACATCGGCGGACATTACCAAACAAACGTAGAAATCCGTGGATTTGTTGTGATTTCTGTTGTGAGTAGGCAACTTTTTTAGCTTATTTCCGGCGTTTTTACCTATGAAAAGAGGCGGGGGGCGGGAATCGAACCCGCGAATAGATTTCCCCTAGAGAATCTATCCAATTCCATAGGTGAAAAAGACAAGTCAGAACGTCATTGACGCCATGCGGCCCAATTTAGCATGCCTTGAGCGGCGCCGCGCTTTCCACTTGCTCGGAGACGATCAATACGGACCACGTCCGCACAATCTAGTAAACCGGCCGAGATCCCATTGATTTTAGGAGCAGAGGGACAGGCCAGAACTTCCCCGAGCACCGCCCCTCCACAGATCATCATGTCGCGCGCTTCCACCTGATGGACCAACGCCTGCTGCAACCAATACTCAGTTGTCTCCTGTCGCCATACAGTCCCCGCCGAACGCGGCACTCCGACTGCGTCAAAGTCATAGAGTATGACTTGCGGCAGTAACCGACGTAGATGCGGCATACACGCGGTTTTCCCTGATCCACCTGCCCCGGTTAGGAAAAAGACCATAGCCGCGAACCAAAGTATAGTTACGTGGGAGTGAAAATCCCAGATAGAAGGCTGGTTCCGCCACATGCCTCACCTACGCGCGCGCGTGTGAGAGACGAGAGAGAAACTATTGGGCGTAACCCATCAACATGTAACGCTCGACCGGGCGAACCGCATCATCGAAAAGTCTCACGGCGTGGTCGGTAAAATTCCGCTCCGTTGACGGAGGCTAAAGGCCGCGCGGCTCACGTTTAACTTTTTTCTTGACACGCTGGGGAGATTTTTCCCAAGATTCTTGTTACCCATATTCTGTGCTTAGTGTCGACAGAGCTTCAGAAACGTCTATATGAAATTGTGCTGGTGAATCAATTCAGGTCGACCCTGCAAGGTAATCGTATTCTAGGTCTACCGAGTGAGACTCTTGAGCCCAGACCGCCTTTTGGGCGTCATTCTGATCGCGGTTCTAACAATCCTTCTTCTGGTCGTTATTTGGAGCCTTGACCGTGGATTGGATATCACGGATGAATCCCTCACTCTGTTATCATACCTGTATCCTGGTGAATACCCGGCGAACTTCAGCATGTCCTACACCATCGTCGATCGCATCACCGGGTGGATGCACCCGAGCGTCGTTGGCTACAGGTGGATCACATTGGCGCTCATATTACTTACCGCGACAGCATTTTTCTGCGGATTCTGGCAATGGCTGCGCAGGTTCGTCGCAGCCGAACCGCGTAGGGCAGTCAGTCTAGCGGTCGTGTTCCCGTATCTCCTTATCGGATGGCTGTCGGTATACGGAATCGGTCTGGTTACGCTCAATTACAACACCCTCAACAGCGCCTGCCTTGCCTCCGTCGCGGGTCTGCTTTTCTACATCCTCGCTCACGTGCCAAGGCGGGGCGTCCAGCCGGGCAGGATTGTGGCCGGCCTGTTCATGGTGGGCTTCTTCTCAGCACTGGATTTATTCGTGAAGTTTCCGACGGCGATCATCATGTTCGGTGGCGCTGTGCTCCTGATCGTCTTACACATGAGACGCCTCGGGCGACGCACGATTGCATTCGCCATCGGTATTCAGATCCTTGGCGCGATGGCCGGGCTGGCAGCCTATTTTGCTGACGTGCGGTCCATAACTGCATGGCTTTCTAACTATCCTGGCCAACTCCGGGTCGTGTCACAAGTTTCGCACAACCAGGCACTTTGCTGCTTTCCTATGTGCGTGCTGCCGAATCACTCGGCCTGTTTCTGCTACGTCACTTTTCGCTTGTTTTCCTGATGAGCTTTATAATCGCGCGCTGTTACGCACGTGGCTGGTACCGCAACACATTGCGGAATCAACACGTGCTGCTCGCTATGCTAACGCTCACGCTTCTCTACACGGCATACAAGATATACGCCTTGGATCTGTTGAACTCCCCATACTTCAATAACTGGGCATCGTTCTATATGTATGTGCTTATCATCTGTTTCCAAGTCGTTGTTCTTCTTGCTACCTATCGCACCGGGGTGTGGGCGCCGAAACCGAACCAAGAGGCAGTGCAACGTCTTGATCTGTTGCTTGGAATCGGGCTTCTAGTGGCGTTTCCTTTTGTCGGAGCAATCGGGACCACGAACAACATCTTTCTAAACACCCTCATTGATATAGGAGGATGGTTTGCGCTCATACTGATTCTTGGCCTCCTAATCGAAGAACGCACGCGGAGCAGATTCGTTCTGTCACTTTGCATACTGTTGCCAGCTTGCTTAGGCGCAACGCAGCTAATTCACGGCCGCGTTTGGAAGCCATACCTTCTCGCCGCATCCCTTCCCGCGCAAACCATCACTCTCGAGCAGCCCGCCAGTGTAGCTGGGCTGAAGGTTGACTCGGCAACCGCCAAGTTCATCGCCGACCTTAGATCGATCTTGCGCCGGGGATCCTTCCATAAGCATGATTACATACTCGCTTTTTACAACGCCCCGGAATTGGTTTTGTTGATGGACGGAGTTTCGCTCGGCACGCCGTATTACATGAAGGGAGAAAATCCCATTAACTGCCGCGCCCTCGAGAGCGCCGAGATAAAGAAACGACCCGTATTTATCTTAGCCACGCGAAAGATCGACTTCGAGACCGTGGCATGTCTGCAAAAAGTGGGACTGCGCTTTCCCGTCGAGTTTGTCGAACTTGGGCGAATATATAATCCCTACAGCGCGAGTTCGTATGGATGGCGAAGGAATGAGCCATGGGTCAGCGTGTTCCGCCAGAAGGGCATTGACCCCTTTTAAAGTCTTCCTGGAACTCGCCAGACCGCCGTTCAGTGTGTCTCGCTGGTTCCGCGACATGCCTCGCGCGTACGAGAGAGAGAGATTGACGTGACGATCATGATAGCGATCGCCCCATTTACCAACCGCTCCCGACTGTTCGGTCACCGGGCACCCAGTCGCCGCCATTTCTGATATTTGGCTGGACGATCCCCGTCGTCGCCGGTCGATATGATTGCAACTCCAACGCTCGCGCTATCCGCTCTTGATTCGCCAAGGCCTGCTCCTGTTGCGCCGCCTGCAAGCCCGCGGCTGGCGCCGAGTGCCGCCATGCGCCAGTTTTAGGAAACAGATCGAAAACTTTAACGCGGGAGCACCGGTGGCTTCGATGGAGTTGACAACTTGCCTAGATTTCGGTAACTACTCGTCGAACGACATCTGAACGGGGTGCTGGAGGTTCCTCCCCGACAGCTTCTTCCTACTCTGTTAAACAAGGTGCAGGTCAACCGCCGGGGAAAAGAAAGGCGATCCGTCTATGCATCCGGCCACCCCGCACACGACCGCAATTTCGTCCACAACGGGGAAAAGAAAAATTCCAGGTAGTAAAGCGAACGAGCCGTGCCTGAAATTCGTCGTGACCTACCGCGAGGCTGCAAAGCGCAGGCAAAGGGTTTTTGAGACGGAAGAAGGGGCGATCGAATTCGCCCGGACTAAAAACCCTAATTTTCGATGTGATCCCATTCAAGAGACAGAGGCTCAAGCATCAGCGCGTACTTTGTTGGAATGCACGAACAAGCTCGAGGTGTATGGCAAAACAATAAGAGATGCGACAGACTTTTTTGTTCAACATCTAATTGCCAACGAGAAGTCATGTACCGTCGCAAAGTTGGTTGATGAATTTGTTTCGGCAAAGCAAAAGGAGGCCGCTTCACACTTTGATTTAGACGATCTTCAAGCTCGCTTGAAGATTTTCAGCGAAAGATTCGATGGCGAGTCGATCGGAACCATCACAAGCGCCCAGATCGACGATTGGTTACGCTCGCTCAATGTCTCGATAATTACACGGAACCATTACCGGCGATTGATTATGCTGGCGTTCAACTTTGCCGTGCAACGCGGATACGCTAGTTCTAATCCAGTCTTTGGTCGGTTCGTTTTTAGCCGAGCTGGTTAGCAGCGCAATCGTTGGTTGAACCGCCCCCAGCCACGTGGCCCTATGCCGACTGTCGAAAAGCTGCCATATTACGAATTAGGCAGCCTAATCTCACAATCAGCCGTCACACTTCACTGCGTGGCGGCCTTTTGTTTCGGTCGCGGCTCACCACTCTTTGAAATCGCCAATGTGTTCGTGCGTCTCGATCACGTTGCTGGCATCATCGTAAACCAGAATAAGCACCGTATCCGTATGGGTAATTCCCGTACGAAGGTAACGTCGTTGTTACTTTTGCGGGCACGTTTTCATGCGTTACGGGCGTTGACACGACAACCATCTCTGCTGAGAATCGTGAACTTCCACTAGCCAAAATCTATGAAAACTCCTCGCTCGATTATTCTTTCTTCTGCACTTTTGATCCTCGCTCTAATGCTGGTCTCTTGCGCGAGCGAATACGACACGACCACGACCAGAACTCCACTTCCTCCGCCGGAACCCACTATGGGGGGCTTCTCCCCCTATTGATAGCAGCCGCGCCGTTTTCGGGCGCAAAAATGAACTTACCACTCTTTGAACTCGCCCGCCTGCTCGTGCGTCTCGATCACGTTGCCGGATTTGCGGTACGAGAAGGGGCGGCCAGAGATCGACGCCAAAATCGAAGATCCGCAAAGCGACCTGCACAACGACGGACGAGCAACTTAACGCTTTCGATTCGTGAAGATTCCGTTACCTGAGTAAACAGGTGTTCCTCGTTCCGAACGCCTGGGACGAATCGCTCGGAACCGGGACTGATTCAGTTCGACTTAAACTGAAACAAAGATACGATCTCCACAGCTGGACGGCAATACAGTCACAAGGAGTCGCGACATGACCACGAAAGCATTATTTGTTAGACTGGAGGCAAAACCGGGCAAAGAAAACGAAGTCGCCAAATTCCTGCGCGATGGGCAGGGCTTGGTGCAACAAGAGCCCGCGACGACCGCCTGGTTCGGCACTCGACTTGGCCCAACGACTTTCGTCATCTTCGACGCATTTCCAGATGACGCCGGACGGGACGCGCACCTGTCGGGAAAAGTTGCCGAGGCGCTGATGGAGAAAGCGCCTGAGCTACTGTCGGAGCCACCGAAGATTGAGAAGGCAGACGTATTGGCAGACAGGTTACTGGTTTAATCGGCCTAACTCCGTCTAATGCCTCGCGTACGCGCGCGCGCGGGAGGGCAAACGATCTTCGTTGCTGACGCACATCGCGACGACGGAAAGCGTTTCGTTGCGCGTGCGGATGAAAAGCTGACCGCGTTTGTGGAGCTCGAATTAGCATGCAGGCGTCTAGGCTTTGCCCCTGGCGTACTGCAAAAATGAACTTGGCCACGGTAACGGCGGCACGGTTCAATAAAGGTTCAAATCTTGATGGAGTTCATTCGGCCGTTCTCTCCAACTTGCCGTAGCGGTACTAGCAATATTCGTCGACGACGAGCTCGGATTTTTTGGGGCTACGAGCTTGGTACCCTGCTTGGGGCCGGGCGTTAGAATTCGCACCGTCATGAAATGTGGATGCGCTTTTGCCCAGGCGAGCGCCTCTTGTTTGGTATCGAAAAAGCGATCGACGACGATGGCGCTGCGCTCAGCGTCATTTCACCCGCACAAGCGCGCGGCTTTGCGATTGATAACATCGGGTCCGCTATCTACGACCACACATGCCACGTCACCAAAGAAAACTTTGCTGCCATAGGGAATTTTCTTTGGATCGACAGCGCAATGTTTTTCGCCCAGCGGTACGCCGTTCCAAGATGCATGCTCGCCTGAACCTTCGCGATGCCAGTAAACCGTGACGCGCGCTAGGACAGAATGCTCGCCGGCGAACGCTTGACACGCAAAAAGCAACACAAACCCCACCGCTACAGTTGAGCGCTTCATACTTTCTCGGGTTTTTCCCGGCGGTCGAAATCCGGTCAGATCCAAATGGATTAGGGAGAAAGTGTGAGACAGTTGTCTCTATATAGAATTCGCAACTGCGTCGCCGTTTGGTCCCCTATTGCCGTTTGTCGAGCAAAGAGACACCATTTACCACCTGAAGTATTGGGAAATCATCGCCAGTGTGCTCGTGCGTTTCAATCACATTGCCCGCCTGATCATAAACGCGGATCACAGCATCATGTGAGCGGCTGTAGAATTTCGCGTGCAACCGCTGCAACCATAAATAGTTTTACACGCGCCATTGGGTCCCTTTTATCAAAAACGATGGCTGTGTGAAACGCCTTTTGAATTTTTAGAGTCCTTTCGCAAACAAGACGCGCACAAGAAACGGCTGACACGAAACAGTCCTAGTGAAACGGTCGCTCCACGCAATCGTGGTCTGGTTATGGATCGGCACGCTGATGGCTGCGACTGATGTGGCGAAAGCGGGGCCCTTTCGGGATTTTTTTAGGGCGTTACGTAGCGCAATTGCTCACCCGAATGAGAAGCCGCGACCGCACCGGAGCAGTCATAAGCATAATGAGACTCCGCCGAGCGATGTTTCGAATAGTCAGACTTCGGGCAGCCCAGTCCCCGCGCCTTCGGGGCAGCGCGATGTCCGGTGGGCGAAGGCAGCCTCGGGCGCGAACCAGCAAAAAACTGACCTGCCGCATGGAACTCCCGTGCCCGGTAAACCAGGCTTAGTTACCAGTCCGTTCGCGCCAGATAGCGGTTACGTCGACGTCACCGGTTCTCCGCCGGGAACCGCAGTAGAAGATCCTTACACAGGCAAAATTTTCCTTACGCCGTAGGATCTCAGTGGTTAGACTCCGCTGCGCGTGAAGTACTGGGAAATCGTCGCTGACAATCTCAGCAAAGCCGGTTGGGACATGGGGCTGCGTCTTATAAGCGAAAGCGTGCCGACGCAAAATCTGAATACATTCTCGCAGATTATGGTGAGCTTCCTGCTGGCGAGAGAGCAATAATCGGGATCATGAAAAGAGATTTATTCTTCTCCGTAGCTGTCGCGTTATGCCTACGAAGACGAGGATTCACGACGATGATACATGGAACCGGCCCGTGCAGGCTGGGTCCGCTTGAACGAGGGTTAGGGCGAAGATCAATGGGGTGCTTTCTTTCGTGACTGTTTGAGAAGCCGCAGAGTGGCCAACAAATTTGACCCATCTGTGCGATGAAAGTTAACGAAGAGCCAGCGACCGTTCTCCTGTTTGACCTCGGCAATCACGCTGGGCTTCTTGAATCTCGCTCCGGATCGAACCCCGTGAATATCAACGCGGAAGGACCCATTCTTCTCGGTGATACTTCCCAATTCATAGTGATCTTCGGGGGTCCTGGCTAATGAGAAAGGGATCCCAGTCAATGCCGACAATATCTTCAGGAGATTTTGCTTGCGCGGCAGAATCTTCTTTGAGTGCATTTAGGAGCTTCGGGCTAAAGACATCTGGTTTCTGCTTTATGGCAATCTCAAAGGCCGGTCCGTCATTCTCTTTCATCGCAATCGGGACATACCAGCTATAAAATTCCTGAACGAATTTTCGAACCGATTCTTCGACTTTGGGTGCCTGGGCGAAAACTGGAAGAACTGCGATCGCCAAGATGAGAAGGATTGTTTTTCGAAGCATTGCGGGAGCCCTAACGAGAATTCGACCCCAAAAATCTGCAACTAATTACAGATAAAATCTGTATAATCCGGTTGCCTTTAGCGGGGCCGGTGGTGGCTAAAAGCCCTTGCATGTTGAGGGCATCTTGTAGAGGTAGCCGTTTCGCCGGGCAAGCCGAAAGAGTGAACTCACCACTCTTTGAAATCGCCAATGTGCTCGTGCGTTTCAAGCATATTGCCAGCTTCATCGTAAACGCGGATCACGTCATCATTTTTTGCCTTAATTTCGCGCGCTCGAGACGGGCCTCCCCACAATGCGCTACGGCTTCACCGCGTGGATGAAGGCGCGGAGGAACTTGCCGTCGATATGCGGGGCGAGCGCGTCCACGTCGATACCTTTGGACGTGAGAAACTCGCGCGCATCTTCGGTGCGGTAGATGCGCGTCGGCTGAACTTCGATCTGCTCGAAGCCGACGGCGGTGAGCTTGCCGCGATAGTCGTTTTCTTCGAGTGCGCCGGCCACGCAGCCGACCCACAAGAGGACGCTCTTGCGGATCTCTGGCGGGATTTCGCCTCTGGTCACCACGTCTCCGACACCGCAAAGCGGCCGCCGGGCTTGAGCACGCGAAAGGCTTCCCGCAGCACGCGGTCCTTAGCGGCCGAGAGATTGATCACGCAGTTCGAGATGATGACGTCTACGGTATTGTCTGGAAGCGGGATGTTTTCGATCTGGCCCTTCAAGAACTCCACGTTCTCCACCCCAGCCTTGCGTTTATTTTCGTTGGCGAGGGCCAGCATCCCGTCGGTAAATATCGAGACCGTAGGCCTTGCCTGTGGGTCCGACGCGTCGGGCCGAGAGCAGGACGTCGATCCCGCCGCCCGAGCCGAGGTCGAGGACGGTCTCGCCCGCGTGGAGCTGGGCAAGGGCCGTCGGATTGCCGCAGCCGAGCGACGCCTTCACCGCATCCTCGGGCAGCAGCTCGGTCTCAGAGGTGTCGTACAGGTTGTTCGTGATCGGATCGCAGCAGGCCGTCGACGAGGGCGTCGAGCCACCGCAGGCGTTGCCCCGAGCCTGCTGAACGAGCAGTGCCGCCGCTCCGTATTTTTCCTTCACGACTTGTGTGATGTTTTCGGTGCTTCATTTGGTCTTCTCCAGCTTGATGTCTCGATTGCGGGGCTGCATGCTCTTAGAACCCGTCTCTTGCCTTGGAGCTTGAGGCAGGGAAACATTGAGATATGAAAGCACGACTGGTCAAATTTGGTGAGATCGAGGTCGAGGGAAAGCGCTACACGCATGATGTGGTGATCGACGGTGGCAAAGTGCGGAAGCGAAAGAAAGGACCTTCCAAGGAATTCCGCGAAAAGTTCGGCCACACGCCGCTTTCGGCCGAGGAAGAAATTCCCTGGGGAGGCAAGCGGCTCCTTGTCGGAACCGGCGCCCATGGCGCGCTTCCGGTAACGGACGAAGTCCTAGCGGAGGCGAAACGGCGCGGTATCGAGGTCATTGCGGCGCCCACGTTGGAAGTCTGTCAGTTGCTAGAGGAAGTGAAGAAAGGCCAAGCGTACGCCATCCTGCATTGCACGTGCTGAAAAACGCGGTTGGAGCTTGCGTTACGTCTCGACCGTTGATTCTCGCGGCCCGAACAATATGGATTGCCTGACGCACACCGCGACGGAAAGCGTTTCGTTGTGCGTGCGGATGAAAAGTTGACTGCGTTTGTGGAATTTCAATCGGCGATTCGGCGTTGGGGCTTTTTGCATCGACGAGATAGCGAAATTTCTCGCAACTCTGCCAACAAAGAAAGGTTACTGAATCATATGAGATCCTTAATTAAATTCAAAACAACAGCGCCGCTTTTCATCCCGCTGATGCTCGTCTGCTTTGCACCCTCACCGACAGCGCAAGGACAGACGCCGACGCCGGATATGGCTGTACTGGGCTTCAACACAGCTGACGGGCTAAACGCGCTAACAAGCGTTACCTCTGGCATATACAACTCCGCTTTCGGCTTTAGTGCGCTCAAGGCGGACACCACTGGCAGTTACAACACGGCCGTGGGTGGTCAAGCGCTTAAGTTCCTCACCACTGGCGTCCAGAACACGGCGGTAGGGGTTAACGCCCTTGCCTTCGACACCACGGCCATCAAGAACACGGCCGTTGGACAGGGAGCGCTTGAGAACAACAACGCCAACTTCAACGTCGCCACCGGCTATCGAGCCCTCAATCACAACACCACCGGCATCGGCAACACGGCCACCGGTTTTCAAGCGCTTGACGGCAATACCATCGGCTTCGGCAATACGGCTTGCGGCTTTGCTGCACTCGGTCTCAACGCCACCGGCCACGGCAACAACGCATTAGGTAGCGAGGCCGGCATTAATCTCACAACGGGCAACGACAATATTGATATCGCCAACAAAGGCGTTGCTGGAGACTCCAACACCATCCGCATCGGTACGGCAGGATTTCAAACAAAAACCTTCCTCGCTGGCATCTTTGGGACAGTTGTTACGGGCTCACAAGTTGGTGTAACCCCGACCGGTCAACTTGGTGTGTTGGCGACCTCCTCGGAGCGTTTCAAGGACGCGATCAAGCCAATGGACAAGGCAAGCGAGGCGATTCTGGCGCTAAAACCGGTTACTTTCCACTACAAGAAGGAACTCGATCCCGACGGCATTCCACAGTTTGGCCTCGTAGCCGAAGAAGTGGAAAAGGTAGACCCCGATCTGGTAGCCCGGGACGCCAAGGGCAAAGTCTATACCGTGCGCTACGAAGCGGTGAACGCGATGTTACTCAACGAGTTTCTCAAAGAGCACCGCATGGTTCAGCAACAAGAGAAAGAAATCGATGCCCTTAAAGCGGAACTGAAAGAACAAAGGGCGCTCATTCAAAAGGTGAATGATAAAGTGGAACTCGGTAAACCTGCACCGCAAACCGTTTTGAATAGTCAGTAAAGCTGTCGGGGCCAACCAAGCAGCCTTACTTTTTGCGATCAGCCGTCACGCCTCAGTGCGCGGCGGCTTTTTGTTTGCGTAGAGGTGCTTACCACAGCTTGAACTCGCCCTTGTGCTCGTGCGTTTCGATCACGTTGCCAGCTTCATCGTAAACGCGAATCACAGCATCATGGGAGCGGCCTAGAAGCCGAAATTAATTCCCGTGCGTACCATTCCGAAGTTGTTGTCCCGACCATTAACAACGTTCCAACTGAAATCAGTGATCCAGCCAATGTGCGGTGTGAAGCGAATTTCCAGACCCGTGCCTAACTGGCCGATCCCTTCAGTCGTGGCCTCCAAATGATGGGTCGTGGCAGCTCGTGCGCTAATTATTCACGCTCATAGCACGTCAGAGATTAGATCAACGGCGCGACGATCTTAACGAGGCCGATTTCGTAAGCATGCATTGCTATATGGTTCTTTCCTCGCGTTTATGAGACCCGCACTCTTTTCCATACGCCGCCTTCTTCTTTCCAGTTGTAAAGCGGCCTCGCGTTTACTTTGTGAACAGAAGTTTCTGTGACCTTCATGCTTCCCGGCTGTCCGGCCATGAAGAAATCAATGTCATAGATCGTCCCGTCGGTAGCTTTCATATCGACGCAGGCAAAATATTTGCCGCCTCCGAGAGTGGAAAGCCGATCGCCGTGGACCTTAACCAAATCGAGCCCGAGATCTTTGCCTCGATAGTTGACATGGAACTTCTTGTCGTTGGATTTCTTGCGTTCGTCGTCGATGTGTTTCTTAATCCCGCTGGAAATATCCGCCGTGCTCACCTCCTTCGCCTGAGTGGGGCTCTGTGGAGATGTCATTATTGTCGGTGGAAAACGCCGTTGCAGTGGTGATCCAAACCTGTGAACTGCTGCCTGCGCATGAAGATCGTGCGCGATGCCGCAGAGCAGAAGAACGCAAATCGCAACGCTCCGAGAGGTCCGCGTCATCGTAGCAAAGGCTAAGTAGAATTGTAGCAATATGCGAAGTTATTTCTTGAACCTGTCTGCGAAACCTGCCGATGCGCATCGCGGTGACCGAAAGCGTTTCGTTGTGCGGGCGGATGAACAGTTGACCGTGTTTGTGGAACTTGAATCACGGCATGTCTTCAGACCTTGCGCGTAATCTTGCCCGTGAATGACTGGGCCATGATCTTGCCGTCCCGCACGACAAACGTGTCCGTGCCCACCTCGTACACGTTGTCGGCAGTCTCTGCGGTCCATCGAATGTAAGCGTAATCGCCTTCGACGAACTGCTGCTTCATGCTGAACGTAGCGCCAGGTTTTCCGAACTCCGCCACCATCGCCTGGAAAAACTGCCTGATCGCATCGTCTCCCCTGAGCGGTCCGTCCGCTGTGAACAGGACAGCACCCGGCGCATAATCAGATAGGATGCCCTCGAGATCGCCCAAAACACTTTAAGTGGCGGTCTAGAACGTCTTTCGTTGAAGTCATTTCTTGGTCTCCTGTGTTGTTTTTAGTCGTCGGCTTCAGCTACCACTTTTCACCTGCACGTGCATTCCTTTTCAGAGCATAAACGACATTTGTTTTCATAGAACCGGGAGTTTACGCGGCGTCTTTGCGCGAAAACGAGTGTTTTTTGTAGATTTCAAGCGCCGGACGGCTCTTTGAACTCGCCCGCGTGTTCGTGTGTTTCGTTCACGTTACCCACCGCACCGTAAACGCGAATCACAGCATCATGTGAGCGGCTGTAAAACTCCGTGTAGCCGATTACAAGCTCGACGCAATGCCTTGAATAGCCGACACTACGTAGGCGACCGCGGGCAAGACGAACTCGTTCTTCCGTGAGTTGAAACAACGGAAGGTCTATCGCGTCGCAACGGAGTTCACTGACCATTTGCGAAAAAAATCATCACGTAATCGTGCAGGGATTTACTTGAGTGTCCTGCTAGTGCTAATGCGTGGCATGGCGAACGCTCATGAGGAGCGCCCGCCGATCATGCCCGACGGAAGTGGCCACGTGCCGACTTACCGCACGACTGGGCCCACCCTGCTTGTCTGCAAAACCGATGCGGCCGACTTCGCCGCGCGCATCGCGTCGTTTGATCCAGCGTTGAAAGCGGAGAACGAGGCGCTCTTCGGGCAGTGCCAAGTGCAGGGATTCCGCGACCTGCAAGCGGCCGTCAACGCCGTGCAGACACCGGGCGTCACAATCAAGGTGCTGCCGGGTCTCTATCAAGAGCTGCCCAGCCTCCCTGGCCCTTTGGGCGCCTGCGCGAGTCTTCCAGCCCCCAAAGCGAAGCTTGAATACCAGATCCTCTCCTGGGATCAGCAGAACCAGTGCCCGAACAACCAAAACCTAGTGGCGATTTTTTCGAAGACCGATCTGCAGATCGAGGGTACGGGCGCGAAGCCGACCGATGTCATCTTCGATGCCCAGTTCCAAAGGCTCAACGCTCTGCGCGCGGACCGGTCGAACGGCATCTATATTAAGAACATCGCGGCGGAGCGGACGACGTTCAACGCGTTCTACATCATGGAAACCGATGGATTCGTTCTCGACAGTTGCCTCGGTCGATGGAACGACGAGTACGGATTTCTGACCTTCGCCGACGACCATGGTCTGTACAAGAACTGCGAGGCCTGCGGCAACGGTGACTCCGGTATCTACCCGGGTGCGGCGCACAACATCAACGCAAACGAGAAGTTCACGGTGTCACGCTACGCGATCGAGATCGAGAACTGCTACTCGCACGACAACGCGCTTGGCTACTCCGGCACGGCTGGCGACTCCGTGTGGGCGCACGACAACGTGTTTATGCGTAACGCAACAGGCGTGTCGACGGACAGCTTGTTCCCGGAGCACCCGGGGCTCCCACAGAATCACGCGAAGTTCGAGCGCAATGTGATCGCCGACAACAATGCTGACTATTACGCATATGTCCGCGATGGCACATGCAACAAGCCCCAGATTGACCGCGGCTACGAGAACGGCGTTGTCTGCCCCTGCGTCGGCATCCCGACCGGCACGGGTGTCATCAACGCCGGTGGTGATTGGAACATCTGGCAGCACAACTGGGTGTATGGCAACCACTACGCGGGTTTCATTCTTACGTGGGCGCCCGGCTTGGTCCGTAATGCGAAGACATGGGCGGCGCAGTTCGACACATCGCACCACAACCGCTACCTCGGTAACTCGATGGGGGTGGCGAAGGACGGCATGAAGTCGCCCAATGGGATAGACTTCTGGTGGGATGGCCAGGGCATCGATAACTGCTGGCAATCATCCCGCCCGTCCGGCACGGAACCGCTCGCGCTGCCGACGTGCGGCTCCGGGTGGTCGGTCATCGGGCCCGGTACGGCGCGGTACGTCAACGAGCCGATGAAGCTCATCAGCTTGTTGAACTGTGCGAGGTACGACTTGGTCAGCCAGACGGTGCCGTGCAATTGTCAGTGGTTCGGCGCGAAGGGTTTCAGTCGGCTTGACGTGCAAATCTCGACGGGTGAAGGCGTGCTGACCGTACTTGTCGTTGCGGTGCTGCTGTGGCGTTGTCTGTCGCCGCCATCAAATCTCTCGGTTGTCGGTGCTCTCTTGGGAGTCGCCGGTGCCGTAGTGGGCGTCATCGGGGCCATCTACGAGGCGACGCCGTGGTGCGGTATCGGGTTCGTCCTGCTCGGCGGTTGGTGGCTCGCGAGCGGCGTAGCACTGCGACCACGCGGCCGACCGACGCTCGGCATGGTCACGATCGTGCTAGCCGTGTTCGCGCTGCTATGCGCAATCGACCGGGCGCTGTGGATGCTACCGTGGATTCCGTTCTCGCCGTCGTATGTGAGGATCCTGCTAGAGATCGTTTGGATCCCGTGGGTGATCATCATCAGCCTCTGATTCAGGGCCGTAGCGCACAAATCGAAAGAAAAGGGGCTTAGAGCCCTCGTCTGCCTTGAATCAGGTTAATAATCAGGACGATGACCGCGACCACGAGCAGGAGATGGATCAGACTACCGCCAACGTGGCCGATGAAGCCAAGAAGCCAGAGCACAACTAGGATGACAATTATAGTCCAGAGCATGTTTATCCTTTCGGTTGAGTTAAACTTTCGTCGGCCTATTTACCCAGACGTTTAACTACTCGCCAAGCTTTTTCAGAACATCGAGTCAACAGCTTTCTTCCATTCCGCAAGAATTCAGGGCCGCAGGGCAGCAGGCGCACTAGCGGTGAATGCGCGTCTGAAAACGAGACCCCCACCCCTGGTTACTAAGGGGGCCATTGGGCGAACGCTCGCTATCCAGCGTTGAGGGATTTATGGTCGTGAGCGCTTGGCCGCTGTCGCGAACGTGCGTGGAAGCGGCGAAACTTTGCGGCGTTCCCGCAAACTGCCATGTCGCACCAACGCCGACGGCCGGCTTTCGAGCTGTCAATGAAGACCCACGAACAGTTCGGCCCTTGACAAATGCGTAGTCGATTCATTGGTAACGGCAAGACGTGTTGGACCATCCGATAGGCGACCGTCGATGCGATCAGGTCGAAGTCGATTGGATCGTTGCGGAGGTCGATGAGCACACGCCCACCGCCGAAGCGCAGCTCATGGGCTTTTATGCCAGTGATCCAATGCTCGCGAAGAAGTGCCAGGGCGCTTTTCGTCGGCGCGCGCCTTGAAACGATCCGGGTGACCAACTCAAACAGGGCCTCGCGCAAAACCTTTGCGCGCGCCAGCGCGATTGCAGCTGCCGCGGGCTCCTTGTGCGCCTTCTTAGCCAGTGCGCGCAGCACCCTTTTTGGCAAGAGATGCACGAATGCCGCCCATTCAAGCAAACGTGGGTAGCTGTCTAGCCAGTCGCGAGGCGACTGATCGCGGCCGGTGACGGTATTGACGAAATCGAGTGCTGGATCGCCGCCGATGATGTCGCGGTTGCGAAAGTGGTGCGACTCAGTTCTAACCTCTAAAACAGTTTTCATCGGTTGACAAAAGTCGTAACCTAATGTAATAGCGATTGGATGGACGCATTTCTTTATTTTAGACGCAGTCGCGCATTGCTCGCATTACTGTTCGTGTTGGCGCTGCTCTTTGCGCCTGTTTCTGTGCGCGCGGAGACGGAAATCCGTTCACTTACTGGCATTATTGAGGGCCATCAGGTCGGGGGTGTAACGATCGATCTTCTAGACAATATCTATGTCGCCGGCTTTGGCGATTTGGTCTGGAAGATCACGCCGGAGGGCGAGCGTCAGGTATTTGCGTCGGGGCTTTATGGCGCATCCGACAACGCCATCGACAATGAAGGCAACCTCTCACAATCGAATTTCTACGGCAATTCAATCAATAAGATTAATCGAAAAGCACCTTCTTTGGAACACCGCTTTACACGATTTCCAGATCCAACTGGAGGCTCCGACAACGAAAGAAAACAAAATGAAAACCAAACTGACCCTGATTACCATAATTACATCGCTGTTCTTCAGCGCCTGCGCTAACAACAATCGAGCCGAGTATTGGAATGCTAGGCGAGCAGCAATCGGATCGCTTCCGCCGAACCAGGGGACGCAGGCACAAATTGACCCAATGCGCCACCAATACGTTAAGACAATGACGCAGGCACAAATTGACCAAATGCGCGACGACTACGTTAAAAAAATGCTTCTTCCGAGCGATGGCCATAATCCGGGCTCCTCGCAGCGTTTCAAGACGGAGATCAAGCCAATGGAAGACGCCAGCGAAGCTCTTTTCGCGCTCAAGCCAGTCACGTTTCGCTATAAGCATGACATTGATCCGGATCCTGCCCAGCGTTTTGGGCTTGTAGCCGAGGAGGTCGAGAAGGTTAAGCCCGACCTCGTTGTGTGCGATCAAGAAGGCAGACCGAATGTAGTGCGCTACGACTCCATCAACGCCATGTTACTCAATGAGTTTCTGAAAGAGCACAAAAAAGTGGAGGAGCAGGGAGCGACGATCACTGAGTTGAAGAAGGAAATCGGAAGCCTCACTGCGACAGTGAAAGAGCAGGCCGCGCAAGTCCAGAAAGTGAGTGCGCAGGTTGAGATGAGCAAGCCGACTCCGAAAGTAGTCACGAACATGCCGTAAACACAGCGATGTTGTAGCCACGGCGCTATGTCGCAGTGTCCTTCAAAAAGCGCCTCGACACAGCGAGGCGGCTACAGCAAAGGCCGCCACACTTTCACCGGCGTGGCGGCTTTTTGTTTTGCTCGAAATGCCAAACATGATCGCTTACCATTCTTTTAAATTGCCCGTGTGCTTGTGCGTCTGGATCACGTTGCCCGTTTCATCGTAAACGCGAATCACAGCATTATGTGAGCGGCTGTAGAATCTGGCGTAGCCGATTGCATTGCTCACCGCATCCGGTTCGTCGTACCACAGCCGACCGAATGGCAGCGCGTCGGAAATCAGATTGACGCCGCGTCTATCACGTCGTGGCCGAATCTCGTAAAAATCCTTCCTTCGCGACATCAGCGGACAACCCTAAACAAGGGCGGAAATCGCTGGATTTGCTCTCACTTCCGTTCTCACTATGGCACTTTTTCGCCCCATTTTCTTACTTTTTACCTATGAAGACAGGCGGGGGCGGGAATCGAACCCGCGAATAGCGGTTTTGCAGACCGCGACCTTACCACTTGGCTACCCCGCCGCTTTGAGAAGATGCAAACTATCCCGGTTTGCAGCGTGAGTGTCAACGCGCGGTCGTAGTTCGAAGTGAGTTTAACGATTTAGCGATTTACGGATTTAGCGATTATCTTCATCGCGTGAGTTCTCGCTCGGCCGAATTATTTCACGCTGCGCAGAAGTATATTCCCGCGGGCGTTAACTCGCCCGTGCGCGCATTTCGACACGTTGGAGCTGAACCTTTTTTCGTCGAATGTGCGCGTGGCGCCAAGATTTGGGATGTCGATGGGAACGAATATATCGACTACATCGGCAGTTGGGGCCCGGCGATCCTCGGTCATGCCCCGAAACTCGTTGTAGATGCGGTTCGTGAAGCCGCAACGCGCGGATTGAGTTTCGGAATTCCGAATCCGCTGGAGGTAGAAATGGCGGAATTGATCTGCGCGTGGATGCCATCCATCGAAAAAGCGCGGATGGTCAATAGCGGGACGGAAGCGACCATGTCGTGCATTCGGCTCGCGCGCGGATTCACCGGGCGGGACAAAATTATCAAGTTCGACGGCTGTTATCACGGACACGTCGATGCATTGCTTGTGAAAACCGGCAGCGGCGCGCTCACGCACGGGCGCCCCGACAGCGCCGGAGTGCCGCAAGCTTTTGTCGATCTTACCGTTTCGTTGCCCTTCAATGATGTCGAGCTTGTGCGAAAAGCGTTTCGCGAAAACAAAAACGAAATTGCGGCGGTGATTCTTGAACCGATACCGGCAAACGCGGGCCTTTATTTTCCGCAGAAAAATTTTTTGTCCATCTTGCGCGATGAATGCACAAGGCACGGCGCGTTGTTGATCTTCGATGAAGTGATGACTGGATTTCGCATCGCGCGGGGCGGCGCGCAGGAGATCTATGGCGTCACGCCCGATCTCACCGCGCTTGGGAAAGTCATCGGCGGCGGGCTACCAGTCGGCGCATTTGGCGGGCGCGCCGAGATCATGGACCAACTTTCGCCAGATGGTCCCGTCTATCAGGCCGGAACATTGTCAGGCAATCCGCTCGCAATGGCGGCTGGTCTAGCGCAGTTGCGTGAACTGGAGCGGATTAATGGATGGAAGCTGCTCGAACAACTCGGCGGACAATTTGAGAAGTTTGCGCGTGACGCGATCGCAAAAGCAAAAATCGAGATCACATTTCACCGGATCGGTTCGATGTTTTGCCTGTTCTTCGCCCGTGGTCGGATTGTCGATCTCGGCGGCGCGCAGCGAAGCGATTTAAAAATGTTTAGCAAATTTTTCCATACTTGTTTGCAGCAGGGCGTTTATTTCGCACCATCGCAGTTCGAGACGAGTTTTATCTCAACGGCGCATACGTCGAAAGATATCGAGCGCACGGGCGCCGTAATTCACAAAGTACTCGCGGAGCTGTAGCGGCAGGCTCGGCGCGTTCGATCCTTCTTGCATTCAGTCGAAACAGCTGCCTCTACGGTTAAATTCTTTGCGTCGATGTCGTGGATGGACTAAGGGAACTGCCGCTGTGAGCGCAGACTCGCGAATTCGCCCGGTGGCGAAATTCTTGTTTGAAGGGGAGAAAAAATTCTTTGTTAAAGGCATTACGTACGGACCCTTCAAGCCGGACGCCGAAGGAAATTATCTCGGGCAACCGGAGCAGGTGGATGTCGATCTTGCGCTCATGCGCAACGCCGGCTTGAACGTTGTCCGGATCTATCATGCACCGCCGCGCTGGTTTCTTGATCGTTGCGCCGTTACCGGGATGCGCGTGCTGGTCACGCTACCCTGGGCGAAGCATATCGAGTTTTTGCGGGAACGATCGACACGCAGAGGCATTGTCGAAACCATCCGCGCTGCGGTCAGCGCCTATGCCGGTCATCCGGCGATCTTTGGTTATCTCGTCGGCAATGAAATCTCGAGCACCATGGTGCGCTGGCTCGGCGCGCGTCGTGTCGTGGAGTTCGTGGAGGAATTGATTCGAATCGGGCGGGGGATCGATTCAGATGTTCTTTTCTCTTACGCCACGTATCCGCCCACGGAGTATCTCCTCCCGCAGAATGTCGATTTTTGGTGTTTTAACGTTTACCTGCACGATCAACGCGATTTCGAGCGTTATCTGTTGCGTCTGCAAAATTTGACCGGAGAGCGCCCGCTCATCCTGGGTGAATTCGGCATGGACACCATCCGGCATTCACAGGAGGAGCAAGCTGAAATGCTCAGTTGGCATGTCGATAGCGTGGTGAAGTGCGGACTTGCCGGAACGATTTTTTTTACATGGACCGATGAATGGTTTACCGGCGGACAAGAGATTACCGATTGGGCGTTTGGGATCGTCACGCGTGAGCGTAAACCAAAGAAAGCGTTCTATGCGCTTCGCGAAAAACTCGATCAGGAAAATTCCGAATTGCCGCATCGTCCCCTACCGCGAGCGCCGTTCGTTTCGGTGATTATTTGTTCGTATAACGGTGGTAGAACGCTCGCAGCCTGTTTGAATTCGTTAGGGAAACTGAATTATCCAGATTATGAAGTGATTCTGGTCGATGACGGGTCAACGGATGATACCGCTTACATCGCTGCGCAGTTTCCACAGGTCCGCTACATCCATCAAAGCAATCATGGCTTGAGCCATGCGCGCAACACTGGCGCAGTTGCGGCAAAAGGCGAAGTGCTCGCCTACACCGACTCCGATTGCATGGCGGATGTCGATTGGCTCTACTATTTAATTGGCACTCTGGTATGCGGCGACTGCGCCGGAGTGGGCGGACCGAACGTTACACCGCCGGCGCAAAATTGGGTCCAAGCCTGTGTTGCAGCGGCGCCGGGTGGCCCCAGTCATGTCCTGCTCACTGATACGATCGCGGAGCATATTCCTGGCTGTAACATGGCGTTTTATCGATGGGCGTTTGACAATGTTGGCGGCTTCGATCCCGAATACCGCAAAGCCGGGGATGATGTTGATTTTTGCTGGCGAGTTCAACAAGCCGGGTGCGTCATTGCTTTCAGCCCGACTGCGATCGTGTGGCATTATCGGCGTTTTACGCTGCAGGCGTTTTTAAAACAGCAGGATGGCTATGGCGAAGCGGAGTCGCTCCTGCGTTTCAAGCACTTGATCTTTTTTGGTCCAACCGGCACAGCGAGATGGCGCGGCCAAATTTACGGGGCGCCGCGTTTTAGCTGGTTCGCTAACCGGCCAGTGATCTATCACGGAATTTTCGGCGAAGGATTTTTCCAATCGATTTATCCCAGGCCGCAATCGGAGATCGCCGCTTATCTCAGCAGCATCGAATGGTTCGCACTAACGATTTTCCTTTTCGGTCTGGGAATTTTTCTGCCTACGTTGCGCATTGTGCCCTACCTGATGCTTGGAGGCACTTTTTGCGTCGCGCTTTCCTACATGGTGCGGGCGCAGATTGAGCCGAAATTTGATACTGTGCATGCGCGGCTGCTGGTCATGTTGCTCGCTTTTGCGCAGCCGCTCGTGCGAGGGTGGTCCCGTTACTTCACCTGGCTCCATTTCAAACGGACACCGCGGAGCGTGATTCAAGCACACGAGCATTTGCCAAATGGGAACGGCGTCTTCAGCACTTTGAGTCGCCGAATTTTTTGGAGCGAACAAGGCAGGGACCGTCATTACCTGCTAGGCGCCCTGTTTCAATTGCTTGACGAAGAAGGCTGGCGCTATTCCACTGACACTGGCTGGAATGAGTGGGACATTCAGATTTACGGAAATTTTTGGTGGAGTGTTGCGCTGCACACCGTGACCGAATATCACGGCGCCGGAAAATGCCTGACGCGGGTCCGGCTTCGCGACCGATTGGTCACTACGACCGTGATTTTCAATCTGATTGCGTTGGCTCTGTTGGTATATCGGCAGCTCAATATTTCCCACCTCGATCTGTGGTCTATCATTCCCTATGGGCTTTTCGTGCTTTTTCTTGCAACGCGCGCCCGAGCGTTAAAATCGCGAGTCGCCGAGGTTGTGGATCTTGCGGCGTTGCGCGCAGGTCTGCAGCGGGTCCTGCGCAAAAGTAAAATCGCTGCGTCCGCCCCGGCCCCGCACGTTCGGCTCGCAGTGAACGCGATTGATCCTGCGTCGCCACCTCTACCGTAAATCCCAATGGCGTCTGACGCAGACGCGCTACAGCTTCAAAACCGTTTTTCCTGATCCGTGTTCTATTCGGCCAATCTGTTTCGCGCCCAAAATCGACATTGCGGGCTGCGCATCTCCCTTTGCGACGACCGCCACCATCCCAATCCCCATGTTGAAAACGTGATACATTTCCGAGAAATCGATATTTCCATGGTGCTGCAGCATCCGGAAAATTCGCGGAACCCGCCAACTTTTGGTTTCAATCACCGCGTCGCAGTTCTGGGGCAAAATACGCGGCAAATTGTCGATCAAACCGCCGCCGGTGATGTGAGCGAGACCTTTGATCATGCCGGTCGGAGCTTTTGCCAGGATTGGTTGATAATTTTTGTGCACGCGCAACAGCTCTTCGCCGACAGTGATTTTTGATCCTGGCAGGCGGGAATTGATCGTGAGCCGCATTTTTTCGAACAGAATTTTTCGCGCGAGCGAATAGCCGTTCGTGTGAAGACCATTTGAAGCAAGACCGATAACGACGTCGCCTGACTGGATTTTGCTACCATCGATGATTTTTGCTCGATCGACCATACCGACGATGCAACCTGCAAGATCATACTCGCCCTTGCGATATATCCCGGGCATCTGTGCGGTCTCGCCACCAAGCAAAGCGCAACCGGCTGATCGACACGCGCGCGAAAGTCCACGTAACAGTTGGCGGAAAACCTTCGGTTCGAGTCTCTCGCAACCGATGTAATCCAAAAAGAAAAGCGGCCGCGCACCGAGCACGGCAGTGTCGTTTACGCAGTGGTTAACCAAATCGGCGGCTACGGTGTCGTGCTTGTTCATCGCAAACGCGATTTTCAACTTTGTGCCGACGCCGTCGATGCTGGCGACAAGAACCGGATCGCGCATTCCGGAAAAATCCGCTCGAAACAATCCTCCGAAGCTGCCGCTTTTCCCAAGGACCTGCGGGCCGTGAGTTTGCCTTACGAGCGACTGAATTCCTCGCTTCAGTTTGTTGGCAAGATCAACATCAACGCCAGCGCGCGTATATGCCTTCTTTTTTTGATCCGCAGATTTCACAGATTAAATTCAGAATCTGAATCTGTGTAAATCTGCGTAATCTGTGGATGTCGATCTTATTTCAGATCGGCGAACAAGGTTGGATGCGCTTCCTGCTCGGCAAGCGCTTTCGCGCGTTGTTCGCGTTTTTCCATGATGAATTTGTCCAGCGCGGGATCGACGGGCAGGGGATAATCACCCGTGAAACAGGCAAGACAGAAACTGTTTAACGGTTTTCCGGTCGCGCGCACCATTCCTTCGACATCGAGATAACCCAGGCTATCCACACCGAGATATTTGCAGATTTCTTCCATCGACATCTGATTGGCGATCAATTTCTCCGGGTCCGGAAAATCGATGCCGTAATGACAGGCGAATCGGTGGGGCGGACAACTCACCCGGATGTGCACTTCCTTCGCGCCGGCCTCGCGGAGATTCACAACGCGCGCGCGCGCCGTCGTGCCGCGGACGATTGAATCGTCCACAACCACAACGCGTTTTCCGGCGACCATTTCCTTGATTAAATTTAGTTTTACCCGGACGTCGAAATCGCGGATGAGCTGGCTCGGCTGCAAAAATGTGCGGCCGATGTAGTGATTGCGGACAAAGGCGTGTGCGTAAGGAATCTTCAGTTCCTCAGCAAAGCCAAGCGCGGCATAATTTCCGGAGTCGGGCACCGGCACGACAATGTCTGCATCGACCGGAAACCTGCGCGCGAGTTCGCGTCCCATCTCCATGCGCACTTTTCCGACGTTCACGCCGCCGATCATGCTGTCCGGACGCGCGAAATAAACATATTCAAACATGCAGAACGCGGGCTGTTCCTCCGGGAATGGCCGCTCCGAGCGCAATCCGTTTTCATCGATGATCAACACTTCGCCTGGCTCAATTTCACGAATGAATTCCGCGTGAATGAGATCAAAGGCGCAGGTTTCGGAAGCGACCACGTACGCGCCGTCGAGTTTACCGAGTGCGAGCGGCCGCCAGCCAAACGGGTCGCGCACCGCGATGAGCTCGCGCTCGCTCATGATCAGCAGCGAAAATGCGCCCTGAATCCGGCGCAACGCGGCCAGCACATTGCCGCCATTTTCCGAGGGCTGCGCAAGCAGATGCAAAATGATTTCGCTATCGGCGGTTGTTTGGAAGATCGATCCTCTGCGCTCCAGTTCATCCCGCAAAAGATCGGCGTTAATCAAATTGCCGTTGTGTGCGATGGCCATTTGCCCGCGCACACAGTCCACCACAAAGGGTTGCGCGTTTTTGATCGTGCTCGTCCCGGTGGTCGAGTAACGTGTATGCCCGATCGCGCGCGTCCCTTTGAGCTTGGCCAGTTCTTCCTGCCCGAACACCTGCGAGACAAGGCCCATGTCTTTGTGCACCAGAAATGTGGTGCCCGGCCCGTTACTGGTCACAATTCCCGCGCTCTCCTGGCCGCGATGCTGGAGCGCGAACAGGCCGTAGTAAGTAAGCGCTGCCGCGTTCGGATGGCCGAATACACCGAAGAGCCCGCACTCGTGCTGCGGAAACGCAGCGGAGTCGTGCCTCTGGTCGATGTCGAGTTCGTCTGGGGGAGGAATCACAAAAGATAATCCATCAAATTGTGCTGCGATTCAATCTCGCGTTCCGGAGCAATCTTCACAAGCTCGGAATTCTTTCCCTTTCGTCTTCAACAGTGCGGCGAATCGCATTCCACCAGTCATCGTAAAGATCGGCAACCTGCCAACGAAAAGTTTCCCCGTTTACGCGGATAGAAAGGGTGTCGCCCCCTACTTCACCTAATTCCTGAAACAAAACGCCTTGCTCACGCAAGAGCGATACCGTTTTTTCCAAGTCGGCACGCGCGACGGAAATGACGATGCGCGACTGCGATTCGTCGAACAGCACTGTAGTGGCAGGCGTGTCGGCCGCTTTCAGGTTGAGGTCTGCGCCCAAAAGCTTTTCCGGATTGAAGCAACATTCGGCCACGGCCACGGCAAGCCCCCCTTCGGAACAATCGTGCGCGCTTTTCACGAGGCCCTCGCGGATCAGATCTCGAACAGCGTTTTGTACTTTGATTTCATGCACAAGATCGACATGTGGCGCTGGGGCAATTTTCAGGCCGTGGCAGACTCTCAGAAACTGCGAGCCCCCAAGTAACGTGGCATCGGCATCCCGCCGATCAGACGTCGGTTGGAAGCCAATGCCACGGCCGACGAGAATAATCAAGTCGCCGGGCTCTTTGAACCACTGCGTGGTGATGTGCTTTTCGTCATCGATCAATCCGACCATGGCGATGGTCGGCGTTGGATCGACAACGCCGGCCGGGCTTTCGTTGTATAAAGAAACGTTTCCGCCAGTGACCGGCGTGCCAAATGCGCGGCAGGCTTCCGCGATCCCTTCAACAGCTTCGCGCAATTGCCAGAAGTTCTCCGGTTTGTAGGGGTTGCCGAAATTCAGGCAATCCGTAACGGCCAGCGGGTATGCGCCCGAGCAGGTGAGATTGCGCGCGGCTTCGGCGACAGCGATCTTCCCGCCCACGCGCGGATCAAGCGCGCAGTAGAATGAATTGCAATCGGTGGTCGCGGCCAGGATTTTATTCGCATAGCGAACGAAGAACACGGCAGCATCCGATCCCGGTTTGACGAGTGTGCCGGTTCGCACAGTGTGATCGTACTGACGATAGACCCAGTTCTTTGACGCGATCGTCGGATCAAGCAGCAATTGGCGAAGCGCTCGACGATTGTCGATCTTGGGCAGATCCGCGATTCGCCGGTCAGAGACCGCCGCCGCTACGGGCGTGGCTTCGCGGGAATATAGCGGCGCTTCTTCGGCTAAGGGTTTTGCCGGAATTTCCGCGGCAATCGCGTCGTTGTTTCGCACGCGCATCATACCGTCGTCAGTTACGCGCCCAATCTCTGCGCATGGGACATCCCATTTCGCGAAAATTTCGCGGACCAGATTCTCTTTTCCGCGCTTCGCGATGATGAGCATTCGCTCCTGCGATTCGCTCAACAGAATTTCATACGGCGTCATCCCGGGCTCGCGTTTCGGCACTTTCGCCAGATCAATTTCAATTCCGCTTCCGGCCCGACTGGCCGTTTCGCAAGTTGAACACGCCAAGCCGGCCGCGCCCATGTCTTGAATTCCGGCGATAGCATCGTGCGCGAGAAGGTCCAGACACGCTTCGAGCAAAAGTTTTTCCTTGAATGGATCTCCCACTTGCACGGCCGGACGATCTTCACGCGATTGTTCGGTCAATTCACGCGACGCAAACGCGGCGCCAGCAAGGCCGTCGCGACCTGTTTCGGAGCCGACGTAAAAGACGGGATTGCCGACGCCTTTTGCAGTGGCGCGCGCGAGCTGCTCGCGACGCAGGACGCCGAGGCAAAAGACATTTACCAGGGGGTTGCCCTCGAAACTTTCATCGAAATAAATCTCGCCACCGATTGTGGGGATGCCGACGCAGTTTCCGTAGTGCGCGATTCCGGAGACGACGCCGGTGAATAATCGGCGGTTCTCCGCCAATTTCAGATTTCGAATTTCGGACTTCGGATTTTCGGCTGTTATTGGTCCGAACCGCAGCGAGTTGAGGCAAAATTCCGGGCGGGCGCCCATGGTGAAAATGTCGCGAATGATTCCGCCGACTCCGGTGGCGGCGCCTTGGAATGGTTCAATCGCGCTCGGATGATTGTGGCTCTCCATCTTGAACGCGATTGCCCAACCATCGCCAATGTCCACTACGCCGGCGTTTTCTTCGCCGGCTTTCACCAGAATGTTTGGCGCAGCGATGGGAAATTTCTTCAGTTCTTTCCTCGAATTCTTGTACGAGCAGTGTTCGCTCCACATGACCGAAAAAATTCCGAGCTCGGTAAAGTTCGGTTCGCGACCGAGGATTTTCTTGATCCGCTCGAATTCTTCTGAAGTGAGACCGTGCTGCTTGACGAGTTCAGGTGTAACGACGGGATCGGCAGTCGGCATTTGGCGGCTCATCGCCTTGTCACGTTAACAAATCCGGGTGCACGCTCAATCACACAAATAACGCCCTTTTAAATCGGTTTGAATAGCGGCGTTGCGGACACAGTCCAACCCTTGAACGAACGGGTAAATCCCTTGGGAAGCCGTCCGTTGAACCCCTGAGTCACGAACCTTGGGGAAAAAGCAATAACCACAAAACAGGAGGTATCAGAGTGAAGAAAGTAATCGTTGCTCTCGTGTGCGCGCTCGTTTCGCCCTTAGCTTTTGCGCAAACCAGCACGACAACGACCGAGCAAACAACAACACAGCCAACAACGACAACAGAAACTACAACCACAACTTATACCGCTGGCACGGTAACTACCTATACGCCCGGCAAGACCGTTGTGGTCAAGAGCGATCAAGGACCGGTCAGTTTCGCTCTAGGTACAGCTGCACGTATCGTTGACGCCACCGGCAAAGTAGTGACAGCCCCGCTACGAGCTGGTCAAAAGGTACGCGTTTATTACACGGGCCCAACTGAGAGTCGTGTGGTCGAGCGAGTGATCGTTGAGGAATAAGCGAAAAATTAGTTCTCAAAGGCAAAGTCGCAGGGTTTGTAAAACCTGCGACTTTTGCTGGCAAGGCGCATCGCGCCGCGATGTTTGACCACATCGTGTCGTTCTTGCCAATTGCGGTTCAGACCGAGCAGCGTGCTGTCTGGCCGCGAGGCATCCGAAAGGAGCGCCCGCCGCGAAACAGCTACGTAAGGTCAATTAATGAAAGGGAACTCCATGAGACGAATAACTATCATCCTTGTTTGCGCGATGATCGCGCCATTGGCGTTCGCACAAACAGGGACTAAGAAGGTCGAGCAAAAGGCCCCGACACAACCAGCGGCCAAAGAAACGGCCACGACTTATACTGCCGGTGTTGTAACAACATATCAGCCTGGCAAGACGATTGTGGTCAATAGTACCCAAGGGCCGGTCAGTTTCGCGCTCGGCGCGTCCGCGCGAATCGAGAATACCGCCGGTAACGCGGTCACAGCGGCGCTCACGCCGGGTCAACGTGTCCGGGTTTATTACACGGGCACCGGCGAGAATCGCATGGTTGAGCGAATAGTGGTTGGGGATTAGGCGAAAAAGCAGTTCGCAAGCGCAAAGTCGCAGCGTTCCTGTGAAGGGCTGCGGCTTTTTGCAGCAGGCTATCGGAGGCATCCGAAACAAGTGCGCGTCGCGAAACAACTTACGGAAAGTCAATTGAGGGAAAGGAACTTATGAGACGAACAGCTGTTGCTCTGATTTGCGCGATAATTGCGCCTTTCACGTTGGCACAACCCGTAGCAAAGACATCGGGTGTTTCACATACTGGTCAGACGCAGAAAGCACCCACGCAGATGACCACCGGCGCTGTTAAAATCGGTACGGTAACCGCGTTTAACGCCGGCGTAAAGCCCATTGAGGCCCCCTCGCCGATCGTTGTGCAGTCTTCGCCCGACACCAAGCCGGTGTCGTACATGCTTGCTAAAAAGGTTCGCTATGTCGACAAAGACGGCAGAGCGATCGACCCGCACCTGATCCGACCGGGTACTCGCGTGAGTCTGGGTTTTGATCGCAAAGGCAGAGTCGCACGGGTTACCGTGGTTGAGAGAGAATAAGCAGAGCTAGCCCGCCTAGCTTTGAAGCCGCAGGACATCTCCTGCGGGGAGGGGGAACATGGCTTTGCGATGCCGGGGTAGCGCGCGGCGCGCTGCCAGTGAGATTTGCGTTCCGAGTGCAAATCGCCGAAAATTGCCCAGTGTCGTTGGATTTAAAGGAAATTATCGCTGCGCGACTGGGCGAGAATTATCAGCTGCACGAGCGCCACGTGAACCGCACGCTTGTGTCCGCACAGCGCGTGATCGGGTTCGACAAAGTCTATGCCCGTGCCGAGGGCGCGTACCTCTACGACATGGATAACCGGCCGTATCTGGATTTTCTGAGCGGCTACAGCGTTTTCAATATTGGGCGTAATCATCCTGTCGTGAAGCAGGCGATCCGCGATGTGCTCGATCTCGATCTGCCAAACATGGTGCAGATGGATTGCTCGCTACTGAGCGGATTGCTGGCCGAGGCGATCGTCAAACGGACGCCGCCGCATCTGAACGCCGTGTTCTTTTGTAACTCCGGCACGGAAGCAATGGAAGGCGCGCTGAAATTTGCGCGTGCTGCGACGGGACGTAAACGCGCGGTTTCGCTCGCGAGCGCCTTTCACGGGCTCAGTCTCGGCGCGTTGTCCTTGATGGGCTGCGAAAGTTTCACGGAAGGTTTCGGGCCCTTGATGGAAGGCTTCGATGCGCGCGTGCCGCTCGATAATATCGACGAATTAGATCGACAATTGCGTTCGCGCGATGTCGCGGCCTTTGTCATCGAAACCGTTCAGGGCAAAGGCTGCCAGACACCGAAAGGTGATTTTTTCGTTCGCGCCCAGGAACTCTGTCGCAAATATGGAACGCTCTTAATTGCAGACGAAGTGCAGACCGGCCTTGGCCGGACCGGCAAAATGTTCGGTTTCCAGCATTGGAATTTGGAGCCGGACATCATCACGCTCGCAAAGACGTTGAGCGGCGGTTTTGTGCCGTGCGGCGCCATTGTCACCGGGCGCGATATTTACCAGAAGACTTTTTCCCGCATGGACCGGTGCGTCGTTCACTCGTCCACATTCGGGCGCAACAATCTGGCAATGGCCTGTGGACTGGCTGCGCTGGAAATTATTGAACAGGAAAATTTGGTGGAGAACGCGGCGAAAATGGGCGCGCTCCTGATGGAGAAAATCGATGCGCTGCGCGCCAAGCATTCCTTCATCAAAGAAGTCCGCGGGAAGGGACTCATGGTCGGAATCGAATTTCAGGAGCCGCAGGAATTCAGGCTCAAGATGGCGTGGAAACTTCTGCACAAGATCGACAAGGTGCTCTTTGCCCAAATGATCGTGAGCCAAATGTTGAGCAAGCATCGGGTCCTTACGCAGGTCGCCGGCCACGCCATGGACGTAATGAGGATCCTGCCACCCTTGATCATTGGCGAGCGCGAGGTGGACATGTTCGTCAACGCGCTCGACGATGTGTTGACTGAATGCCGCAAATTCCCGGGCCCGATATGGGAGCTGGGAAACAATTTCGTGCGCGCCGCGCTCGGCTCGCGTCGCTCAGTCGAGACGCGCCCGGTGGTTTCGGCGTAGGCTGTAGCGGCGCTCTGTGAGCGCCGATAACGTGACACGGGCCCGGCGATCATGAGCCGCTGCCGTTCAGTTTGCGATTGTCGATCTTTCGTTCAGGCGTACGTTCTACCCAGAAACGGAGGATTGACTATGAGCACCGCAATTGCTGAAGAGAAGAAAGCTCAAACGAAATTGAATCAGCTCGAGCAGCTGAAGAAATTTACCAAGATCGTGGCCGACACGGCCGATTTCGAGTCGATGAAGCAATTCAAGCCGCAGGACGCGACCACGAATCCGAGTTTGGTTTATGCTGCGATACAAAAACCTGAATACACGCATTTGCTAGAGGAAGTTCTGACGGATCGAAAGAAATCAGGTTTGAGCGGACACGAGCAGATCGAAGACATTTGCGATCATCTGCTTGTCCAATTCGGGTGCGACATTCTGGAAATTGTGCCGGGACGCGTTTCGACCGAGACCGACGCGCGATTGTCGTACGATGTCGAAGGTTCGATCAAGAAAGCGCGGCGACTTGTTCAATTATATGAAGAGCGCAAAATCCCACGCGAACGGGTGTTGATCAAAGTCGCATCGACTTGGGAAGGGTTGAATGCCGCCGAGCAACTGCAAAAGGAAGAGATCCGCTGCAATTTGACGTTGATGTTTTCACTGCCCCAGGCGGTGCGCGCGGCCGAAGCGAAGGTGCAGCTCATTTCGCCCTTTGTTGGCCGGATTTACGATTGGTACAAGAAAGAGATGAAGCGTGATTACACCGGTCCGGAAGATCCTGGGGTGCAATCGGTGACGGAGATCTACACCTATTACAAAAAATTCGGTATCCTAACGGAAGTGATGGGCGCGAGTTTCCGGAACATCGGCCAGATTCGGGAATTGGCCGGCTGTGATTGCCTGACGATCAGCCCCGAATTGATGAAGGAACTTTCCGAATCGCAGGAGCCGCTCGAGCGCAAACTCGATCCCGAAAAAGCGAAGTCGGCGAAGGTCGAGAAGCTGGAGCTGGACGAGAAGAAGTTCCGCTGGCTGCTGAACGATAATGCGATGGCGTACGAGAAAACGGGCGAGGGCATTCGCAAGTTCGCCGCGGATGTGGTGAAGCTCGAAAAACTCGTCGCGTCGAAATTGTAGCCGCTGGCCGCGTCGCACAGCAAAACGGCTGCAGCATGTTCAATGTTGTTTTAGTCGAGCCGGAGATTCCGCCGAACACAGGGAACATTGGTCGCCTTTGCCTTGCCGCGCGATCGAGACTGCATTTGGTGAAGCCGCTCGGGTTTTCACTCGAAGATCGAGAAGTGAAACGCGCGGGTCTCGATTATTGGGATGAAGTTGATGTACGGATCTGGGATTCCTTTCGTGAATTACAGCGCGGACAACGAGCCACTGGGCGTTATTTTTTCCTGACGACGAAGTCCACCCGGCCGTATTACGACGTCGATTTTCGTGACGGCGATTTCCTCGTTTTCGGGAGAGAAACAAAGGGATTGCCTGAAACTCTGCTGGCGAAGAATCCGGATGCATGCATCACGGTTCCAATGCACGGGACTCGTTCGCTGAACTTGGCGACCGCAGTTGCAATTGTCTTATTCGAAGCGGTACGTCAGCAGCGCTGCTGATCAGAAAGACCGCAACACGCCAGACGCGACCAGAGTTAAATTGATGAACGAAATAGAGGGAAATCATGAAACGTGTTCTGTTTTTAACATGCATTGGGAGCCTTGCGCTGGTGCTGACGGCGTGGGGAGCTCCACAGAATAAATCAACAACAAGATCAGCGAAGGGAAGGGGCGCGCCAAGCGCTCATGTGGCATCGGCCAAAGGCGGAGGCCACGTTGCGCCGGCGAAAGGCGGCGGCCATACGGTTGGTCGGTCTGCCAGTATGAGAACATCGAAAGGTATATCTGCCGGCCGCATTAGACCTAGTGCGGTCGCTCATGCAAACACCTCGCGAGGCAGCCGCATGGAAGCCGCTCGCACCAGAGTGGCGGTTAATCGCGAGAGAAGCCTCACTCGCGCAAACACTCTGCGAACGAACCGCGCAGAGGCGGCGAGATTGCGTAGTACGCAAACCGCACAGGCTAACGCCCGAATTGGCGCTGGCACCAATGTCGCGGCGAACCGGGGGAGAAATCTAACGTTGGGACGTAATGTGGCGATCAATCGCGCAACAAACGCCCGCGTCGTCGACTATTGGCGAAGCGCTCCTTTCCACGGCAGGAATTACGCCGCGTTCTATAATTACAACCGGGTATGGCATGGCAGCGGCTGGTGGGTAAGTAACTACCCGTGGATTGTCTATGCCAATCCGCTGGGCGGATGGTGGTACTGGAACGCCGGCTATTGGTATCCGGCTTGGGGTTATGACCCGTACGCTTACTACCCATACGACGGGCCCATTTACGGCTACGGCAACCTGACACCCGATCGGATTGTCGAAAACGTGCAGCTCGCCTTGCAACAGCAAGGTTATTACGCCGGACCAATCGATGGAGACCTTGGACCGCAAATGCGCGGGGCGCTGGCGGCTTTTCAAGCCGACCATGGCCTGGCGGTCACTTCGGCAATTGACAGGCCCACGATTCGAGCGCTCGGGTTAACGTAGGCTCAACAATCTCCTTCACAGAGGACCGCACGGTGAGTTCGACGGTGCGGCCTGCATAGGAGGTGCGGTTTGCCTTCGTTTTCGCTGAATAAGGCATCCAAAAAGAAACGTTGCAACGTTGAATAAATGAGACATTCGAAATGTCAAAGAGCCTAGAAGGAAAAAACTATGAGAATATTTATCGCTTTCATTTGTAGTCTAGCACTTGCGTGTGTCGCAGCCGCGCAAACTCCGCCAGAAAAGAAGGGACAACCAAAGAAAAAGGGTGCGCAAGCTGGACAGGTTTCGCCGCAACCTGGTGGAAAACCGACGGGAGCGGGCAAACCCACAGGAGCAGGTAAGCCGACGGGTGTTGGTCAGCCGGCAGAAGTCGGCAAGGCCAAAGGGGCAGGCAAGCCGACGACCACAGGGAAACCAACGACTACGGGTAAGCCCACGGAGGTTGGTAAACCAACGGGAGCAGGCAAGGCGAAGGCAACAGCGAAGCCCACCGAAGTTGGCAAGCCAGCGGAAGTCGGAAAAGCGGCGGGAGCAGGCAAGGGGAAGGCAACAGCGAAGCCCACCGAAGTTGGCAAGCCAGCGGAAGTCGGAAAAGCGGCGGGAGCAGCCAAAACGACGACAGCAGGCAAGACGATTAAGCCGCAGCACTTTGATGTTCCAAAACAGCCAAATACCGCAAAGGCTCCGCCCGTGAAGTTCCAGCAAGGTAGACACATTGAAGGAAGCCAAAACTGGCAAGGCGAGCAATATGCTGTTTTCCGCAACTACCATTCAGAGTGGCACGATCAGGGTTGGTGGCATGGCCACTACGGCAATAACATCGTGTTCATGTTCGGCGCGCCGTATTTCTTGAACGCTGGTTACTGGTACCCTGCCTGGGGCTACTCGCCGAATGCTTATTACGCTTGGGATGGCCCGGTCCCGGCGTATAACAACCTGCCGCCTGACCAGGTGATTGCAAACGTCCAGTCGGCGCTGCAACAGCAAGGTTATTATCACGACGAAGTAGACGGTCTGCTCGGACCGCAGACGCGCGCTGCTATCGCCGCTTACCAACGCGACCATGGGCTGGCAGAGACAGCCGCGGTCGATCAGCCAACTCTGCAATCGTTGGGAATGACATAACGAGATTTCGATTACCAAGAAGCCGCCGCGGGATGATCTTGACGGCGGCTTCTTTACGGACTCGAGAAATCGATGCGCTGAAGACTGCATTTGAGCACTTGAGTTCTGCGTCGGGCTACGCAACTAAAGGCCTCGCTTCGACGTTGAATAAACGGAGAAAGTAAAACATCTAACTGATCGAAGGAAAAAAACGTATGAGAACATTTTTGGTTCTAATTTGCACTGTTGCGCTCGCCTGCGCCGCAGGCGGTGCGCAAAATGAAAACCAATCAAAGAAGTCAACAACGAAGAAAAAGCAGGTTCAATCATCGCAGCCCGCAACCGCTGCAAGCAGAGCAAAAAAGGCAACGCCCACGCACTATCAGGCAGCCAAAGCGACGCACTATCAGAAGACGAACGGCGCCCAACACGTGACTACGGCTGGTGGACGTTCGACGGGCATTGGAGCAAACAAGACAAAAGACAAGCCGAAGGGATCACAGCAGATCGCTACACAGAGTGGTCAGCCAGCGGGCGGAAAGCTACAGAAGACAAAAGGGTCGCAGCAGGCGGCGGTGGCTGGGAAATATACAGCATCTTCAACGTATTCTCAGAAGACGAAACAATTAAAAGGCCGCACGACCTCTGCCGCCGCGTTTCAGTCAAGCTCTGGGATATACAAAGCCAAGCACTTTGACCTCCAGACCAGGACGCGTCCGGCAACGGTCGGAGCCGTAACGTTTCAGCAAAACAGACGAATTGTGGGAAGCCAAAACTGGCAGGGTCAAAATTATTGGGCCTTCCGGAATTACAGACCTGTGTGGCACGAGAGGAGCTGGTGGAACCGCCATTACAACCGCGTCGTGTTCGTGTATGGCGGATGGTATTATTGGAATGCGGGCTGGTGGTACCCGGCTTGGGGCTACGCTCCGAATGCATATTACGCCTATGATGGCCCGATCTACGCCTATAATGGTTTGCCACCCGACCAGGCGATCGCAAATGTCCAGAGCGCACTGCAACAGCAAGGCTATTATCAGGGCGAAGTTGACGGTCTGCTCGGACCGCTTACGCGTGCCGCGATTGCAAATTACCAACGCGACCACGGCCTCTACATAACGTCAGCCATTGATCGGCCGACGCTGGAATCGCTGGGAATGACATAACGACGGTCCTACCGCGCAGTTTGGAGTTTGTAAGGGAAGCTGGTACCTCTCCCCTACAATTTCCGATACGTCGAGCTCCGTTTATCCTCAGCTCGTCGTTTTGACTGATCTTGCGCGATGTCGATCTTAGGGGGAGATAGTTGCTCGTGCAGGCACCGCAATTAATTGCCCGCGATATTTACCAGTCGTTTCGGATGGGCGCGCGCCGGATCGAAGTTCTGCGCGGTATCTCCATGGACATTGCGCATAACGAAGCCGTTTTCCTTTCGGGTGCGTCCGGCGCGGGCAAGACAACCTTGCTGTACACGTTGGCCGGGTTGGAACGCCCTGAATCGGGGACGGTTGAATTCGAAGGACGCCGGCTCTATAACGGCAGCTCGAAGGCGCAGGCGCGATTTCGAAACCAAAAGATGGGCTTTGTTTTTCAAGGCTATTTTTTGCTGCCTGAACTCACTGCCTTGGAAAACGTAATGCTGCCGGCGATGATTGGGCGTAGGGCGGCAAGAAGCGAAGCTGAGGAAAGCTTGGCTGCTGTCGGTCTGGGCGATCGCATGCACCATCTGCCAGCAGAGCTTTCTGGCGGCGAGCAGCAGCGCGTAGCCATTGCGCGCGCGTTGACCAACAATCCGGACATCATTTTCGCTGACGAGCCGACTGGGAACCTTGATTCGAAAACCGGTGACGCGATTGTCGATCTTCTATTGCAGCTGGCGCGGCAGCGAAACAAGACGCTGCTGGTGGTGACGCACGATACGCGGCTGGCTGCGCGAGGCGACCGCCAGTTGCATATCAAAGACGGCGTCTTGCAGTGAAGGAAAAGGGAATCGTTAAAAGAGTTAAAAAGTTACAGATGTGGTGGCAGCCTTAGCCGATGTAACTATGTAACACCTGTAACATTGTAACGCTCATTCATTTTGCTGCTTGAATTACGCGAGTAAACGTCGAACATTTTTTTGCGATTATGAAAACTACTGATGCAGCGGTATTAGACGAACCCAAAACTCACGAACCTACTGCGGACGCGGTAGTTGAACCCGCGATTGAAAGTCGCCCACGGCCCACTGCGCTGGGCGTGAAGGAAGCGAAGATTTACATCGACGGAAAATTTTACTCCGAAGCGAACGCGAAGATCTCCGTCTTCGACCATGGTCTGCTGTACGGCGACGGAATTTTCGAGGGCATTCGCTTTTACAACGGGCGCGTTTTCCGGCTTGGAGAACATCTGGATCGTCTGTGGGATTCGGCTCGCTCAATCTGCCTGGAAATTCCAATGACGAAGCAGGGCATGACGCACGCGATCCTCGAGACAATTCGGCAAAATCATTTACGGGACGGCTATATTCGGCTGTTGGTGACGCGCGGCATCGGCAATCTGGGCTTAAACCCAACGCAATGTAAATGGCCGAGCGTCATTATTATTGCCGCAGCGATCGCCCTCTATCGCGAGAATCTTTATCGCAAGGGATTAACCATCGTGACCTGTGCAACGCACCGCTGCAATCCGGGTGCGCTGAACCCGGCGGTCAAATCCCTCAATTATTTAAACAATGTGATGGCACGGATAGAAGCGAATCTGGCTGGCGCGGACGAAGCGCTCATGTTGAATGATGCGGGCAACGTCGCGGAATGTACCGCAGATAACATATTTATCGTCAAACGCGGTCAAATTGTTACGCCACCTGTTACCGCGGGCGCGCTCCGCGGCATTACGCGCTCGGTGGTGTTTGAGATCGCTGCGGAAGTCGGCATCAAAACCTTGAAAGCGGATATCACGCGCCACGATGTTTTCGTCGCGGATGAATGCTTTCTCACGGGGACGGCTGCGGAGATCGTTCCTGTTGTCAAAGTCGACGGGCGCTCGATTGGGAATGGAAAACCCGGACCAATTACTACACGCATCATTGCGCGCTTCCGGGAGATGACGCGCGAAACAGGCACGCCAATTTTTGACCAAGATTGAACATAACCGCCTCGGCAATATCTCGTCCGCAGGAAATTATTCCGGTTGAATCTTTCCAAACCTTCGCACTCTAATTAACAGAGATGTTGTGTGACGTCTGTAAATGCAATGATGCGACGGTCTTCTTGACGCAAATTCAGGACGGCAAGATGCAGAAGGTGAACTTATGCGACGCCTGTTCTAAGGAAAAGGGCGTCGAAGACCCCAAGAGTTTTGCGCTGGCGGATTTGCTTCTCGGCATTGGCGCTTCGGAAGAAATCGAGAAAAGCACGCTTACGCAGAAATGTCCCGTGTGCGGCTTTAGTCAGGCTGACTTCAAGAAGACAGGCCGCCTCGGATGCGCGGCGTGTTACACCACGTTTGCAGAAGGCTTGCATACGCTTTTAAAAGCGATGCACAAGGGCACCGAGCATGTGGGCAAATTGCCGCAACGTGCGCATCGGACCATCGAGCTGAGCCACCGCATGCGCACACTGAATGAAAACCTCCAGAAAGCGGTCGCGGAAGAAAACTATGAAACGGCGGCCTCGTTACGCGATCAAATCAAGCAACTCGAAAGCGAGCTCTCGAACCCATGATGAAATTCTCCAGCGTGATGACCACTCCCGGCGAATGGTTGCGCGGCGAAGGACCGCATCACCAGGTCGTCATTAGCAGCCGGGTTCGGCTGGCGCGCAATTTGCGCAATCATGCATTTCCAGGCTGGGCCAAGAAAGCCGAGCGCATTGCCATCCTCGACTTGATCCGGCCGCGTGTCGAACAGCTGGCTGAAATGCAGGATTCGTTTTCGGAAAACCTGCAGGATCTCTCGGCGCTGGAAAGGCAGGTTTTGATCGAACGGCATCTCATTAGTCGCGAGCATGCAGCCAAGGGCGTGGGCAGCGCAGTAGTGATGAACCGCCGGCAAACTCTCAGCGTTATGATTAACGAGGAGGATCATCTGCGCATGCAATCGATCCGTTCCGGTTTGCAGTTAAAACAGGCTTTCAAGCTCGTCGATAAAATCGACAGCGCGCTCGAAGAGAAGTTGCAGTTTGCGTACGATCCGCGGCTCGGATATCTGACCGCGTGTCCTACAAACGTAGGGACGGGCATGCGCGCCTCCGCGATGTTGCACTTGCCAGGGCTCGTGCTGAGTGAGCTGATTAATCAGGTGATTCAGGCGGTGAGCAAAATCGGCCTAGCGGTGCGCGGCCTCTACGGCGAAGGGACTGAAGCGATGGGCAACCTCTTCCAGATTTCGAATCAGACCACGCTCGGCGAGAAGGAAGAAGACATCATCAACCGCCTGAGCAAAGTGATTGAGACAATCATCGAGAAGGAACACGACGCACGACAGATTCTGCTGCAGAAAAAACCCAACACGCTTTGCGACCAGATCGGCCGCGCTTATGGCGTTCTGACTTATGCGCATGCCATGGCTTCAAAGGAAGCGCTCAATTTATTGTCGATCATCAAGCTCGGCATCGACTTGGGCGCATTTCCACAAGATCACCGTTTGTCGATCGACGGATTGTTCATTGATACGCAGCCCGCGCACTTGCAGAAGTGCTCGCAGCAAAAATTAAATGCGGAAGAGCGCGATTATCTGCGCGCCCAAATTATTCGCGACCGTTTGAAACTGCTCCCCAAACCTGATATTAGTAAGATGGCCAGGGAGTCTGGGAATGGCTCGACTGCCAGGGCCAGCGAAGATGAATAATTTCACACCCCGCGCCCAACAGGTCCTAGCGCTTGCCCGCAAGGAAGCGGACCGGTTTAATCACAATTATGTCGGCACCGAACATCTGCTTTTGGGGCTGATCAAGCTGGGGCAGGGGGTAGCGGTAAATGTTTTGCAAAAAATGGGTCTCGATCTTGAGACCGTGCGCATGGAAGTGGAAAAGCAGGTCGGCTCCGGCCCCGAAACCAAAATGGTTGGCAACGTTCCCTATACGCCGCGGGTCAAAAAGGTGCTCGCCCTCGCTGGGAAGGAAGCCAAGGTCCTCAACCACTCCTATGTCGGGACGGAACATATTTTGCTCGGGCTATTACGCGAAGGCGAAGGGGTAGCAGCGCGAGTACTCAAGAGTCTGGAGCTCGACATCGAACGCACCCGCAACGAAATTCTCAAAGAGCTCGATCCGAATTTTATGCCGTCCGATGCGGATCAGGAAAGTGGCGAACCAACAAAACGCGATGTCAAGACTCCTGCGCTCCGCGCATTTGGACGTGACCTGACTGATTTGGCGAGGAAAGGCGAGCTCGATCCGGTGATTGGCCGGCGCAATGAAATCGAGCGCGTGATCCAAGTGCTTTGCCGACGGACGAAAAATAATCCGGTCTTGATCGGTGAAGCGGGTGTCGGCAAAACGGCGATTGCTGAAGGACTCGCGCAAGAGATCGCAAACGGCAATGTGCCCGAGCTTTTGCGCGATAAAAGAGTGATCACGCTCGATCTGGCATTGATGGTCGCCGGCACAAAATACCGTGGTCAGTTTGAAGAACGCATCAAAGCGGTGATGGACGAGATTCGCCGTTCTAAGAGCGTCATCCTTTTCATCGACGAGCTGCACACGATTGTGGGCGCGGGTTCAGCCGAGGGCGCGATGGATGCTTCGAACATCATCAAACCCGCCTTGAGTCGCGGAGAACTTCAGTGTGTCGGCGCAACGACCATGAACGAGTACCGTAAATACATCGAGAAGGACGCCGCGCTCGAACGCCGCTTCCAGACGATAAAAGTCGATGCGCCCACGGTGGATGAAGCAATCCAGATTTTGAAAGGTCTGCGTCCGAAATATGAGGCGCACCACAAGGCAAAACTCACCGATGAAGCGCTCGAGACCGCGGTCAGATTTTCTGATCGTTACATCACCGGCCGCTTTCTTCCGGACAAGGCCATCGACGTCATGGATGAAGCCGGGGCGCGCGCCCGCATCAATGCGATGACGCGCCCACCCGATGTTAAAGAGATCGAGAAGGAAATTGAAGGTATCCGGCTGGAAAAAGAAGGTGCGATCAAGGCGCAGGATTTTGAAAAAGCGGCTGCGCTCCGGGACACAGAGAAACACACGAAAGAAAAGCTCGACGCAATTCTGAGCAAGTGGCGGGAGGAGCGTGAAGAGAAACAGGTCGTGGTCACGGCGGACGACATGATGCACATCATTTCGAAAGTGACTGGCGTTCCGCTGCAGCGCATGGAGGAGGAGGAGACGCAGAAGCTTCTGAGGATGGAAGCCGAGCTAAAGCAGCGCGTGGTCGGCCAGGACGAAGCTGTCACAGCAATCAGCAAGGCGTTGCGGCGCTCGCGGGCTGACCTTAAAGATCCCAGACGCCCCATCGGTTCCTTTGTCTTCCTCGGCCCGACTGGGGTCGGCAAAACTTATCTCGCGCGGACCCTGGCGGAGTTCATGTTCGGCGATCCCGACGCATTGATTCAGATCGACATGTCGGAATACATGGAGAAATTCACCGCCTCTCGTTTGATCGGCTCGCCGCCGGGTTATGTGGGTTACGAGGAAGGGGGCCAACTTTCTGAAGCGGTGCGGCGCAGGCCGTACTCGGTGGTTCTGTTTGACGAAATCGAGAAAGCGCACCCCGACGTGATGCACTTGCTTTTGCAGATTTTGGAGGACGGCAAGATCACTGACTCGTTAGGGCGCAAGATCGATTTCCGCAATACGATCATCATCATGACTTCGAACGTCGGCGCGGATCTGCTCAAGAAACAAACCGTGATGGGTTTCGGCGCCCCGGTGGAAGGACACGATTACAACTCGATGCGGGAGAAAATTCTCGATGAAACCAAGCGCGTCTTTAAACCGGAGTTTCTCAATCGGCTTGATGAAACAATCGTCTTCCATCCGCTCGGCAAACCGGAGTTGCTGTGTATTGTCGATCTGGAGGTGGATAAAGTGCTCAGTCGCATCAAAGCCAAAGACGTCCATCTCGAGCTGAAGCAAAGCGCGAAGGAATTCCTCATCGAGAAAGGATACGACCCGCAGTATGGCGCACGGCCAATGCGCCGTGCGGTGGAGCGCTATCTCGAGGACCCGCTCGCGGAAGAATTGCTCCGAGGCAATGTCAAAACCGGTGACCGTGTCGAGGTTGCGGTCGCCGATGGCAAGCTCAGCTTCCGCCCTGGACAGGAGAAGGCGGACTTGGCCAAGGTCGTCAGCGAATAATTACGCGCGCGGATGCGCGTTTGCGTAAGCTTTCTTTAAACGCTCGACCGTGACGTGTGTGTAGATCTGGGTCGTCGAAAGGCTGGCATGGCCGAGCAACGTCTGCACGCTGCGCAGATCGGCACCACGATCGAGCATATGCGTCGCGAAACTATGGCGCAGCTTGTGCGGACTAATTGAAATGGGAATCGAAGTATGTTGCACATAGCGTTTCAACACCAGCCAGATCGAGCGCACGGACATTCGCCTTCGCCCCTTGTTGATGAAGAGCGGGCCCGCATGCACGTTGGCCGCGGCGCGGTAGCGCGAGATCGCTTCCAGCGCGGGCAAACCAACCGGGCACTCCCGTTCCTTCCGGCCTTTGCCCATGACGCGCACCGACTCAGTGTAAAGATCGACGTCGGCGACATCGAGCGCAGCCAGTTCGCTTAAACGCAAACCGCTGCTGTAAAAAAGCTCCATAATCGCTACATCGCGCAACGGCATCCAGCTTGGCGCCGCCCGGTTTTTGTCGATCTTGAGTGGCGCTGTGAGCAACTCGTCGACTTGCTGGCGCGTCAGCACCAGCGGGAGCTTTTTTTCGATCTTTGGCAATTGCACTTCGCGCACCGGATTCACTCGCAAGCCTTTTCGCGCGGCGAGAAACTGATAAAACGTGCGCAGCGCGGAGAATTGCAGCCGCACATACGACCGGGCCTGGCCGCGCTTCATCAGCGCGAAGAGATAATTCCGGAAATCTTCCGCCGCGCATTTTTTCCAGGGCGTTTTGGTTTCCGCCCGAAAGGCATTCAACGCTTCGCAGTACGCTTTGACTGTCCGTGGCGAAGCATTTCGCTCGACCTCGAGATAACGCAAGAATTTCTCGACGAGAGCGCTTTTCCGTGGCGCGCGTTGGCGCCGTTTATCATCTCCAGCGGGGTCTCTTCCTCGTCCGGAATTGCTGTTCGTATGATCCTGTGCGGCTGGAATAACAGTGAGAGATTCCTCGACTTCGCTCGGAATGACAACAGGAAACGTTATTCGGGTCTTTCGACCGTGTAACGCAGTTCGGTCGGGCTTGGACTTCCCCGGATCTGACTTTTAAAGATCGGCGGCGGATTGGTGGAGATCAGTTCGTACCCCTGCAAAACGAACTCGGGATAAATTCCATTGCTCGCCGGCTCGTAAACCTTGTCGCTGCTGAAATAGCCGTAGAGTTTGTATTCGTAGTTGTTGTCGCTGCCGAACTCGAGCCGTTCGCGATCCGGCGCCAGTTTCTGTTTTTCATTGAGCATGACCAACTGCGCGGTACTCCACGGTTGACCTGGTCGGCGAACGTATCCCCAAAATTTGAAGTCGGGTTTGTAGTAACGTCGGCCGATGAAATAATCTCCCGCAGGTTCGGCGGCGATGTGTTGGGCCATCTCGATTCGTGCCTGGTGAATTCCCTCCGGCATAGTCTGGCAACTGCCGAAGAATATCGCGCCAACCAGAAGATTGCCTGCGAACAGAAAGTGAGTGGCCCGCTTCATTCCTTGGATCGACATCTTTTATCGCGTCTTTACGTAGTGCGCAAACCCTCTGCACCGCTCGCGGCTTAAAGAATTGCATCGTTGCATCCGCTGGCTAAACTCTGCGATCGCTCATGACCGACCACTAGTCACTGATCACCGGGAACGATGGTTCAAGTCTTTAATGCCCTGGGCGCACCTCTGCTCTCGTTTTTCCAATATTTGGGCGAGCTCGTTTTGCTCACAACTGACACGTTTCGTTCTATTTTCACGCACAAGCTCCGGTGGAAGTTGTTTCTTAATCAAATCGTCGAGGTTGGATTGCTTTCGCAGCTCGTTGTCGTAATCACCGGTGGATTCACTGGTGCGGTCTTTTCAGCACAAACATTTTTCCAATTTAACAAGCTGGGAATGGGCTCTGCCGTAGGTGCAGTAGTTTCAGTAGCGCTCTGCCGCGAGCTCGCTCCGGTCCTGACCGCTCTCATGGTGGCCGGACGCGTCGGCGCAGCGATGTCGGCCGAGATCGGCACGATGAAAGTAACCGAGCAAATCGATGCGTTGCGCGCGCTCGCGGTTTACCCGGTTGATTATTTGGTCGTGCCGCGCGCGCTCGCTATGATGGTGTCGATGCCGCTGCTAGTGGCGGAGTGCATCGCCGTCGGCATCGCCGCTGGCTATTTCGTGGCGATTTTCATGCTCGACATTAACGGCACCTACTACATGGCGAACATGGTGCGCTGGACGCGCAGCCGCGACATCATCATGGGTCTGTCAAAAGCGTTCTGTTTTGGAATACTCATCGTGTTCATCAGTTGCCACAAAGGATTGACCACACGCGAAGGCGCGGTGGGCGTCGGCCGGGCCACGACTGAAGCGGTGGTGAACGCCTCGCTCGCGGTTCTGGTCTGCAATTTTTTCCTCACCATGTCGTTCAACATCATTTACCCGGCGGGGTATCAGTGAGTGGAGTGATAGAGCGTTGGAATAATGAATTGAAAGTTGAGAGTTGTGAGTTGTGAGTTTATGCGTTGCGATGATCGAAGCGCCGCCATCTCTCGAGCCCTCCATTAAGCCTCGTTTGGTTGCGAGCAAGTCTTCGCCGATGATTGCGGTGCGGGCATTGGCGAAAAGAATCGGGCAACAGGAAATTTTGCGCGGCGTCGATCTGGAGGTCATCACGGGCGAGACCCTTGCGATTATTGGGCGCAGCGGCGGCGGCAAAAGCGTTTTGTTGAAACATATCGTCGGCTTGATGCAGCCGGACGCGGGAGAAATTTGGATCCAGGGCCAAAACATTATCGGAATGAGCGAACGCCAACTCGGGGAGATCCGCAAAAAGGTCGGCATTCTTTTTCAAGGCGGTGCGCTCTTTGATTCGATGACTGTGGAAGAAAATATCGCCTTCCCATTGCGCGAGGCCGGTGAGCGCGATCCGGAAGTTTTGCGTTCAAAAGTGGCCGAGATACTTGAAGTGATGGAAATGGAGGGACAGGAAGATAAGATGCCGGAGAGTTTGAGTGGTGGAATGAAGAAACGCGTTGGGCTCGCACGCTCCATCATTCGCCGGCCCTCCTGTGTATTGTACGATGAGCCCACGTCCGGCCTCGACCCCGTGGTAGCGGACAGCATCAATCGATTGATTCGCCGGCTGCAACAGCGCTTCGGGATGACCAGCGTCGTTGTCACGCACGATATGAAAAATGCGTTTGACGTGGCGGACCGAATCGCATACCTGCACGAGGGCCGGATTTATTTTAACGGAACGGCGAATCAGCTTCAGCAATCGACCGATCCGCTCATTCAGGATTTCCTCCTCGGTCGCTCGGAACAAGGAGCGGCGATTTCTTAAATTACCGAGAGAAAGATGGCGATTTTGAGATCGTTGCTTCTTGCCAAAATGCCGCCAAGATCGACAATAACCATTCAAGATGAACCGGCACGAGCGAGGTTTGGAATTTAAAGTCGGCGTTTTCGTTTTTGTGGGATTGGCGATGTTAGGCGCGCTGGTTGTGCAATTCGGCCGCCTTGGGGAAGGCTTCAAGACGTATTATCCGCTGACGGTCCGCTTCGCAGATGCGAGCGGACTGTTGAAAGGCACCGATGTCTTGCTCGCCGGGGCGAGAATTGGAAAAGTCGCAGGCGGTCCGCGGCTGGTTCGCGAAGGTGGTGGCGTGGTTGTACCGCTGAAAATTTATGATTACATTAAGATCCCTGAAGGAACCAAATTCACGGTGGGAAGTTCCGGTTTGCTTGGCGATCGGTTCGTAAATGTAACGATACCGCCCGGGCTGCCAAAAGCTTATCTGCCGCCGAATGCCTATGTCGATGGTGCACGCGAGACCGGCATTGACGATCTCACCCGCGAAGGCGGCGCGCTCGTGAACGATCTCCGCGGCACTGTGCAAAAGGTCGACACCACCGTGGCGCGGCTGAATCAAGACACGCTCTCTTCCGAGAACATGGAGAATCTGAAGGCAAGCATGGAACATTTGAATCAGGCCACTGGTTCGCTGGCAGAATCCTCAAAGAAATTGGACGGCGTGATCGAGAAGGCGGATTCTACAATGACGTCGGCGAAAAAGGCAGCTGACAACCTGCAAAAGGTGCTGCGCGCCGCGGCGCAGGGGAACGGTTTGGTAGCGGCACTGCTAAACGATCAGCAGTTGGCGAATGATCTGCACGCGCTGATTACCAATCTGCGCGCGCACGGCGTTTTGTTTTACCGCGACACCGCTGCACAGACGCAGCCGAAACCGCCGCAGCAAACCAAACCCGCGCGCCGAACTCAAAGCCGCTGAGATCGCGCAAAATCATCATCGAGTAACTGTCGATTCTCTCAGGTTCTCGCGAGCAAACGGCGCCGCACATCTTGGTAGCTTAGTCCTTCGATACGAATCAGCTTGTCGCGTGATTTCTGACCGCGTTTCAGCGCGATCTGGCGTTCGGAGATTTGCAATTCTGCCGCCAGGAAACTGCGCAGCGCGGCGTTCGCCTTTCCTTTCATCGCCGGCGCACGCAGCTTGATCTTGATCGCGCCGCCGTGATTGCCCACGACCTCGTTCGTTTTCGCATTGGGAACAATGTGAAATCGAAGACTAGCCATTGCGAGCAAGTGTAGCGGCGTCTTACGAGCGTTGCACTTATTCGTCGAAAGATTAAAAAGGCCTATTTGCTAACCATGATATGAAAGCCAGCGTCACAGAACTTCCTTTCAACAGCTTTCTCGGACTTCAGAAGGCTGCCGAACCATCGCAATTACTCCGGCTCCCACCCGGTGGCCAGTATCTCAATCACCTTGGGACGGTTCACGCGAGTGCGCAGCTTGCCCTCGCTGAGGCATCGAGCGGCGAGTTTCTGCTTCACCGCTTAGCTTCGGTCGAAGGCATCGTCGCCGTCGTCCGTCGCCTCGAAGCCAAATTCCGCAAGCCGGCCAGCGGCACAGTCACGTCCGTTGCGAACGCCCCCCAGGAGAAGCTTGATCAGTCACTGCGGACATTGCAAACAAGGGCCGCGCATTGATCCCCGTCAGCGTGGGAATTGCACGACGAGTCAGGCGCGCACACGCTGTCGGCAATCGTCGACTGGTTTATTCAACGCGTTCCGCGAAATGACCAAAGCGTCTGACTGCAATGTTGTCCTCTGAAAGTGCAACCCCGAAAGGTTTCGGGTCTCCCTACAGGCCAACAGCAGCGCGAACGCGCGTCATAACGTGATCAGCAACTTGGTTTGCGCGCTCCGCGCCGCGGGCGAGGACATTGTCGATATACGATTTGTCGGCGAGGATTTCTTCGCGGCATTTGCGCATTGGGGCGAAATATTCCCAAAGCTTCTCGAACAATTCCCTCTTGAAATCGCTGTAACCGGTGCCGCCTTTTTGAAATCGTTCGCGCATGTTGGCGATTTGGTCCTTTGAGGCAACCAGCGAGTAAAGTTGGAAAATTGTCGATCTTGAGGGGTCCTTGGGCGCTTCCACCCGCGTCGAGTCGGTCACGATGCTCATCACGCGTTTCCGCGTCTCTTTTTCGTCGCTGAAAATGTCGATGTTATTGCCGTAGCTTTTGCTCATCTTCTGGCCGTCAAGACCCGGAACCACTTCCGTTGCGGCTTCAATACGCGGTTCGGGCAATTTAAAAATTGGCCCAAAAGTCTCGTTCATTTTTGCAGCAAGATCGCGCGTGATTTCGATGTGCTGTTTCTGATCTTTGCCAACCGGCACGACATCGCTGTCGTAGATCAAAATATCGGCTGCCATCAGCACCGGGTAATTGAATAATCCGGCTGTCGCGCTCAAGCCGCGCGCAAGTTTGTCTTTGTAGGAATGCGCGCGTTCCAGCAAACCCATCGGCGCGACCGTTGATAAAATCCACGCCAGCTCGGTCACTTGCGGAACGTCCGATTGCCGAAAAAGTGTGGCACGTTGCGGATCGAGTCCGCACGCCAGGAAATCGAGCGCGACCCCGCGCGTGTTCTCACGCAGCGCTTTCGGATCGCGCACCGTAGTGAGCGCGTGGTAATCAGCGATGAAATAAAACGCTTCGCCCTCTACCTGGAGCGCTATGGCAGGCCGCATCATGCCGAAGTAATTGCCGATGTGCAGTACGCCGCTCGCTTGAATGCCTGAAAGAATGCGCATGTCGTTGAATGTTGAACACGTTTCGATGTTTCGGCAAACTGGCAACGATGGAAACATCGACGGAAACGAGCTCGTCGTGGGGGTGGAAGTTCGGCACACGAACTGAGCACCGCCGCGGTTAACCTGAGCAAATGATGGCGTCCGGTGGATCGACAATGGTCAATTGAAAAATTCCAGACTGACAAAGGGATTGTTTCTTGCTGGATATCGGCCGGACGACTGAGTAGATAAACGATCCATGCCTGCGCAAAAATCCCAGCCCGTTTCCGTGGTGACTGGTGGCGCCGGTTTTTTGGGATCGCATTTGACCGACCGTTTGCTGGCGGAAGGTCATCGCGTGATCGCCATCGATAATCTGATCACTGGCAACACGGCGAACTTTGGCCATCTGGCGGGGAATGAGAATTACCGGTTCATCAAGCACAATGTTTCCAATTTCATTTTTCTACCGGAGGAAAAAATTGATTACGTCTTTCATTTCGCGTCGCCGGCGAGCCCGATCGATTATTTGGAACTGCCGATTCCGACGCTAAAAGTCGGCGCGCTTGGCACGCATAACACGCTCGGTCTGGCAAAGGACAAAAAAGCGGCATTCATTCTCGCATCCACCTCGGAAGTGTACGGCGATCCGCTTGAGCATCCGCAAAAGGAAGATTACTGGGGCAATGTCAACCCGATCGGGCCGCGTGGCGTTTACGACGAGGCCAAGCGTTTCGCCGAGGCGATCACCATGGCCTATCATCGTTATCACCGCGTGGACACAAGAATCGTGCGCATCTTCAACACGTACGGACCGCGAATGCGTTTGCGCGACGGGCGCGTTGTACCGGCATTTATTGGGCAGGCATTACGCGGCGAGCCGCTCAGCGTCTTCGGCGACGGTTCGCAGACGCGCTCGTTCTGTTACGTCTCCGATTTGATCGACGGAATCTTTAGGCTCGCGATGAGCGACTTCCACGAGCCGGTTAACCTTGGCAATCCTCAGGAAATGACGATCAAAAAATTCGCCGACGAAATCATTCGCATAATGGGAACAAAATCGGTAATTGAATATAAACCGCTCCCAGTGGACGACCCGAAAGTGCGCCAGCCCGACATCGGGCGGGCAAAAAAAATTCTCGGCTGGGAACCACGAGTCAGTTTCGAAGAAGGAATCCAAAAGACGATCAAGTATTTCAAGGAATCGTTGAACCGTTGAAGTGTTAAAACAGTTACAAAGGTTAAATGGTTACAAATGCCGAGCGGCCGATGTACCGCTTGTAACGATGTAACGGTGTAACGAATCACCAATCACATGGGCTTGCTCGATTTGAACAAGATTTCATTGACGCTCCGGCTTTTTTGGCCGTGAATTGCCTCGTGGCGAAGCGTGTGCTCCTTATCGCTGTCAGCTTTGTCTGTCTTTACTTTTCTGTGGCGGCGCAAGAAACGCTCAATGCCCCTTCTGCCTTGGCTCTGTACCGACCAGACGTTTTCAGCACGGTGGATAGCTTCGCGCTGATTCATAACCTTCCAGTATTCGCGCTTTTGGACGGACAGCGACTGCCGGTTTCGACCGACCTGGGCCGGATGGGAACAGCGCCGCTTGATCTCTTTCCTGCCGCGTTCCTTGCGCCGGCGGCAGCAAAGAAGACAAACGCAGGTCGCGCCGGCGAGTCGGCAGATGCAAAAGATTCGCTTGTCGAAGTGATCAGCTCGCCGTTGCATCCGGTTTATTCCAGCGGGGAAGTGGGCGTTTTGTACGGGCGCTGGAGTGGCAAATCCAGTGGCGATCTATGGCAGACTTACATGATGGGCGAGGTTGGCAATGACAAATTCCACATCACAGTCGGCACGGCATACGAAGAGTCGAGCGGACGATTCCCGCGGTTCCGCACTTTCACTTCCTCAAGATGAATCCCCGGCGAAACTGGAGTCTCTCATCTGCCCGGTCTGTGGCGAAGAGGCGGTGCAGGAAAAGTGCAAAATAATCTGTCGCAGTGAGATTTGCCGAGGCCGCGTGATCATGAATTGCTCGGAATTTTGATGCGTCATATCAGGCGGACTGAGCCATAGCACGATCACGATAATCTATGAAAGTAAACTCGCTCGCCCTGATCGTTTTCACGCCGCTCATTACCTTTGCGCAAGGACCTGCCAGAGCACCAGCCGGTGGCGATTTCCAAATCACGAAAATCAGCAAGAACCTGATTTCGACGCCCCAGTTCGCCTACGCGGGCGCAAAGCAGTATCCAACGGATCGGCGCGATCGCTGGCTGGAAGTGGAGGTTGAATTTTCAGCTTTGCCCGACTTAACCGACGAGCTGATCTTCAAGTATTACATTCTTTTCAATGGAACGCTGCTCACTGGCGATGTGACCCATGTGAATATCCCTGCCGGCCGCGAGAACCGGTCGGTCATGTACGTGCCGCCGCGCGCCCTTGACCGTTTCGCAAATAATCGGCCAATCACGGAGAATTCATGTCAGAATGTAGCGGTGCAGATCGTGCAGCAGGGTGTGGTGAAAGCCGAAGCCAGCCTTGCCCGAGCGCAGCCACAATGGTTCGCGAACCTCCACGGGACCTCCGGATTTGTTCTTAACAAGGATCAGACACCATTTGCGCCTCTCTTCTGGGACCGCTACGAGCAGATCAAAACCGCGCGCTAAGCTGGAAATCCGAAATCCCAACCTCCAACAGAAATTCCAAATCTGGATAACCGCAACGGAAGGAGTAGCATTGAACAGCTCTGATCTTTGGAGCTTGGGATTTGTTCGGGACTTGGATGTTTGAATTTGGAGCTTTTAAGGGAATGCCCGCACCGGCCCGTCTGATCACTCTTAACATCGGAGCCCAGACCGTTGGTCTGGCGAAGTTTCGCGTCCAGACCCATGGAGGCTTGATGCTGCTGGATTATCGGTTCCGGGAAATTTTGGCTGATCCAGCAGGCGAGGGGACGCGGCCAGCGCAAATCACGACCGCGCTGCGCGAAATGCTGGATGAGGTGGGGATCAAACGCAGCAGTGTCAATTACGCGGTCGGTGCGCAGTCTGCTTTCCTGCGTTTTGTTAAGTTGCCTCGGGTGGAAGAAGAGAAAATCGAGCGGATTATCGGGTTTGAAGCGCAACAAAACGTACCGTTCCCAATCGATGAAGTGGTTTGGGATTACCAGGTCGTCGGAGGCGGTATGGACGAACAAATCCAGGTCGTAATTGTCGCGATCAAAGCCGACTATCTTGAAAACATCAATGCTGCTATTGAAGAATCCGGCTTGCGCGCCAACAAAATCGGCATTGCGACGACAGGGCTATACAATGCTTTCAGATATAATTATGCGGATACCACAGGTTGTTCGTTGCTTGTAGATATCGGCGCGCGAACAACAAATCTCGTTTTCATCGAGCCGGGAAAAGTCTTCATGCGCAGCGTTCCAATTGGCGGCAGCTCGATCACCGCCGCGGTCGCCAAAGAGTTCGGCGAGTCATTTGCCGCGGCGGAATTTCGCAAGAAACGCGACGCCTTTGTCAGCCTTGGCGGCCCATATGCTGAACCGACTGACCCCGAGATCGCGCGGGTCTCGAAAATAGCGCGCAGCACGATGACGCGATTGCACGCGGAGTTGATGCGCTCCATCAGTCGCTATCGCGCGCAGCAGCAGGGGGGCGTGCCGGAGCGCGTTTTTCTCGCTGGTGGAAGCAGCAGCATGCCTTACATGCGCGAATTTTTTCACGAGAAATTGCGGGTCCCGGTCGAATTCTTTAATCCGCTCCGCAACATTACGGCCGCGGAGTCAGCGCCTGTACGAGAGCTTACGCAATCGGCGCATCTGCTTGGCGAAGTAGTCGGCCTAGCGCTTCGCAGCGTGACCAGTTGCCCCATTGAGTTGAACCTCCTGCCCGAAAGCGTCGTTCGCCGGAAGGAAATGGAAAGACGCCAGCCTTTCTTTATCATGGCGGCAGCTTGTTTTCTTCTCGCTCTACTGGGCTGGTCAGCCTATTTCGCGCGAGCGGCTCAGGTGACCCGGCAGAGCACCCAACGACTGCAGCAAAAGATCGATCTCATGCGGCTGGCCGAAGGGCGTGTTGATAAGCTCAAGAAAGAAGCCACTTCACTGGATGCCATCGCAACACCGCTCATTAACGCAATTAATGATCGCAGTTTCTGGCCGCAAATCCTGCAAGAGCTGAACGCGCGCCTCCCGGAATCGGATATCTGGATCACGGAGCTTGCCGCTACGTCTGGGGAAAAGCTGCTCGGTACTGGCGAAAAACGCGCCGCTGAGACTGCCCCGATCACGCGGCCAGCCGGTTCATCCCCTTCGGTAACTGGAGCAAAAACATCCGGGACCGGTTTAACCGTTGACGGCATTTATGTACGCGGTCTCTACATGTATAACCCGAAACAGCAGGAACTAGTCGTCGATTACTTTCGTAACCTCGCGCAGTCGCCATTTTTTGTCGTCGATGAGAAAAAACCTGAGCGCGTAATTAGATCCAACGCAGTGCCAAGCGATCGGGAGTGGGCTTTCCCTTATGAGCTCCAACTCACCCTTCGCCGGCCGATGAAGTTCCAATGAATTGGTTTCGCCAGAATCGATTGCTTGGCGCGCTCCTGATCGCCTTCGGAATCTGCATGGTGATTACGATGATTCTTTTGTATTCGACAGGGAGCAAATTGGCGACCGCCAGGGGTGAGTTCGATAAGGCAACCGCGGAACGCGCCCGGCTGGAGACACTCGACCCATTCCCAAACGACGCCAACTATCACAAGCTGAAGGATTACATCGCAAACTACCATGTGATGCTGGACAAATTTAAAGAGGAATTAAAAAAGGAAATGATCCCCGAGACGCCACTCGCCCCCAATGAATTCCAATCGCGTTTGCGTCAGGCTACTGTCGCGACTCTCAATAGGGCGCGCGCCAACAACATCAAACTCCCGGAGAATTTTCGTCTCGGGTTTGACGAATTTGCGACTGCGCTGCCGCGAACAGCCGTCGCACCGCTCCTCGGACAGGAGTTGTCCCAAGTTCAGATGCTCATCAACATTCTGCTCGACGCACGAATCGATGGGGTGACTTCTTTCCACCGCATGCCGTTGACCGAAGAAAAAGAACCAAAAGCTGCTCCTACGGCCACTCCTGCTCCTGTGAGGGCAGGACGAAGAGGCGGCCCCACCCAGAAAGAAAAGCCTTCCGAACCGGGAGCGATTGCTGCAAAAGTACTCGAACGCAACATAGTCGATCTTACGTTTAGAGCAGGGCCTGACGCCGCGCGAAAAGTCTTAAACGAGATCTCGAATTCGAATGGGCAATTTTACATCATCCGCACTTTGTACATTCGAAATGAAAAAGACCAGGGACCGCCGCGGGAAAAGAGTGCAGAGCCAACTCCCACCCCGGCCACATCGCTGAGCCCCAACCAGCCAGTTACCGCTGGAGCATTGACCTTCATCGTTGGCAACGAACACGTCGAAGTCTCGGCCACAATCGAGATGCTGCGATTCAGCTTTTAACCACGAACGGAGACTGCCAAATTCAACCACGGATTACGCGGATAACACGCATTACAGAATGATTCATGAGGAGCTCAGTGTTGCGGTCCCAAGAACCCGACAAAGACGGTCAGCGCGATCTTCATGTTTGAATCTTCCTATCCGTGAAATCCGTGCAATCCGTGGTTCTGTTGTTTAACCATGGCTAAGGCGTTGGACTGGATTAAGGCGCACTACGACCGCGCCGTGCTTATTGCTGCGCTGCTATTCTTGTTTTTTTCGTCGATTGCCATTTGGTGGAACGTCATTCAATTCGGGAATCGTTTGACCGGCCATCGAGCGCCTCCGCCCAAAACCGCATCGCCACCAGCTAAGGCGGTCGAGCTCGATCGCGTCGCAAAAGAGCTCGAGAATCCTGCGCAATGGAAATCAAGCGCACGCTCGGGGCTTTTTGTTCCCGAGCGACACTTTATCGGCGCCGATGGTCTTCCGGCGACCTTGCACAATACGCAGGTGCATCCACCTGTGCCGAATGAGTGGTTCCAACAATATACTTTGCCAATCGAAAACGCTGATGCCCTCGATGAAGATCCTGATCACGACGGATTCACGAACCTGGACGAGTGGCAGGGCGGCACTGATCCGACCAAGGCGGACTCGCATCCGGACTATCTTACAAAACTACACTTGGTATCTGTATTTCAGGAACCGTTCCGCTTCATTTTTTCATCATGGGTCGGTGGGAGATTTGCGCTAAACACCATCGATCAGAGCGAGCCGACGCAATTCCTGAAAATGGGTGACATCATTCGCGGCACAAACTTTAAGATCATCAAGTTCACCGAAAAACACGATCGCAACCAATACGGCACGAAGACTGACGTTTCGGAGTTGCTTGTGGAGCATCAGGAGACCAAGGCGCAGATCACGCTGGTAAAGGAAAAGGTAGCCACGTCTCCTCAATCGGTTGCCACCATGGTCTATACTTGGGGCGGGCGGCATGAATTTGAAGTGAGAAAAGATCAAGAATTTTCCTTGAAACCGATCGAGCAAATCAAATATAAGCTCGTAGATGTGCAGCCAGACAAGGCCGTGATCGTCAATACTCAGAAGCCAAATGAGCCGATCGAGATCGGTTTTGCCCCTCCATAGGAAATTCCAGGTGGATCGAGGGTTCTCTGAAGACGACCCCTTGCTCATGGCCGAAGGTTCCAAGGTGGATCGGCCCGCCGCGGCGGGCCGATGCCTGGTTCGCAGTTTTTCTTCCAACGCGTTGAGGACAACGCGTTCACCTTAAAAAATTTAAGAATTTTCCTTGAACGCCGTAGAAGAAATCGGGTAAAAGCTCGTAGATGTGCAGCCAGACAAGGCCGTGATCGTCAATACTCAGAAGCCAAATGAGCCGATCGAGATCGGCTTTGTCCCTCCATAAACTTGCTTATGAAAAAAAATCCTTTTCGTGCTGTAGGGCGTTCGCCGCGGCGAATGCCAATTAGAAACCGGCGTTTCACAGAAACGCCCTACAACCCCGCGCTTGCTGCCATCCTCATGGCTGGGAGTCTATCGACCTTTTGCGTATCGAGCTTTGCGCAAAGCAGTGAGACGGTCGCTGAGCGCGAAGTTCAGCGCCGCCAGAGCGCCATACCACAAGGCGAAGCCGCGCTCGCGCGGGGCAAGGCCGCCATGCAGGCGAAAAATTACACCGTCGCCCACGAAGAATTCCGAACCGCGGTTTCCTATCTGCCGGACGCGGTAGTTTCAGGAAAAGCGCATGACCAGGCGGTCGAGGGTTTTTGCAAAAGCGGTGTAACTTTGGCGGAAGCGCGTATTGCACAGACGGATTACGCCGAGGCCGAAGCGATCCTGAGAGAAGTTTTGAGCGATCGTTATGATCCGAACTGTCGGCCGGCAGCAGAGCTTCTCGCTCACTTACATCAGCCGGGATATTTCAACAAAACGATCACGTCGGCGTTCATCGGTAAAGTCGAAGAAGTAAAGCAATTGCTCACTGAGGCCGACGGTTATTACCAATCCGGTCGATACGATCTTGCGTTTAAGCGATACGAACAGGTCCTTAACCTCGATCCGTACAACGTTGCGGCGCGCCGCGGCCAGGAGAAGATCACCAACGCAAAATACCATTATGGCGAGAATGCATATAACGAGACGCGAGCGCGGCAGCTTTGGAAGGTGGAAAAAGCCTGGGAAGAACCAGTCCACAAATATGGCATGGCAGCCGCTCCGGTAGGAGTAGGTTTCGCCAGAGATACCGGCGGTACAGCGCGAATTACCAATAAGCTGAACACCATCATTATTCCGCGAGTAGAATTTCGGGATGCCAGCATTCGTGAGGCAATCGATTTTCTCCGAGAACAGGCCGTAGAGAACGATCCTGAGAAAAAGGGTGTCGATATTGTCTTGCGTACGGTGCCTCTCGGCCAGATAGCTCCGCCGCCGGTCCCTGTCGGGCCGGCAGCATCACCAGCCGCCGCTGGTTCTCCGCCGGGTCCAATAGGTCCTCCTGCTGCGCCTACTGGTCCTGGTGCTCCGGGGACGGGGCCG
>Ga0209377_1000006_pt1 | contig 97885 bp, 94 predicted proteins | sample GraSoiAngelo_141_FD_185898 | JGI IMG/M metagenome (GOLD analysis project Ga0209377, IMG submission 185898) | Grasslands soil microbial communities from the Angelo Coastal Reserve, California, USA - 14_0929_12_40cm (SPAdes) (version 2) | ecosystem: Environmental > Terrestrial > Soil > Grasslands ...
AATAATGTCCGATTTTCCTTCCTGGATTGTTGGCGCGTGAGTAAGCGCTATGGCGTCTTTTGTGAGTTCCAATGCCTGCCCGGGAAGGTCCATCTCGTCGATGAGCTCGTAGCCACCTCCCGTGTTCTGCTGAATCGATCGTCTCTGGACTCCTGTAGGTCCCTTTGCGGCAACGATCACGGACACGCCTGCGTTAGAGATAACTTGGAAGATTTTCGATCCTTCGGAGTTCGCGAAGTATTTCTCGATAATTGCAAACATCATCTGGGCTCGTCTGGCGACAACGTCGTTTTCCTTCATCCTCTTGGTCGTATCTTGGAGAAGCTCGTACTTGGTCTCGGTGGGTACGCGGAAGGGGTCTTTTTTGACCGGTGTTTCCCACTTGTCGACATGGACGGGTTCCGGGGCTCGGGTGACTTTTATCCCGAGTTTGGATGCGCCCTTGGCGAGTGATAGCGCCTTCTTGGTTGTCTCTCTGATGCTATCATGTTCAAGCTCGTCGGTATCGGCGAAACCCCAGCCCGAATCTTTGTAGAGTACTCGGATTCCGACGCCAATCGTGCTGGCTTCTTCGCTGGCGGGGTTCTCGTTGACTACACTCACATCCTCGCTTCGCGTGTTGACGAGCCTCAGCTCGGCATAGGTAGCGTTCTCTCGCTTTGCAAGGTCAAGGGATATCTTCGCCAGTTCTTCCCCGAGGTCCCTGGTTGAAATCACGGAATCGCCTAACAAGCGGTCCTGCTTAAGCATTTACCGCTCCCTATCGATGGTGGAGGCGCAGGACCGACAAGTTATGCCTAGTTGAATTGGCTGATCTTCCGCTGGAAATACGCGTTCTGGAGAAGGGCAGAGGTCTCCATCCACCCGCGCTTCGGTATCTCGAAGATATTGCTCACGTGGTTCATCGCATTGTCCATTGAATCGAATCTTTCAAACGGTGTTTTGAAGAGTGCTCTAAGACTTTCTCTAACATTCCAAACCCCAACAGGCATTATGTAGCCTGGATGAATTTCTCTCAACATTATTGCCCCGGCCTGTCTTCTAATCGAATCGAGGTACTCGGAGACGGCGAGCCTTGCGGAATAGTAACAACCGCCTGGCCTGGCGTAGGTCTTTCGTCCCCGGAATCCTTCTGAATCGCCTAGCATAACGGGGTGATATCCTTCCGCAGAAACATAGCTGCTCTTCTCCACATCCTCTGCCATGTTCACGTCAGGAAAACTGGTCGCTAGAAGCTCTGGTTCAAACCATGCTTCTATCCATTCGAACTTCCAGCTTTCAGGAGTTAGGATGCCCACGTAGATATTGTCCAGATACGTGTACTTGTAGACGCGGAACTCGTCGATGGGAGGATGGTGTCTTACGCGGGTCATGAGCTTGAGGCTGAGGTTGCTGTCGACTGCTGTTATGCTCCATCGTGTCGGGACTAGCTTCCGTCTTTTGCTCTCGCCAAACATTCCGAGGCTAAACGCTCGCTGAATTCGGGTCACCAAGACACCATTTCTGTAGAGCTGGAGTACGGCGTCGTCGGCTGGGAGTTCGCCATCATAGAATGCTTTCTCGATCCTATTGTCAACGGACGAGTTACCGGTATGAAACGAGGTGAGTGGTGCAATGGGACCGAAGGGCTGGGAATCCTCCCGGAGATCTAATATCTTTCGGGGCGGTCGAGCAAGGACAGGCTCTGTATCAACAGGTTTCGTCATCATAGCAACGTCCTGCAAAGATTCGATCAGTCGGCCTCCCTTCTGGACGTCTGAGACCTTCGCCTTTTCATAGCCTCGAAGCAGACTGTACCGGAAATCTACTATCTCATCGAAGCCCTTACCCATCCACCATTCGGGAGTGTCAAGAATCTCGGTGTTGCCGGAGATCGCCGGCACCATGGGTCCGACGTAGACGTTTGGATACCCGAAGCTGCCCACGAAGACTCCCGGGGGACTGGATCCTGCGATAGATTTCGAGTCGAACTCGGGATGACGCGCCGCCAAAGAGTCCGCTTTGACGTGTATAGCGCACTTCTTCTCCCCCGATAGCCTCCGAACTCTCCTGCACATTGGACAAAGCCTCTCTGGAGATGAGACGATGTGATCACGTCCTGACACTCCTCTACCCAACGAGCCGAACATATCTACCAAAGCTTGACCGTCGAACCGTAAAATTACGGAGATGGAACCGAATCCTAGCTATTTCTCCAATAAACCTGCTCCTGTCTCTGATGACAAGCGGAAGAAAGCTGTCTAGCTACCTTGGCCTACCAAAGAACGGTCTTGTCTTTTAGCGACCCTGTTCCGACGTAGGATAATTGCAGGATACCCAAAGGGATAGTTTCGTCGTTAGAGTTCGCCAGTGCAGAGACTCCATTGTATGGTTGTCCTCCCCAGCGGTAGTTCGCCTTCCAGTACGAGTGCCATCCCTGGATGATGTTAGCCCGTTCCATTAACCGCCACGACCCGTCCGGATGTACGAACGATGGGTACAGCAACTGTGCTGACCAGCCGGGGACCGGGGTCTTGCTTGCTACTCCGAACTGGTAGAAGAAGGCAAAGGCCCAGGGATAATTCCCGACTCCGACCACTCCGATATCGAAGTAGTGACCCTCCCGGAAGTCCGGGACGAAGCTGCCGAACTTGGTCCATGGCTGTCCGGTGTAGTTGTAGTACCAGTCTGCGTGCCAGCTAGGCTGGTCGTACTGCCACATCATCCTGAGATAGACTGGCGTGGACGTGTTCGTGGGACTGATAATTTGTTGGGCGTGATATCTGAGGTGTTCCCAGAATATGCCCCCACAGTTCGCATTTCCATCACAAGTCTCCCATGTTGAGCCGGACACCACTCGGGTGCCGTTGGGCAAGACGAAGAGGTCCGCTCTCCATCCGAAATCCCAACCGTCAATGCAACAGTTGGGTGATTGAACGCCCATCCCGGCCATAAGGAAGTTGTTCGGGGCTAGCGCTTTCAGATCCACTTTGGTAAAGCTCACTCCGATCTGAACACAACAGATCCTGTACTGGGTCGAGTTGTAGTAGCCCGCAACGTACGGATAGGTGGGTGCACCGAGAGTCAGTTGTCCGGGGCTGGGAGAGATGCTAGTGGCATAGAGGACGCTCGGATCCCAGAGGTCGAACGATACGAGAGTCCATAGCGAAAGGAGAAGGACTACGGCGATTCCGACCCGACGGATGTCTTCTAGTCTCGGATTGAAATGTCTCAAGGGACCAACGCTTAGTTTTCTGGGGAGACCGAGTTCCATGATGCCCCCGATCAGAGCGAAGAATCCCCATGATGGAACTGTGAGGAACAAGAGGCTTCTGTTGCAAGATGGACAGAGGAGTGGCCAGAGGAACCCTGACAGGAGAAGCGCAGAAGCGAAGCCGGAAGCCGTGGCGACCAGGATAGACCTACTTATTTTGGCGGCCTGAATCCCGACCGCCATCTCTGAGACTCCGAAGAGGAGCGCTGCCTGAAACGGGACAAGTGGCGCGAGATAGGTGACACCTGAAAACCACGCGGTGAGCGGAAACCATGTCGTGACTACGGATGTGATGAACGCACCGAATATCGCGATCCATGGGCGCAACCGCTTATTCAGCTTGTCCTCCTTGTACGAGGCTCGAACGATCGCGGGCAGTGCTCCGAACGAAAACATCATCGTGCCAAGCCGGACCCCTGCTAGGCCGTCGGGCCCAAAAGAATAGCACTCGGACTTCCAAACCGGTCCCACCATATACGTGGGACATGCGAAGTAGAACAGAACATAGATGAGTGAAGTGCTGAGTAAGACTTGGATGACCGCCCAACGCGGGCGGAGAAGATACGCGACGAGTATTCCGCCTAGGGCGAAGGAGATTACAAAAGCTTCGAGCCTCGTTGAAGAAAACTGGTAGTACCAGTAGCCGTTGTTGGTCTGTCCAAACCAGAAGTCCGCTCTCTCAAAGAGATAGGCCGGTGCCCACGGGAAGAACGTGAGCAGGACTCCGCGGAGAATGATCCGAGGAGTGAGGCTCTGCAAAAGCTTCGCCGGAAAAACTTGGGAAGGCGAGTCTATTGACTCTTGCCCAAGGGGAAATTTACCATATTCCCGTTGGAATATATTCTCTCTGGAATATTCTGCTCCCTCTACGACCGAATGACCAGGCTGGTGTCTACGGTTTGCTTTGCCTTAAGATCAATTCGGAAAGACAGTCGCGTTGCGAGAAAGCGTTTACGATTTTCGCTCCATCAGCCAGGAACTTGTCTTGCAGCGATTGGTATATATCCAGTCTCATCCCCGCTTTGGCGTTTACTATGCCCATGATTGACGTTTATGCACCGGCAGACCTTTTCCCAGCTGGCACGGACGGTCGGCTTGGCAAGGAACTCACGATGGCCGTTCTCCGCGCTGAACGTGTGGCAACTCCTGGCCCCTTCCACCTGAACAACACCGCAGCTTTCATCCATCGAATGGACCCGCACGCGGTTCACACCGCTGCCACCGATTCCGCTCGCACCGTGCGCGTTCAGGTCATAACTCCTCCAGCGGCGTTGACCCGCGAGGGCCAGAAGCAACTCGTCAAAGAGATCACCGAGATTGTCACCAAGATCTCCGGCGACCTAACCCAAGCCAGTCGCACCTGGGTGATACTCACTGAGGCAGCGGAGGGGGGTTGGGGGCTCTCAGGCACGGCCTTCGGCCGCGACGAGTTCGCGGCACTCGCCGCCAAAGCGGCTGCGGCGCGCGCGAAGTAAGCGGGCAATCAGCTCAGGCTGACCCATACAGTTTCACAGCTCATGCGCTGGCAGACCTCTCGCTCCCTGTTATCGCGTAGAAGTAATTGCACGTGATATTATTCGGACTTTGCTATTACGCGGATTCCTAGGAGAATGGAATAGTTCCCCTGCTTTCCTATGTGCACATTAGAGGTAAATCCGTGAAAAATGCGAAGATGTTTGGTATGTGGTTCCGATGAGGTCTTTCTATGGCTTGGTGGTTCCATTGGATCTCTTTACCATTGCCCAGATTGCCATTACATTGGACTTGTTGTAATAGAAACCGATGCACGGCAACCGTTCAGAGACCAGTTCGTGTTATTCAGGGACCACGTAGAGGAAGGGACCTTTTGGAGCGAGACTGGAATAGTCAACGAAATGCTGTTCCAGACATGATCGCTTAGGGGCAGGAAGCTTGGACCGGCCCCTTCCCTATTTTCTTAGCCGTTTCCCAATCATTATGAGGTCGGGCTGCGTTTCGTATCCGATGGCTTTGAAGAACTCAGATGATCGCTCGTTCCACTTGTAGACTTGAGCGTTCACCTTCTTCGCCCCCTTGGCCAGGAGGCGTTTTTCGACTTCTTGAACGAGGTTCGCTCCGATCCTCTTCCGTTGGTACTGTGGCTTTACTGCCAGGTGATAGATCCAGCCCCGTCTTCCGTCCCAACCTCCTATTATGCTCCCCACGATCTCATCGTTCTGTTCAGCGACTAGGAACAATTCTGGGTCTCGTTGGAGTTTCAGCTTGACGTCTTCGAGTTCGTCTCCTGGACGAAGGGTCAGGCCTGCGGTTTGCCAGAGGTCGCGTACTATTGGGTAGTCTTCAATCCTGAATTCTCGGATCTTCATGGCTTCTTGAGAGCCCGCTTGGTCCAGTCGAGTTGTCTTTCGAGATTAAGGGCGTATTCCTTCAGCATGAACTGGATTTCTTTGCGCGGGATCTTATCCCTCTTCGATTCGAGGATTCCGCGGAGAAACGCGAATTGTCCAGTTGTCATATGTGTGAACATTGTTGGAATGTTTTTCGGATCGACTAGTTCCATGAGTATAGATCTCATCGCCCCCCAATTTTGCCCAGTTTTCATAAAGATCTCGCTTGATCGCTGTAGGAGTGCGCGTCCTTCCGGGGTGATATTGTAGATGTGTTGTTGCTTTCCGGTCTTCTTGTGGGATTCTGTCCTAATGAAACCTCCATTTACGAGCTCTTTGAGAATTGGATAGATGGAACCGGCTCCGGGCCTCCAGACGCCCTCTGTTTTGCTCTCGATCTCCTGCAAGAGATCGTATCCGTGAGCTGGTTTCTCTGCTATCCGATGCAGAACATAGTGTCGTAGGAAACCTCTGGGAATTCCTTGTGGGCGTGCAAGAGCGCTGTGAATCGGTGGGCGTAGAATCAATATTTTCCTAGAACCAGTCATACACGCCGCGATAGTGTGGGATGCTTTTTGCTAATAAACCCGCTTCATGAAAGCTGGGTGGAAGAACTCTTTATATAAACCCATATCGGATGCGATATATCTAATACGATAGAGGCTTAGAGTTGCCCGCAGTTCAAGTCGAGAATCTGGTAAAGACGTACGGGGATGGTACGCAGGCTGTCAAGAGAATATCTTTCAATGTCGATGACGGCGAGTTCTTCGGATTTCTCGGACCAAACGGTGCCGGAAAGAGCACCACGATCAAGATCCTTACGACTCTTCTGCGGAAGACGTCGGGTGTAGCTAGCGTCGCTGGGCTTGACATCGAGCATGACGCTCAGAAAGTTCGCAAGCTGATCGGCGTTCAGATGCAGGACACGGTTATTGATGAGGATCTGACTGGTCGAGAGAACCTGGAGCTTCAAGGGCACTTACAACAGATGCACGGAGGAGAGTTGAAGGAGCGGGTAAACGAGCTGCTGAAGGTTGTTGACCTGGGGGATGCGGCGGACAAACGGTCAGCCTACTACTCGGGTGGAATGAAAAAGAGGCTGGACCTCGCCTCTACTCTTGTTCATAGACCGAAGATACTCTTTCTCGATGAGCCTACAACCGGTTTGGACCCGCAGTCGCGTGCGCAAGTATGGTCGTATCTTAAGGGGTTAAACCAGACTGGAATGACGATATTCATCACAACACAGTATTTGGAAGAGGTGGACCGACTGTGTCGCCGACTTGCTATCTTGGACCATGGTGAGATTGTTGCACAAGGCTCGCCCGCGGAGCTGAAGTCGGAGATCGGTGCTGATCGTGTCACCTTGGCTTTCGAGAATGGCAATCCTGGAACCGGGTCGCTTAAGGACAAGGCCAAACAAGTCCTCGGCGGGTTAGGAGGAATCACGGAAATTGTCGATTCTGACGAAGGGATCGTGGTCTACGCGAAGAACGGTGGGTTTTTGGTCCCTGACATCGTACGGGCGTTTGACAACGCTGAGATCAAGCTTTCCTCGATCGGTGTGTCTAGTCCGACCCTTGACGACGTGTTTCTCAAACACACGGGAAGGAGAATCAGGCCAGAGGAGATTGACAAGTCAAGGGCGTCCGGTATGTTCGGCCGGAGAAGGAGGTAGACCGACAAGATGACTCTCGCCTCCGACTCTTACTACATGTTCCTGCGCTGGATGAAAAAACTCGTGCGAAACCCGATCCTGCTCTTCTTCTCGCTCTTTCAACCGATAATTTTCCTCGTCCTGTTCACACAACTGTTCAGCTCGTTCGGTCTACTCCTTGGCGGAATAAACTACACTATATTCGCCACCGCGGGCATTGTTCTTCAGAACGCCTTCTCAAGCGCGTTCCAATCTGGCACGGCCGTCGTGGATGATATCAAGTCCGGTTTCCTCACCAAGATGCTCGCCACGCCCGCCAGTCGCGCCTCTATTCTTCTAGGTAGGCTTCTGAGCGACGCGTTCCGGGTCTTTGCGCAATCTCTCATCATACTGGTACTTGCCTATGGTCTGGGGGTTTTTCCTGTTACAGGCTTCATAGGATACGTCCTGATCCTGTTCACAGTGGCGTTCTTCGGCCTAGCCTGGTCAGGAATCTCACTGGCCCTAGGACTCAGGACCAAGAGCGCTGAAACGGTCTTCGGAATAGCCGGAACCTTGACCTTCCCCCTCCTATTCATGAGCACAGCCCTAATGGACAAGAGACTGATGCCGGAATGGATGAAGAACGTGTCAGCGTACAACCCGATTAGCTTTGCAGTGAACGCGATTCGCGATCTGATAATAAACGGATACAACTGGAACTCGTTTCTCCTGTCTTTCGGAGTAATATCATTGATAGCAATTCTAACCATGGGCGCAACGATTTACGAGTTCAGAAAAGTCGTCAGCTAATAGAATCCCGCGTCCACGGGTTAGTTTCGCAAAGGCTCCATCTAGACACTAAAGTCCGCTATGATGGGGTCCAAGAATTCGAGTATGTCCCGGGTTTCTAGTTCCACAAGCTTGTCTGGATCCCCTCCACCGGCGATGCTCTTCGTTTTTCGCTGGACTGTTGGGTCGAGTAGGATTCGGGTGATCTTGTTGAACGGTGGTACTCCGCCGACCGGATAGCCAGATTGTTCCAGAACCTCGTCAGGCTGTGCGAGGCGTACGTCTTTGACTTTGAGTAGTATTTTGATTTTCTTGTAGCTGATCCTGTTTTTCGCTGGGAGTATTGCTAGGATGGGTTTCTTGTCTGAGCCTATGAGGACGATGGATTTGATGATCCTGTCTGCAGATACTTTTCTCGCGGCTTCCTCAACGGTTCTGACTGGTTCGTCGAATTCTATGAAGCGATGCCAGATTCCTTTTGAAACTAGAGTGGTTCGGAGAGACTCTGAATAGCCCTGTTTAGCCTCGCTCAATTTCTGCATCTCACTTTTGTTCGAGCGTCGACAGAAACCTTGTAGCGTCCCTCGGCGATCTCAGCCTTACGACCGTGAGATGCGAATTCTCTGGTCTACTTAGAAGAACGGGGTATTGCCTCCTCCGTCTTCGATAGGTTCGGATGGCCCACAAGAACACGGAATCTCGAGTGAACAATCCTCGAATGTGCTCTTGGTTGCCGTTCCATAATTTCTCGTGGGTGAAGACCCTTCTCATCGTCCGCCTGACTAATCTGCCCATGATGGTCCTGAAGGGATAGTCCAGCCAGACGACCATGTCCGCTCGGCTCCAGACGATGTCCCGGACCTGATGATAGTTTCCATCAACGACCCAGGAGTCGCTTTGCAACGATTGTTTGACACGTTCTCGGAAGAGATCGTTAGGCACCTCCACCCAATGGGGTTCCCAGTGGAGAGAATCTAGCTCGACGTGTGGAGCATTGAGCAGGTGGGATGTTTTGCGTGCGAACGTGGTCTTGCCTGATCCAATTGTTCCAACGACGGAGATTCGTTGGTAGGAGAGTCGAGGGCTTCTAGGAATCTGCTTAAATCCACTGGAACCCGAGTCGAATGTGAGCACCTTTCATTTCCATGGAGGAGAGGGATAGAACGTGTCTTCAATCGAGGATCCTCTGCTAAAAGAGGTATTGGCCGCTTTCAAGGAGGACGCAGCCCGCATGGCGGATGATCTCCTGAGGACGATTACGACTCAGGCCTTGATAGCCGCTTTTGCGCTCTTGCTGGCCATCTCATCGCTTCTCAGGCTGCTCTTCTTCGTGTATTTTGCTCAGCCAGGGGGATTCGGGTTCCCGATGCGTCCAGCACTGGACACGTCGGCGGTAGTGGAGACAGCATTGACAGTTGTCTTGTTCCTGCTTTCTGTAATCTCCATCTACAGCCTATTAGGCCTACGAAGACGATATTCCAGACTACTGGCCATGGCTGAGAAACTCGGCCGATGAAAAGTGCCCCTCTCACCGGAAACAAGGAAAGAGGCAGAGAAGAGACTGACAGTGATGAAAATGATAGAGGTATTTGCGGACAAATGTCCAAAGAGCACACTGCTCAACGGACCTTTCGGCGGAGACGACAAGGCGTTTGATCGGCTACTTGGACCCAGCGGCATTCTCACCAGGACATCATTGATCCTAGCCAGCACTGATGGTAGAGTTACTCACTACTCAAGAACAGACGCGGGTAAGGTCTACCAGCAGGTCCTCGACATGCAATTGAACTTCCTAGATCCCTACACAGGCGGAGAGGTCTGGAAGAAGTGATCAGGCTGAACTCACCGGAAAAACAAGCCAGGGCGTACAGCAGGTCGAAACTCATAAACTGAGTCTCCACCCTTGAGTAAGGATATTGCTCCTCGGAGCTCTGACGGGATACGCTGCCACAATACTGATCCTGCTGGCATAGGTCTAGATCCCTCCTTCCGACCCCCTTTCATCTCGCCGGTCTTTGCCCTAATGTCCGTCCGCAGAGTGCCCCATTGCAATGCTGCAATAGGGGAGGAAAGAAAATGGGGAGTTTGAAGGAAGACATCGACCTGCCAATTAAGCAGCTGTCAAAGCTAGGGAAGCTAGGGTGCAATTGTGCGCACTACTTGCTGCACTAGTTGTGCTTGTACTCTGTTGGGTAGTGGTGGACGAAGCGGCACCTGCTACAAAAGCTGTACTGATTGCGTAGGCAGTGGCACCGGCACCAACGCCGACTAGAAGCACCAAGAGTATTACTGACCGCAAAGACGACCCCCGTCGAGCCCCCGCTTGATTTTCACTCTCCAATATTTTTTTCACCTCTACCGTAAGTCCCGTCGCCCCCCAGATCAAGATCATTCTCCTAGGAATCTGCTTAAATCCGGAAAACTCCTCTTTCGAAGAAATCGTGCTACAGTACCGGGAGGAAAACGGGAACTAGTCATGCCTTGACTTGTGCGAGTTAGCTGACGTGTTCCGGGACTATGTCAGGGAGGCTCGCCACGTTGAACCGCAGAGGTTGCAGTTGTGGAAACCATCGACCGTATAGCATCGGGCTATTTGCCCGCACACGGGGCAACAGTGAATCGGATCGTATGCAAGATCTCCGACTTGCCCCAATGATCCCAGTTCCATCGAATCCTTCTCTTCTGCGGTTTGCATTCTGATAGCCTCCTACCTAACCTGGTTCTTCACGCTATACAGGTACACCTGGTTCCATCTGCGCTCGATCTCTGCAAGCACTCTCGCATCCGCTGTGCTTCTGATCCAGGGGATTGTCGGGAGGATCCTTGAAGACTTTACAATGTTGTTGCAGCGTACTTCCATCGCTCCCCTTGTGGGGGATCTGAACGCTTGGATAAGACTACGAATGCTATGCGTGATTCTCGTCCAATCTTCTCGAACTGCCATTTTTCTTTTCACCTAACGATGACGACGTGCTTCTGCCGGATTATCTTTGAGCCGTCCTGCGCTGGTAGTTGTTTCACCGTCGTCCGACTGGTATTAGTTGCTGGCGCACGCCGGCACTTCTGTTATATGGCCGGGATGGAAAATGGGGTTTTGTTCAGAACTTGTTTGAGCTGTTCTTTCGATTTCAGCCGACGGCAGGGCACGGGGATCACTACAACCTGTTGACTAAGAAATTTCCGGATGCAAGATTCTCTTTGTGGTGTAATGGAAACACGGACGTTCTTGAGATAGAAGCCGCTGGGTTTGGCTCGCTCGAGGAACTGCAGAACGAGATAACCACGAGTACGAAGGCGCATCTTGATGGGAAGATTATTTCAAAGACATACCTTCAGGATAAGTTCCAGCTGGTGGCTCGAACATGTTGTTGCGGCTCAGACCACAAGGGGACCCCTATCAGTCCGATAATTCAGCGACACAATTTCATGCGCATACCTCCTCTGGTCTTGGCTGGAGGATGGGAATACCACCGTCTGGTTGGTTATGATGACAACGATCTGAAGGGGTTGCTTAGAGGCTTGGACAAGATTGGCGCGACGGAGGTCTTGCACAAGAAGTCTGTCTCGGAAGGAATGACAGACGACGCGTTTCTGTTGTCGCTAAGCAGCTTGTTCGGCCAGCTGACTGAGAAACAGTTGAAAGCGATGCTATCGGCGGTAGAGGGCGGATATTACGAGATTCCGAAACGAATAACTGCGGATGACCTGGCTCGGAAGCAAGGGCAGCCCAGGAGTACATTGGAGGAGCATATTCGGAAGGCTGAGAGTAAGATTGTGTTGGCTATGGCACCCTATATGATGATGTATGCAAGGGTTCCCGAGAATCCTCTCATGAACAAGACTAAAGCGGCAGGGGCAACTGTCGGCGCGAGAATCATGAAACAGGTAGCTATGCAACTAGCTGCGAAGAGCAGGAACGCATAGCACCATTGTACCGCGGGCCATGTTGGGGTGCACGCAAGATTCGCGGTCTTGAACCTACTCGGTAACTTTCATCGGATCTCTTCAGTTGGAATTACGACGGGATCTCCCGCTTAGTCAGCCGTTGGGTAGTCGCTGTATGTCTGGTACATCTTCGTATTCTCCCCGAGGGATACGGTAGAACGATACGTGGTCTTAATGAGAAGTCGCTGACCGTTCGTTCGGAATTCATGCCTGTCTAGAGGCCTTTGAATCCCCTTTGAAGATCCTCAAGTAGATCTTCAACGTCTTCTATTCCCACGCTCATACGTATGAGCGTGTCCTTGATTCCCTGCTCCATTCTTCTCTGACGCGGAATGCTGGCATGGGTCATGCTAGCTGGATGTTCGACGAGAGATTCGACTCCTCCTAGACTTTCTGCCAAAGTGAAGACTCGAAGTTTGGTCAAGAGTTTTTCGCAGTCTCCGAATCCCCCTTTGAGTTCGAAGCTCAGCATTCCACCGTAGGCCCGCATCTGGCGCTTGACGACGTCTCGTTGTGGATGATCTGGGAGGCCGGGATAGTAGACCTGCTCCACCTTGGGCTCCTTCTGGAGAAACTCGCTGATCTGTTTTGCGTTGGAATTGTGACGATCCATCCGCACAGCCAGTGTCTTGATTCCTCGCAACACAAGCCAACAGTCTAAGGGTCCGGGAACAGCCCCGACGGCGTTTTGGAGAAACTTGAGACGTTTGCCGACATTAACGTCGGTTGTGATCGCGGCGCCCCCAATTAGATCGCTGTGGCCTCCAAGGTATTTCGTTGTGCTATGGACGGAGATATCGGCGCCAAGCTTCAATGGGTTCTGGAGATAGGGGCTTGCAAAAGTATTGTCGACGACTAGCATTGCGTGGTTCTTCGTTGCGATCTTCGATATGGCTCGAATGTCAACGACTCTCATCAACGGGTTGGTGGGTGTCTCGATCCAGATCATTCTAGTGTTCTTTCGAACTGCCTTCTCTACCTTGTCAGGTGACCTCGGGTCTACATAGGTGAATTGTAGGCCGTAGTTTCGGAGAACTTGGTCGAATAACCGGTAGGTTCCACCGTAGATGTCGTCCCCGGCGATTACATGGTCTCCTTTTCGCAGGAGCATCAGGACGGTGGTCGTTGCGGCGAGACCTGAGCTAAAGGCGAGGCCAACTTTCCCGTCTTCGAGGGCTGCTAAACTCTCTTCGAGAGCGTTACGTGTGGGATTCGCGGTTCGTGAATATACGTACTTGCCCTCGCGGCCAGGTCTGAGTTGCATGTAGGTTGAGGTGAGATAGACGGGAACCGTGACCGAGCCTGTGGCAGGATCCGGGTCTTGTCCTGCATGGATGGCTTTGGTTGAAAACCTCATGATAGAATGCCAAGCGGCGGACGCTGATTTAACATATCTTTCTGAAACTCGAAGGTGACATCAGAAGCTTGACACGTTTTTGAAAAAATCCCGCGAGGCGCGAGCGACCTAGGAGACGCCTACGGGATCTATGCCTCATGCAGGAATGAATCCTTCTAGGAGAACTCTTGATGAACAATTTCGGTAACAAGGAGCATAGTAACGAAAGAAATGTGGCTATCCCAGAATCCGAATGCGACCATCGAATTATCGTCCGATAATCCTCATCGTTCTCTCACTAGCGGTTCTCTGGAGTGTTCCCGCAACCAAAGCGGGCCCGAATCTGGGAAATCTGTTTCCTCCAAGCTTCGAAGTGAACGGTATGGCAGTCAACCCGCAGGGAGACGTGGCCGCGGGCAGCTTTTACGCCCTAGACCCGACGATAATTCCCTGGGATCTGACTAACCCGATTTACAAATATGTCGGAGTGACACTGATAGTTAGCAACTTCAACTCTTCAAGCCTGTCCACCACCGCGGGAATAAACATCACTAGCTCCGCGAACAGCCTCGCGCCCTACACAGTGATCCTCATAATAGAGGGCGTCCAACGCAACACTCTATCGATAGTTTCTGACGTGCAGACCGTTTTCGGCATGGCACCGGGATCATTCCAGGCCCTAGTCTCAAACCCTCTAACTCTTCCCGTCTCGGTCTTTGGTGCCAACTTCACTTCAAATCCCTATTCTAGCTTCGTCAACAAATTCGTGGCACTAACAAGCGCCAAGTCCGCGATGATAGGAAAGTACACCAGCTCCCTCCTTCAAACGTCGAGTTCAGCGATTATTTTCAACAGCCTAGAATCCCTCATTTATCCCGTAACTCCAGCGTTTAGCGCATCAAGTATCGCCTCGCAAGTACTCGGTCTAACCTCGATCGGGGCCGCGATCGCCCCCGCCTTCGGACTCAACTCCACGGGCGTCGTTGTAGTCCACAAGAAAGTCTTGACCTTCTCCCTACCCCAAGACTATACAATCGGCTTCGGGTCGCTCGTTGGCGAAACGGGAGGGATCTATTCGGCCACGAATGAGACTTTTGTGGCATCGTTGCCGGGGGGAGCGCAGGTCAAGAGTTTCAGCCCGACCAACATGTTGGTCCAGTCAGGTGTTGGATCGACACTTGTCGTTGGAGTATTCCCTTGGGTGGGGACAGCCCAGAGACTATTGCCTGACGTGAGTGTTACATTCCACTATCCTGCTTTCGACTCCCCATATCTCAGTGCAACATGGACCACGACACCCTCAACTTTCAATGTTGGACAGCCGTTCAATCTCACCTTGGACCTAACCAACACGGGGGCAATGGACGCGAGCAATCTGCACTTCACTCTTGTCTTTTCCGGAGTCGTACTCCTAGGCCAGCCTACTGTATCATCTTTGCAGTTCAGCTTGGCCTCTCTTCTCAAAGGAACGACCTACAACCGCTTGTTCAGCTTTCAATCTTTCAATCCAAATCCGACATTCACCCTTAGCGCATATTTCCTGGACACATCGAACTACGTCTACCAGTGGAACACCCAGTTTTCACCGGCCCTAAACGTGAAACAGAATGGCCCCCTGACCGTTACGAAGAGTATCAGCCCAACCAGTCCGTCTTACGGACAAATCGGAACCGTCACAGTGAGCATACACAATAACAACCTAACCACCACATACTTCAACATAGAAGACCTCAACCCCGATGCCCAGATCTTCCTATACCCTCAAGGAGTAGGGAACACTCCACAGCAGCCTCAGCCCTGCCCAGTCGTCGTCAACTCCTTCTCTCCAGTCACAGCCAATACTACATACTTCACATTCCAAGTCAAAAACGGTCTCGGCTGCGCTCCAACAGTTCTGACACGTGTACTCCTCCAACCCTTTGGTCAGACAATGCAACTTGCGGCTTCTCCAAACATGCTCCTCGGAGGAGGTGAGGCATGGAGCCCGTTGAAACCCTATCAAATTCCTGGAGGCCCTGCCGTGCTCTTCGAGCAGCTGACCCTTAGGCTGACATTCCAGAACTATGCCAATATGACAGATTCGGGTCAGGTCGGATATTCGGGACCTCTCCCGCAACTCGAAAACCCGAAGACCTCCTACCTTGGACTTGACTGTTTACCGTGCTCGGTCCCCAGCGGCGGATCAACTACCATTGCGGGTGCTCTCGTAAACGCAACGGGCAAACCGATCGCAAACGCTCCCGTGGTACTATCATACAGGTTTACGAACAACACATTGAAACCAATAACGACTGTCATAACAAACTCGACAGGTGGATATTCTACCAGCTGGCTGGGCGTGTCGACCCTGCCAGTAGGAAGCTACCGACTCATCGGCAATTACACCGGATCTCCGCAGAACAATGCTGAGGGGATGTACATCCCGTTCTCAATAATCACTCCAACAAGCATCTCGCCCGGCGGAACGATAACTCTGTCCTATCCGTACTTCTTCAACGTCACAGGTGCAATGTCAATAACACCGGAACGAATAGCCTACAGCAGCCAAGTTAATGCAACGGGGACAGGCCAGCAGCTGATTGGTGAATACATCACCCAATCTCCTACAATAGCCGTCACGGTCGGACCCCCAACGATCATCCCCGTGGTAGAGATGACGATGAACGTTACGAAGATCAGTTTCCTCTATGTCGCCCAGAACCAGAGCCTGGTCCAGGTCAACCTTCGTGTGACCAACACGGGACCTCAACTCGCTAACAATGTTATCGTATCTTCTTTGATTCCGCAAAGCTCCAGGACCAACTCTACTGGTGGCTCGGTACCGTTCTGGCTCCCAGTTGTGAGCCTCGGTCCTTCTCTTTCCGAAGCCAGCAACCTTAAGACCGTAACATTCTCCGTCGCATCCCTCCCGTCGGGACAAAGCTTCTCCACATGGTACACTGTCAGGGCAAATAGCACGAATCTCTACGAGACCGCCAACAACGTCACCGCTCAATCTGGCGCGAACCAGTACAAGTTCTACTACACCGGACCCCTTCTCGGGGTGTATCCCTCTCCCTCGACCACCCAGCTTCCCCAGATAGGCCTCCTGAAAACCTATCTCACGATCGACCCGGCGGTCGTGGCGAATAAGACATCAACCATCGTTAGCGTACATCTATACAACGCGGGAAATGTAACCTACAACAACATCATAGCCACAGTACCGAGTTTCACAGGAAACGGGCTAAACTTTCCCATCGTTTCGAAGATCGTCCCGAACATGGCTCCTGGAACCTTTCAGACGGTGGACTTCACCGCAACTGCTATGGTCCCTACAATAGACTTCTTTGGTGGTGTGTCGAGCTACTATCTGTCAGGAACAGTATCATACAACCAATCTAGTACCAAGGGTTTCCAGACCAGTTTCGGCCACACCGTACCAATCTATGACCCGACGATTGCAGGGTTCAATCCAAGCCTGAGAATTGTCATCTCCGCTCCAACGCCTCAAGTCTCAGCAGGAGCAACTGACCTCGTATTAGTAACAGTAACAAATACAGGGTCGTCAAACGTGACGAATTTCTCGTACAATCTTCAAGCCTACAGCCCCTTGTTCAATCCGCTAGGCCCCTCATCCCCCGAGACCAGCTACGGAAGCTACTCCACAGGCTGGCCCTACAGCCTCGGAGCAAGCCAGAGCATCAATTTCCGAATTGGAATAGAGACAAGGGCTGGAGGCTCCTACCCTGTCTACGGATCATACATCAACTACGAATACAGTCCTCCGGGATCAACAAACAGCAACCAGGGCGCACAAGTCTCCTCCTCGAGCGCAGCACTGATAACTGCTACTGACACAACACCGCCAACTGTTAGTACTCCGTGGTCCAGCCCATTCGCCCCGACCTCCAGCGACCAAGTTCACGTCTGGACGCAAATCTACGACGGTAGTGGAGTAAGCTCGGTCAACATAGAGTATTCCACTGACAGACTGACCTGGACATCCGTTCCAATGACCCCGCTGTTCGGCTCCTACGCAAAAGGACAAAACGTGCCCGTCCAACAACCATTCTTTGGAGACATATACAACGTAACCATCCCACCAATAGGCCCAGGCGCGGCCGTGTTCTATCGCATCAGAGCATCGGACAGTCTTGGAAACAGTGGACTCCAAGACAACAACGGCAACGACTACGTCTACTTCATCCAAGGAGGCAACAGCTGGCTCTTTCCCAACCAGGTTCCGGGAACGAACATGCTGTTGAACGGGACTCAGTACGTTCCAGCAATCCAAACATCACTCTTCCTCAACGTGTCCACGCCCATTGCAGTCCAGGTAATACAGCTCCCCTCAAATCCGGGTGGAACTCCACCGGCTGGATTGTCCGCTCTGGGAATCTACACGCAAGTCAATGCCAACATTTCCATCGCCTTGAATGCTCGCGTCCGATTCTATTATACACCAAGCCAGATTCAAGGCTTGAACACCAGCACAATCGCTCCATACTACTGGAATGGGGCGAACTGGATCCCTCTGAGCAATGTTGCGGTGAACACTAACCAGAACTACGTTGAGGGAACGGTCAACCATTTCAGCCTGTTCGCAGTGTTCGCCAAACAAGCGTCAACTCAGCCTCCTCCGACAACACAACCGGCTAGCCAATCAACCATCCTCTACATCGGTCTAGCTGGCGTGATCGCTGCAATCGCCATTATAGGAGGAATCCTCCTAGCGAAAAAGCGAAAACGTAGAACAACCAACTTCCTCCCGACACCAACTTCCCCTCCCACAGTTTTCGGAAGCCCATCGACTCGCTAACCCGTTTCTTCGAAATCCAGGCTAGCATGGTCATAGTCGGTTTGACCTCGTTCAGCCTCCTCCGTTTCACTGCGAGTGGACTCGCCCGCCGCAGGGTCCGCACCATTCTTACAATTGTTGGGCTAGCTGCACTGATCCTGACCTATGTAACGGTCCAGTCTCTGGTCTCAACTCTCGAAGTCAACTTGTCAGGAAGTGTAACCTCCCTCGGGGGCGAGATTGATGTCTGGAGCAAAGGCGCCTCCTACCCGTTAATCAGCAAGATTCCCGAATCCTACGCCGCAGTGGTGAAAACCGTCCCAGGGATTTCTTTCGCCACGCCAGTCACCCTCGCGCTGCTGACAGTTGACTCTGCTGAAGCTCTCACTGCAGGCGTAGTTCCTGCCCAGCTTCGTTCCCTTCTCAACTACAGCATGGTAGCGGGAACCATGATCACATCAAACCAAACTGGGATACTAGCGATAGGCAAAGCGCTGTCAGCAACTATCGGAAAAGGCGCAGGAGACCCGGTCCAGCTGAACGGTGCAATGTACAGCATTTCTGGGGTCTACCTTACGAATAGTTGGATGGACTACTCAGCCATCATCCCCCATGTAGTCGCGCAACAGATGATCGGTATGGTGAACGGTACCTCGATGATCGTTGCTACAGCTCAGGACTCGCGAAATGTCAACAACGTGATAGGTGAGATCAGGACCCTAATGCCGACAGTGGAGGCTTTTCGGACCAACGAAGCTCCTTCGAATGTCTCGCCGATATTCGCCTCTCTGGAAAGCATAGCCTCGGACATAACAGCAATCGTAACTCTCGGCGCTGTTTTGGGAATAATGAACTCAAACCTCAACAACCTACGCGAAAGAATGCGTGCATTTGCCATCTTCAAGGCGACCGGAGCCTCTTACAACCAGATAATCAAGCTGGTCTTCTACGAGTCTCTCCTGCTGGGGACCCTGGGAACGATAGTTGGGCTCGGAATATCCTACGTGGCTCTCCAGTTTATCTCGATCCCAATAGTCCAGAATGTCAGCGTCGGCATAATTCTCGTTCCTTCCACATTCCTCTACGCCGCCCTGCTCGCATTTTCCGTTTCTCTCGTGGCTTCCATTTATCCGGCGCTCAGAATCGCCCGGGTCCGGCCTCAGGAGGTCTTCAGGTTTGGATGAGGAACCCATTCTAAGAACGGATGAGCTGAGCAAGACATACTGGAATGGACCAGAGAAAACAGTCGCTCTCGACAATGTAAGTCTACAAGTCCGTAAAGGAGAGCTTCTGGCCGTCTACGGTCCATCGGGGTCCGGAAAGACCACCCTCCTGTTCCTTCTAGGCGGGTTTGACAAGCCAACAACGGGCAGGATACTGCTAGATGGGATTGAAATCTCGAACATGGACGAGCATCGACTTTCCGAGATCAGACGCAACACGGTGGGTTTTGTTTTTCAAAACTACAATCTCGTCGAGGAGCTGACGGTTCTGGAGAACGTCAAGTTGACAATGATGTTCGAAGGGAAACCGGAGGAAGAAATGAAAGAGAGGACAAGTGAACTTCTCGACAAAGTAGGGTTGGTTGGCAAAGAGCGACACCGACCCTCTCAACTCAGCGCCGGGGAGCAACAACGAGTCGCAATCGCTAGAGCGTTGGCGAACAGGCCGCGGCTCGTCCTGATGGATGAGCCTACAGGTAACTTGGATCAGGATAACTCGCGAGCACTCGTCCGGCTGGTAGCTAGTATCATTCGAGAGGAAGGAGTGACCTTCATAATCGCCACTCACAATCTTGAGATTGTCCAGGGAACGCCGTCCAGGTTGTTCCTCAAAGCAGGCCAAGTGGCGACTGATTTCATGTCACAATCGTAAGTCACAGGCGGTTCCTAGGAAAGAGGCTAGAACCGCTACGGCCGATGGTTCTTAACTCCGAGAGCTTCCAGTTTGTATTGGAGATGTTTCTCCATAACCTCTGTCATGAGCAATCCACTCTTCATGCTGTTGTAGATGAAAAGCCAATAATCCTTCTGGGCCACCCTTTTCCCTTCTACACTAAGAACGTACAGTTCAATCTGGTCTAGCAGATTCATCACGTCCCGATCTCTCAATCTTCATCCATCTCTCGAGTTATCGGAAGCCTTGTTCTTTCATCCATTTGTCAGAGAATAATTTGCTGAGGTAGTTTCGGCCAGTGTCCGGCAGAAGCGCAACAATCGTACTGTGTTCATCCAGGTGCTCTGCAACTTTCATGGCAGCTTGGACTGCTGTGCCTCCGGACCCTCCTACCAGGATTCCTTCTTCCCGCGCCAGCCGTCGGGCCATATGGAAAGAGTCCCTATCAGAGACCTGTATTACGTCATCTACGATCGACATGTCCAGTGTTCCTGGCACGAAATCTTCGCCTATCCCTTCTACCTTGTACTGGTGTGGCTCTTCCTTTTGGCCGTGAAAGCGCGGATAGAAAATGGACCCTTCCGGATCCACACCGACAACCTTCAAGCTCTTCTTCTTCTCCTTCAGAAACCTACCTGTCCCTGTGATGGTCCCGCCGGTTCCCATGCCACAGACAAACACGTCTAGCTGACCGTCTGTCTGACGCCAGATCTCGGGACCCGTAGTCCGGTAGTGAGCGTCTGGATTGGCCCGGTTCTCATACTGATTGGGCATGCAGGAGTTGGAAGTCTCCTGGGTCAACCTCTCCGCGACCTTGGTGTAGTGTTCAGGAGATTCTGGGGGAACGTTCGTAGGAGTCACCACAACCTTTGCTCCATACGCTCGTAGGATCGCCCGCTTCTCCTCGCTCATCTTGTCCGGCATGACGAAGATCATCTTGTAGCCTTTCACTGAGGCAACTATCGCCAATCCAACTCCGGTGTTTCCTGATGTGGGCTCTATGATCGTTCCACCGGGTCTTAAGAGACCCTTCTGTTCTGCTTGTTCGACCATTGCGATTCCTATTCGATCCTTGACGCTCCCTCCAGGGTTGAGGTTTTCCAGCTTTGCAAGAATAGTGGGCTTGAGACCTTTCGAGACTTTGTTCAGCCGGACGAGAGGCGTGTTTCCAATAGCGTCTAGTATTGTCTTGTGAACTTCCATTGAGACAATGCTTCCTTTCGTATCCTCAATCAAGGTTGTTTATCTGAATAATGCAGACGCACGGTATTCCACCCGCTCTGATAGATACAAATTGCCTAGGTCACCAGCTTATCCTCTGGTCCACCCACTCACAAGTATGAAGGGATCCACGAGGGACGAGCCGCGTTACGGTCTCTACATGCCGAATTTCGGGAAGGCAGCTCACCCTCAAGTCCTAGCAAAGCTAGCTGATGAGGCGGAGAAGTCTGGATGGGACGGTTTCTTTCTCTGGGACCACCTTGTTGAATGGAACGAACGTGTTCCCATCTACGAGACCTTCACATCACTGGCCGCAGTAGCTACGAATACAAACCGGATTAGGATAGGGACAACGGTTACACCGCTTCCGAAGAGTAAGCCTTGGATAGTCGCGCGCCAAACGGTTGCGCTGGATCACCTATCGAATGGACGACTGACAATAGGTGTGGGCCTAGGCGCGGAGGAAAGCACTGATTACGACCGGTTTGGGGAAGTCGCGGACAATCGGGTGCTTGGTGAAAAACTGGACGAGGCGCTCAGCATAATTGCGGGTTTATGGACGGGCAAACCATTCAGTCACAACGGCAAACATTTCCGGGTCAAGAAAACTGTCTTCCTGCCCTCTCCATTGCAGAAACCTCGGATTCCTATCTGGGTAGGAGGATTCTGGCCTCGCAAGGGTCCATTCAGACGCGCGGCCAAATGGGACGGGGCAATTCCCCTGAGAACACCCGGAGACCTTCCACAGCCAGAGGATATCCGCCAAGTAATCGATTATGTCAACAATCATCGAAGAAGCAGGGCCCATTTCGACGTTGCAAATATTGGCTGGACTTCTGGAGTAGACCGCAAGAAGGATAGGGAGAAAATATCGCCATATCTGGAAGCGGGGACGACTTGGTGGTTAGAAAGCCTCTACACGAAACAGGATTCGCGAGAGAAGATGCGGGAGCGAATCCGTAAGGGTCCACCCGGATAACACTAAAGCGACCGAAGCCACCTTAGTCAACACAGGACAGTCTCTTCCTCTTCTTGGATTAAGCCCACGACTCGAAAACACACACAATCTCCACCGTCATCCGCGAGATTACTTAGGACCCTTATCAGAAGTATCACGACCCTTAACTTTCATACTTTCCCAGCTGACCCTGACACGTGATTGTAGGATTTGTTCCAACGGGTCCCCACCGGCATCCCTGAGCTGGACGATGTGATAGAGGGTGGGTTGCCCAAAGCCGGTCTATTTCTTGTGGCTGGAACTCCGGGGTCTGGTAAGACAGCTTTTAGCGCGAGATTCCTCTACGAGGGTATCATCAAGGGCGACAGGGGAATCTATGTCTCCTTCGCCGAGGGACGTGACGCGTTTTTCTCGGAAACGGCGCGGAGTGGTTTGGACTTCGCGAAGGCCGACGAAGCGGGCATGTTCCTCTACATGGACCTTCTAACCGTCAAGAACGAAGGTATTCCCGCTGTGACCCAGTCCATAGTTGACGCGGTCCTTGACTTCAAAGCATCTAGGCTTGTAATTGATTCCTTTTCTGCAATGGCCCAAGCGGTCCCTGAACTGATAGAGGCCAGGTCAATACTTCACACGATTCTCGGAAAGATAATCAGGCAGGCTGAATGCACGACTCTCCTGATCTCAGAAGTCCCCGTAGGCACTTCGAGGCTGGGCCTAGGGATTGAAGAGTTCGTGGCTGATGGAGTCCTCAAGTTCACTCAGAAGGAGATCGATGGGCGGGTGATTAGAAATCTGGTCATTCTCAAGTTACGCGGGACAAAGATAGGGAGAAGAGAGCACATGTTCACCCTCGATGGCGGGTTTCGGATGCTAAGCCCCTTCGACTCCTCACAGGCTAACAACGGACACTCCTATCCCGTCATCAAGAATACAGCGTCACATTCCTCTACGGGAATTAACGGTCTCGATACTATTCTTGGGGGAGGCCTCAAGCGGGGAAGTCACATTCTCCTGGAGGTCGGAGAAGATGTCTCGTCAACTTCTCTGATGAGTTTTCTCACCCCGATAATATCAAACACTGTCAAGTCCGGCGACCAAGTAATCTGTATTCCGGTCAACGGAATGTACCCTGAAGAACTGCAAGAAACCCTCAGAAAGTCCGTTCCCGAAGGACCAGCGTCAATGCAAGTTTTCGACATCACAGGAAGGGGCGGTCCGAACACCGTGGACCTTGGAGGTGCAACCGTCCTCCAGCCCTTTGACATGTTCTGGAAGACAGCTAAGAAGCTGAGGAAACCTGAGAACCGATTGCTGAGCATAATTGGCTTCGACGCCCTGGAGGCGAGATATGCGAAGGACCTCCCCGCAATGCAGGGTCTAATAATCGAGACCATCGCCAAGGTGAGAAACGCGGGCGACATCATGATATCAATAGCTCGGCCATTCTCCAACACCCTGCGAGAACTTGCAAGCGCCTCAGATGTTCATTTGAGACTTGCCCAGTATGACGGCGTTCTTTGCCTTTTGGGCGTAAAACCGAGGACCGATTACTATGGTGTCTCTCTCCCAGACAAGGGTGCGCATGCTCAGATCGAACTGGTCCAGGTTTCCTAGCATGGCCGCAACAGTGGGCACGTCGTTAGATCGGCCGCTGATAGAATCCATCGACACAGCCCTCAGTGCTCTTGGTACCAGTACGAGAGATTCGGTTCTGCTCTATCTTCGTAAGAGATATTCCATTTCTCTGGAGGAGACCCCTCAGAGGATGGACGAATTCCTCCAAGCTCTCCATGCCCTACTCGGATACGGTGCAAGAGTGATAGAGAAACTAGTAATCGCTAGATTGGTCGAAACCAATGAGATCCCACTTGCCGAGGCTAGAGGTAGAAACCTGGCCGAGATTGTGACTCTCTTGAGCAAGGGGCGCAATAAGGCTAGGCCGACAGTCTGAGAAACCCCTCTCAGCGCGACACCAATTTCTACGCGAGAAGTTCTCTCGCACTTCAGCGACCTTTGCCAAGAGCTGACCATTGTCGGCAATCTCTGCATAGCTCACTTGTCTTTCTTGGCGGCCTTCGCGAATAATTCGAAGAACTTGTCCGCCCCAGTTGGCGGGGTTTTCTTCTCGGGCTCAGGCTGACGGTTTTGCCTGGCTTTCGAATCGTTTTGCAAGCCCGAAGACCCCAAGGAAGAGAAGCGCTCCTGCTACTGCTGTGACCATTGAGCTGAGGATCGTAGTGGTCTCTCCTACTGAACTGATCAGACTGGCTATTTGGTCAGTTGGCAACGAAAGTGTCAGAACCAAGCCCACAACGCTTTGAATCGTCAGCAACGAAAATGCCACAATTATCATGGTCCAAGCACGAAACGAGCCCGTTATCCTCGTCACTTTGTATGCGTAGAATACAACGCCTGCTTGGAAGATGAGTTCTAGGACCGCCATGAAGTAGAGCGTTGGTAAAACTATAGGATCTAGCACTCTTCCTATCGCCTCACTTTCGTTTCTCCGCGGCCCCACGGAAGAGATCCATAAATTTCTCCGACGCAACCCTCCTGGGCGAGCCAGTGATGACCCCTTCATAGTTCGTGAACGCGGACTCTATCTTGATCCCTGTGGGGGTGATCTCAAACTCTCTAAGTCGCTTATCATGATCGCTTCCCCTCATCTTCAGAACTACCAAAGCCTTCCGCATCGAGGACTCGATCTCGACTGGCTTCAGTGCAACGATGCAGTCCACTAAGAAGCTCAATCCTACTTCGGTAACCGCGAATGACCCTCCTGTCATCTGCGGAGACTCCCAGACCAGCAAGGAGCTTATTCCCTTGGTCTTGAGGTGCATGATCAAGCGGTACGCTTCTCGCCTCAGCTCGCTTTCCTTCACGAACATGACGAGATGGCTCAACGAGTCCACAACGATTCGTCTGGGCTCGATGTCTCGGAAGGATTCGTCGAGGAGACTCTCTCCCTCCGACTCAAGCATCAGGTTTGGTGAGGTGCATACGATTCGGAACTTGTTGTTCTCCTCTAGCTTTCGAAGGTCCCATCCGAGGTTTTTCGCGTCTCGGTAGATCTGGTCAGGCATTTCTTCGAAGGTCACGTAGATCCCGGGTTCACCAAGCTTGACCCCGTTAACCAAGTACTGGAGGGCTAGAGTTGTCTTTCCGCAGCCAGCGCTCCCAGCCACCATTACCGCGTCTCCTTCCATGAATCCGCCATGTAGCATCTCGTCCAGCTCAGTTATTCCGGTCCGGACCCTCCCAGCCTCCGCGACCCTTCCTGTGAAGAACTGGTCAACTCCAGAGACTCCTGTTCTAGAACTTGGTGTTGTCAATTTTCTCCACCCCCTCTAGATTCCTGAGATGTTTCGCGATGGCGTCCAAGACTTCCCGGTCCCTCGCACGGTCCAAGAGCAAAACCTCCGAGCGACCAATCCTCCTCGTCTTAAGTACACCCAAGTTCACAAGACCCCGGACATCCTCTTCAATCGAATTCCCTGTTCTCCCAATACGACGCGCGACGCTATCGAGCGTGTCGATGAGTCCAGGGTTGCGGTGGAACAAAACCAGCAAGTCTCCCGTAACCTCTGAAGCAAGAAGCGTTTCCAGCATCTGTGCAGCGCTCACTTTGTCCGCGCCTCCGCCGCGCAGGCTTCTCTTGCCATCTCAAGCGCTTCTCCATAGTTGAAGGGTCCTTGAGAAGTGTAGGGAATATTCAGCCTGCGGAATAGATCTTTGATTATAACTTTCTCGATGACTGTCGCCCCGTTGCCGAATACTGACTGCAGTTTTTTCTGAAACTCCTTTGGGTCGGAGGCTTTGTCAAACAAGCCCTGGTCAGTTAGAACTCCCAGGATAGCCTGGCCTAGCGCCCCTCTTATCCCGTCGCCGATGCTGTCTCTAAGCAACGAGGAGAAGGTTTTCTCTTGCGCCACCACGGAGTTCGTCCTATTTGTCTTCCAGTTTGTTCGGAAATCGTTCTGTGGTATCGTAGAAACGGGCGAACCCATCGCTAGAGCTAGTCTCCTGCTCATTTGTTTCGTTGAGACCCGCTCAAGCGATAAACTCGTTGTAACCGAACCCTCTCAATTTTAGTTGTTACACTATCGGTGTCCTTTGCGTGAAGACTTGATAGTGAACATCGGAAGCTAGGTTACAACAAGTGTATTCGGCCTGGTTGGGGGGTTTATCGTGAGCTGGGCAGGATGCGGTCTCCTATGGTAACAGTCTTCCATGAGACGCTAGGCTCATGTTTCGCTTCAACCCTCAAAAACATGCTCGGCTCTGCAGTTTGCGAATCCGTGTACGGGGTCCTAGAGAGAAATGGGATTCCCAGGGGGAGATTGGCAATAGGTTTGATGCCACCGTCACGGTGCTAACCAAAGTCTTGGGTACATCTTCGCGAGTGCTCGTTCATAGAACCGTTGTTGAGATGTTTCGTCAGTACTCTCAACGGGCCGATTTTTCCTATCAAGATTCTCTGAGAGATCGATTGATCGTCTTGAAGGAGGCAGTTGTCGCGAACCACTTGATCCCGAAGGGCCGGCATGATGGCATAGACTTTGACAGCGTGGAAAATACGAGACTTACTAGCCCTAGAGAAACTGGCAATCACGACGGTTCCTATGACGATCTGGACGCTGCGAAAAAGAGCGTCCACGCGCCCTGAGTGATAGATTATGGGTCGGCTGGCGTATCGGTGAGGGATATTTCGGGTAAGCCGCGAATAGCTAGCTTTTCTTGCAAGAAATGCATAAATTAGCGCCACGGCCGCGGGTGCGAAGCCGGTCGAGTCAAAACATGGCCTCGCTCATCGCGTTCGTTAGCATATTCGTGGAGTCGCCCTACATGGACGATGTAGTGCAGGCCCTATCCCGTCTCGACAAGGTAGTCGACCTCTACGAGGTCACTGGCGAGTTTGATATTGTCACCGTCGTCTCGGCCTCAGACATTGAGGAGTTTCGAGATGTCCTCAAGAACAAGATAATGAAGGTCAAGGGCGTCAAGAGTACTGTAAGCTCGATCGTTCTAAAAACCCATAAGGGTTCCGGGTCGAACGGCGATATCTTGAACGCGACCCCTGCTGTGGCGGCTTCTTACAGTCACCGGAAATAGATTAACCTCCCTTGAACTCTGAGTCCGTTCTATGGAGGCTGTTAGAGGCTGATCGACGCGAGCAATCTATTCATACTCATTGCGATTCTAGTTATAGCCATCCTATCGGGTCGCCTCCTAGCTCCTCACGTTACTAGAGTTTTCACCCTAGCCCCCAGCCGACTGGACAAGGTCCTCAATCCCATCGAGAGAGGAATCTATCGACTCATCAGCGTAAATCCGGCTCGCGGCATGGGCTGGAAAGAATACTTCCTCGCCGCCCTCTTTGTCAATATCTTCCAGATGGCAATCGCATTCGTAATATTCTCACTTCAAGACGTACTTCCATTGAACCCTCAGGGGTTTCCAGGACTCTCATGGGACTCGGCGTTCATGCAGGTCATCAGCTTCGGCACCAACACCAACCTACAACACTACAACGGCGAAGGACTCTGCAACCAACTACCGAACTGCGCTGCATTGACGCCCGGGGTTCCTGGTCTTTCATATCTAAGCCAGATGATGGCCGTCCAGTTCCTACAGTTCACAAGCGCAACCACGGGAATATGCGTCGCTGTCGCAATGATTCGAGGTTTCATCACTCACTCGAAGGACTTGGGCAACTTCTACGTTGACTTCACTAGATCTCTAACAAGAATACTGCTCCCTCTGTGCTTCGTTGCCTCGCTAGTCTTTGTCGGGCTAGGAACTCCTCAGACATTGACTGGATACCAGATCGTTAAGACAGTGGAGGGTGCGACAACCCAAGCTACTCAGACAATCCTAGTCGGGCCTGTCGCTTCGCTTGTCAGCATAATGCAGCTAGGCACTAATGGGGGAGGATACTACGGGGCGAACTCAGCCTATCCATTCCAGAACCCGAGCCCTGCATCCGACATCTTTCAGATCTTCCTGATGCTTCTCATCCCCACATCGCTATGTTTCGTATTCGGTCAATTGATTGGCAAGAAGCGAGAGACTCGCCCTATTCTCTGGGGTGCCTACGCCCTCTTTGCCCTTGACCTCCTGATCGCCTTCACGCCCAATCTTCCAGTGGTAGGTCCAGGTATGGAGGTCAGGTTTGGAGGCTTCTTCTCAACCTTCTGGACAGTCGTCACCACAGCAGTAACCACCGGCTCGCTCAACGCATCTCTGTCAGCAGTGAACCCGCTAGTCATCCTCTCCGCCTTCAACGGAATGTTGATCCAGGCAACTCCTGGGGGGAAGGGCGTGGGAGTGATGTACATGGTCATGTTCATTGTCCTCACAGTATTCATTGTCGGCCTAATGTCAGGTCGGACCCCTGAGTACTTGGGGCTGAAAATAACCGCTCGAGATGTCAAGCTGGTAATGATCGCATTTCTTGTCCACCCGGTTATCGTCCTCATTCCGATGGTCCTCGCCTATTCGACCGGGGCTGCGAGCGCTATCGGGGTCGGGACGAATTCTGTCGGGTTCACCAAGATCTTCTACGAATTCACGTCCGCCGCTGCGAACAACGGGAGCGATTTTCTCGGGGCAACGGCCAACACGCCGTTCTTCAACGTCTCAACAGCGATCGTCATGTTTCTGGGACGCTTCACACCGATCGGTCTATTGCTCGCGTTGGGTGGATCTATGATCAATAGAAAGAGACTCACAACAGAAGCCGGCGTGAGGACTGACAGCCCTCTCTTCTCGCTGATTCTTGTAGGAAGCATACTTGTCCTTGTCCTCCTCACCTTCTTCCCGTTCCTCGCACTTGGCCCGATTCTAGGATTCTTCCAAGGACGTGTAAATGGATTCTAGGTGAATGCTATGTCAACAAGGTTCAGCAAGATGATGTCTGTCCGGCGACCGACGCTGGTTTCGCGGAAAGTGCTTATCGACTCGCTGGTCCGCCTAAACCCGCTCAGGCTAGTCGCCAACCCGGTGATGCTGATCGTGGAGATCACATTCTTCATTGTTACAGCCCTGGCAATCTACCCAGAAGGATTCCCCAGGGTTGCAAGCCCTTCCCTCCGATTATTCTACGTGGAGGTTGCATTGATTCTTCTGGTTACGGTCTGGTTCAGCACGTTGTCCGACGCTCTCGCGGAGAGCCAGGCGAAGAATACTGCCAACAGTCTTCGAAGACTCGAAATGGAGGTATCAAGCAAGAAGATCCTCATCGAAGAAGGCTCTAGACGAATCGTTCCAACTCCTTCCAGAGAACTTCGCAAGGGCGACCTAATTCTTCTAGAGAAAAATGACACGATTCCGATTGACGCTCAGGTCCTCGAGGGAATCGCGATGGTTGACGAATCGCTCCTAACAGGAGAGTCCACCGCGGTCCGAAAAGCACCGGGAGACGATGTGATTGGGGGCTCGCAGGTTCTTAGTGACACACTTACAGCGAAAGTTACGGTCAACCCTGATGAGACTTTCATCAATCAGATGATTAGAATGGTGGAGTCGTCTAAGAGGCCGAAGACTCCGAACGAGCAAGCCGTAACCATTGTGCTGATAGGGCTCACGGCGATTTTCACAATCCTCATCGGAGCTCTGCTAGGCATTTCTCTGGTTTTGAGCCTCGCAGCAGACCTATCGGTCCTGATAGCACTCTATGTCTGCCTCCTCCCTACGACGATAGGAGCACTGCTTCCCTCGATAGGATTGTCAGGCATCTCTAGGCTCTACAAGGAAAAGATAGTTGCAAAATCTGGTCGTGCGGTCGAGACCGCGGGTGATACTGATGTCATTCTTCTCGACAAGACCGGAACCATAACAGTGGGCAACAGGCAAGCAGTGGAATTCCTACCCTTTCCGGGGTTCACTGAGAGGGATGTGGGCGAGGCCGCCTTCTTGGCCTCGTGGCACGATGATACACCAGAGGGCAGGAGCCTGATCCGGCTGGCGTACGAGGACGGTTTTGTGCCCAAGGAAATGAACGCTCTAGACGCCTCGGAGGTCTACGAGTTCAGCGCTAGCACCCGAACGAGCGGCGTCAAGCTTTCCGGAGGAACCGGCTTCATGCTTCCCAAGAGCGGCGGGACCGGCAGGGAGAGAGGAAGGCTGAGGAGAAAATTCGAACCCCACGTGGAAGGAGGTGTCCCGATCGGATCCGACGAGATAGAGATCATCAAAGGCGCCCCTGATGCCATCAAGAAAATTGTCAAGTCTGTTCCGGCTGACTACGACGAGATCGTTCAGAAAATATCTGCTGCCGGAGACACTGCCATGGCTCTTTCAAGGAATCGGGAAGCAATCGGGATCGTGAGATTGAGAGATGTTCTCAAACCCGATATCAAGGAGAAGATAATGGCGGTTAAGGTGATGGGCATTAGACCAGTCATGATAACTGGCGACCAACCTCTCACCGCTAAGAGCATAGCTGCTGAGGTGGGAATTGATGAGTTCCAGCCGGAGGCGAAACCCGAGGACAAGTACGATATCGTCAAGCGAGAACAGGCTGAGACGAGAATTGTTGCTATGATAGGAGACGGGACCAATGATGCCCCCGCGCTAGCGATGGCCGACGTGGGATTAGCGATGAATTCTGGAACTCAGGCAGCGAAGGAGGCCGCGAACATGGTCGACCTCGAGTCCAACCCGGCCAAGATCATAGAAGTCGTGATGCTCGGCAAACAGTTGCTTATGACCCGTGGCGCTGTGACAACGTTCAGCATCGCGAACGATGTCGCGAAATATTTCGCTATTATGCCCGTGTTGTTCGCATCAACTGTTCCCGAGCTGAAGGCGTTGAACGTGCTCGGGCTTGGGCTGAACACGGCCGTTCTCTCGGCCCTTATCTTCAACGCCATCATCATTCCCCTCCTGATTCCCCTGGCTATGAGGGGAGTCACGTTCAAGCCTTCAGGGACAATGACTCTTTTCCTGAAGAACACGATTATCTATGGGATAGGCGGAGTAATCATTCCATTCGTCGGAATCAAACTGATAGACGTGGGAATATCACTGCTCTAGGAGAGAAAACAGTGTTGAACATAAAGCGAGAACTCCCGCAAAACTATGGCCCCGCCGTGAGACTGGCAGTAATCTCGCTGGTGATATGTGGGCTAGTGTTTCCCCTTGTCATAACAGGCTTTGCCCAGTTAATTTTCCCATCCCAGGCGAATGGAAGCCTTGTCCAATTCCATGGCAAGACCATAGGCTCGAGTCTCATCGCTCAGAATTTCAGCCTGCCGATCTTTTTCCATCCCCGAAACGATTCTGCCTCCGGGGTTGACCCGGACATTACTGTCCAGGATGCGTATTCTCAGATTCCAAGGATAGCTTCTGCAACCGGCATTTCAGCGGACAAGCTTCAACAGATTGTCGACCAGAATCAGGAGGGCACGTTCTGGATCTTCGGCACACCATACGTGAATGTCTTAGAGCTCAACCTGGCTCTCATCAATCAGACAGGTAGTTCAGTTTACAAGAATTTCCGATAGGTTCTTCTAACCGAAAACGATCGCATGCTTGCTTGTAGGAGACTACATCAGTTTCTGGTACAGTACGAAGTATGCTGTGGCCATGAAGACGAAGCTCAGGAGCATGCCGAATCCTAGAAACCCGTATGCCCTGTTAGGCCGGTAAGCGTTCCGTGTGCTCATGAACATCATGTACAATCCTACGACTCCCAGCCCATAGAGCAACCCCACGAACACGCCTTCGGCAGGAGTCTGGTTGTTAATGTCGTGCGGATAGACGAAGCCGAGGCCTTGCTGCACGTTCAATAGGCTGACAGATGTACCAGCGCCGACTAGAACGAACAGTCCACCAGCGAGAACAAAAACCGTGAAGGCGAGGATCAAAAACGAGGCCACAGGTAACAAGGGCCTGCTCGACCCGGGAGCGAGTTTGACAAAGCTCATCCGGAATGCCAGGTTGTTGAGGGATCTCTTCAGTTTGAAGAGTCCTGTTCTGAAGCCCATCGCTAGTCCACGTTGTCAGGCTGGTGAGTGGCCTTGGCCGATTATAAGCCCTGCTTTCCAATTGTACGCGCGACTCTGAAACCGTTTTTATAGCGCGCTTGGTCATGAGACCTCACGAGGCTTCCGCACCGGTTTGTGTCCGCAGAGAATCTTGTGCTCCAAGTGCGGCGAACTCCTCTACACCGGGCTTGAACTGGAGACTCCTGGCGAGATCATTCAGCGCAACGGGGGGTATTGCCCGAAGTGCGGCAAGAAGCTAGGGTTTGACACTGAGAACCTGAAGATTATTCCCGAGACCCCTGTCCCTGGTCCGTAGTTTCCTCGCATTCTTTTTTCTACCCCCACTCTATGACCAGCGGATTACAGTAGTTGACCTTTGGCAAGGAGAACCCAAGTCTACGAGTACCACAAGAAACATGGTAACATTGTCGAGTATGCAGGTTTCGACCTTCCGGTCTGGTTCGAAGGCATAGTCCCGGAATGCCGAAGCGTCAGAAACAGCTGTGGAATTTTCGATGTCTCCCACATGGGACGGGTTCTAGCGGAAGGAAAAGGCGCCGAGTCATTCCTCAACCAGCTCACGACAAACGACGCGTCAAAGCTCGCCGTCGGAAGGGGTCAGTATTCTCTCCTCTGCAATCCTAAGGGTGGAATTATGGACGATCTCACCATCTTCAGAATCGGTAGCATGCGATATCTTGTCGTTTACAACGCTGCTAACCGTGACAAGAATTGGGCCTGGCTTCTCAAGAACAAGACCCGAAGCGATGTGACCATTTCCGATGTTTCCGATGATGTTGCCATGTTCGCTGTTCAGGGTCCTCGGGCCGGTACGGTCCTCTGGAACGTGTCTGATGTCAAGCTCGAAGAGGTCGAAAGGTATGGGACCAGGGATGTGAAGGTTGCTGGGATTCCATGTCTCCTCACACGTAGCGGGTATACGGGTGAGGATGGTTTCGAGATCTACGTCTGGAATACCAGCGTGAAGGAACCATCAAATGCGGTGAAGGTCTGGGAGAAGATGTTGTCGGGTGGTAGAGAGCTAGGGATCTGTCCGGTCGGGTTGGGTGCTAGAGACGTTTTGAGACTTGAAGCAGGAATGTGCCTCTATGGGAATGATATTGACGAGAACACTTCTCCCGTTGAAGCCAGGCTGAACTGGGTTGTTCGTCTCGAGAAGCCGGATTTTGTTGGCAAGAATGCGATCATGCGCTTGAAGGAAAAAGGGCCTAGCCGAGTGAGGGTTGGTTTCAAGATGAAGGAGAAGGGGATCCCGCGTCAAAGCCAAGACATTCTTGCGGATAGTGAAGCAGTTGGCAAAGTGTCGAGTGGAACATTTTCTCCTACGCTAAGCGTTGGGATTGGTATGGGCTATGTTCTTCCGTCGCAATCCGCGATTGGAGAAACATTTAGCGTGGGAATCCGAGACCATAGGGTCCGTGCCGAGGTCGTCAAGCTTCCCTTCTACCAACGACGATCAGAAGATCAAATTGTAGTGTTCGGAGAGGAGATGGGGCTGAGAGATTTTAGGAAAAAACACAGCTCCTCAAGTCAGTCCTCAGTCGCGACCGCGACCCTTTGAGTCAAAGGCGCGAGCCATTCTCTCGGCTGGAGAAACTTCCTGTTCAATTGTAACCGGTCTATGGTTATCCGGCTACTTCGTAGTTTCGGGCTTTGAGCCGGTCGCATTCGTGCTGTGTGCTGTGCTTTTCGCACAGGTCTCTGCTGCAGTGGGGGCAGTTCTCCACTGCGAGTATTTGGCAGTCGGTGCATACTGCGCCCCATACGAGTGCCATTTTGTTTTCATGTCTCCGGGAATTCTCAGCGTATTAGCGATGGTTACTAAAGCCATTTGGACATTTCTTACTCAAAAAGATAAGTAAATTGGTACCGAACCCACACAGACAAGTCTAATGGAGATAGATATCATCTATAATCTTTCTTTATGAATGAGACTAACGACGGGGCTTCTCTTTCTTCCCCTTCAACAGCGCATCAAGACTAACACCGTTGACGGTGAAGACACGGTAGCGAGTTCCAGGAAGGTCGCCGTACGCCTTACCTTCGGCACCACCAATGCCCTCGATCTCAACCTCATCGTGTTCGTCTATAAAGTTCAATGCTCCGTCGCCCGGGAGGAAGGCGGTCACGGTCTTTCCGTTCTTTATGATCTGGGCTCTCACGCATTTGCGAACAGCGCTGTTTGGCTGTCGACATTCTACCCCGACTTTCTCTAGGACGATGGCTTTTCCTTGTGGCGCTCCTTGGAGGGGGTCTGACTTGTAGTCCAAGCCAAGCATTCGTCGCTTGTACGGCGCGTAGGCCCACCTGAACTCTTTACGCCTCTTCCGGAGCTTCTGGGCTGCGAACAGCCCTCTAGACGCCTTAGCCATTCATCCACCGTGTACTGGAAGATAGCGGGGTCGGTGGGTTGCTTTTTAGATTGACGCCAGCAGATCCGGAAAAAAAATCGCCCATTATCAGCCCTGATTTCGAATCTGATGCTACCACAAGATTTCGCCTAGGAATAGTTCGGGAATCGCCAGATAACCAGGGGGTAATCGCTGAGCCACCTAAGTCCAGACTGCGCCCTGACTACATTGTCTCGCCCAAAAATCAGCGCCAGACAGGAAATCGTCTCTGGAAAAAGGGGGTGCGTGTCAAGCATCTCGCGACGCGCGAGTGGTGAGGAAGAAAAGATCCAGAGATTCCTGCGACCGAGTCGCATCTAGGCGAGACCCTTATTGGACGACTACGTGGTCGATGTCGAAGTATCTCTTCACAAGCAGACGTGTCTTGTCAATAGTCCGGCCGTTTTTCCCAATCGCAATCGCCTTATCCTGGGCGTCTACTTCAACGACAACGATCTTCTTGTCCGGCCTTTCTGTTACCCGAATCTCTTTTATCCTCGCAGGCGATAAGCTGTTCCGGATCAAGCCTTCAGGAGTCTCCGCATACTCTACCACCTCGATCTGCCGGCTTGTCATGCGACGCAACTGGTTGATGTTTTTTCCGCCCTTCCCGATAGCAAGTCCCATGTCACCGGGCTTTGCTACAAAGATGATCCGTCCCAATTTCTCGTCGATCACGCAGTCTTGTGTGGTCGCACCGGTGGTGCTCTCGAAGAGGGCCATGTACTTCATCTCTTCACTGGTTAGCTTGATCTTGGGCTGAAGCATCACTTGTTCTCAGCCAGCTTCAAGACCTCAGAATCACCAGGTTCTCTGACGACCATTGATGCAACAGGGAAAGGTTTCTCGCAGAGCGCACCTAGGTCGAGGCTGCTGCCCTGGAAAACATAGACTGGAACCTCTGACTGTTCCGCGTCATAGACAATGTTCTCGCGAAAAACCGCAGGACAGTTGCTCGCGAGGATCAGCAGCTTGGCTCTTCCGAGGGAGGCGCTAGAAAGCGCGACCTTACTTCCGAACTCAACCTTGCCGGTCTTGACAGCCATACGAATCTGCTTGTTCACGTCCAACCGGGTCTACTTGCTCCCTTTCCGCGACATTGACATCGAGACCTCTATGAGACCTGTGCCCATCGGTACTTGTTGACCGACGATCACGTTCTCGGCAACGCCCCTCAGTGTATCAACGATTCCTTTCACGGCAGCGTCTACGATGGTTGGAATTGTTATCTCGAAGGCTGCCTTCGCAAGTGTGCTCGCCTTCTCTCCGCTGACACCGTGGCGTCCAACTTGGAGAACTTCGCCTGATGAGGTCATCATGTCAGCTACTAGCATCACGTGTCGAATGTCCACGTCGAGTCCTTGTTCCTCCAGTACCCCTAGCGCTTCTTTGATTATTACGTTGCGGGCTGCCTCGATCCCGAGAACGACGGCCGTCTCGTTGATGTTGTTGCTGACTGTTCTGCTTGTGTCAACACCTGGGACTTCAAAGGCCAAGGCGAGGCTGGAGCCCTCTGTTCTGACTATCCATTCACCCTTCTCCTCGATAACGAGAGCTCTTCTGACAGCCGGCAAACCCTTGACATGATAGACGAGCAGTTTCCCAGTCAACCGTCTGAACTGGGGGATCTCAAGCTCCTTCGACTTGATCTCCACATGGTATCCTTCGACTTTGACCTCGCAGTTCGGCGGCTTCACAGCATCCCGCACGTCTTGAACCGTGATCTCTCTTTCTCTCATAGCCTGCGGGTTCAGTTTCACATCAACCCTCATCCGTGTGACGTCGGACTCGAAGGTACTGGCGATGTCCCCTAACGTAGCGTGGGTGAGTAGTGTGGCTACTTCCTGAGCCTTCTCTCTGCTAGTTCGGTGCTTCGCGTCCAGGTACACGGTCATGTTTGGAGTTGAGGGGATCTTGCGTGCGTCCACGATCTCTATGAGTCTTGGAAGTCCTAAAGTGACGTTTTGCTCTCGGACACCTGCGAAATGGAAGGTTCGAAGCGTCATCTGCGTACCGGGTTCGCCGATGGATTGGGCGGAGACTATTCCTGCAGCTTCGCCAGGCTCCACCAGAGCACGCTTGTAATTCTCTATAGCCTCCAACACGGTCTCGTCTACTGCCGGCTTGGGCAGCTTCGCAATTACCAGGCTCTGCCGTAGCTTGTTGAGTATCAAAGGCGAGAGAGTACTGTTTGCTTTGTCGACTTCATCCTCAACGTATTCCTTGGTCGCGGCGGTCCCCTTTTTCATTGTAAGCCGGATGCGTTCAATCAGTCGATCAATGTTGACAGCCTTCCCGTGATCGCTCTTCGCTGTGTCGACACCGTCTTCTCCGTAGCGGATTTGGATTATGTTGCCTCGGGAATCTCTGACTGTCGAATCGTATTCTACTCTGAGATGTTCCAGGGCATTGATTAAGCGTCGTTGCATGTATCCGCTTTGTTGGGTTCTTACCGCTGTGTCTACCAGCCCTTCTCTTCCCCCCATAGCATGGAAGAAGAATTCGATCGGTTCAAGCCCGTCCCGGTAGGAATTGTAGACGAATCCTCGAGCCGCCGCTCCTGCGTCTCCAGGTTTAAAGAAAGATAATGCTCTGCCTCGATATCCTCGAAGAATTCTTTTTCCGCGGATCGATTGTTGCCCAACGCTTGCAGTCATCTGGGATATGTTGAGTGTTGAGCCTCGGGCACCGGCCCTGCTCATGATCACGCCGCTGTTGTCCATCTGGAAGTATTGGTCGGCGAAGTCGCCGGCTACATCTCGAGCTCTCGAGAGCTCGTTCATAATGTAGAGCTCCAATGATTCCTCCAGCGACTGCCCTGGCAATCGTTCCAGGGTTGCCTTGCGGTAGCTGTCGATGTATTCGTTGACTCTTTCTTCCGCCTTGGCAATGGCTTTTGCGATCTTGTCCTTGGTAGCTGGAGGGATTTCCAGTTCGTCGAATGCGTAAGTGAAGCCTCGAAGCACCATGTATCGATCAAGAAGTTTTGTGACCGCGTTGAGGAACGTCCTTGCCTCCTCGGCCCCGTAGTCTTTGACTATGCGGTGGAAGAGGCTCTCTGATTTTTCAGCGCCGATGGAAGCCTTGTCGATTACTCCTTGCTCTAGAACGCCGTCTTTGATCACGATGAAGGCATCGTAGGGGCAGTCGTGGAGGACTCCTTTGTCGCAGTCGGCGCACTTGTAGTAGCTTGAAAGGTTGGATTTCGAAACGAAGTTGAAGCCTTTCGGGAGTACAATGCTGAAAATCTGTTTCCCGGTCCATTTCTCTTCGGGTTTTGTCACTGCGGGTTCTGGCATGGGTCCTTCGAAGTCAGCGGCCGCTAGAAGCTTCGAGACAGTTGGGCGATCTAGAAGCGTCGATTTCTGAGTGAGGAGGAAAGCCGCGGTCAGTGAGTCTCGAATTGCTCCGATGATCGGCCCGCCGTATCTTGGAGAGAGAATCTGGTCTTGCACCTGCATGAGCAGACGCGCTTCCGTTCGGGCTTCTTCCCCCTGCGGGACATGCAAGTTCATCTCGTCACCGTCAAAGTCCGCATTGTAAGGTGGGCATACGGTCGGGTTGAGCCTGAAGGTTTTGTAAGGAAGAACCCTTACTCGGTGAGCCATTATAGACATTCTGTGAAGGCTGGGTTGCCGGTTGAAGAGCACAATGTCGCCGTCTCTGAGATGTCTCTCCACGACGAACCCTGGCTGCAGGGCTTCTGCCACAACTTTCCTGTCCGTGACGAACTCGAGTCGGACTCTTCGTCCATCGGGACGAACGATGTAGAGTGATCCAGGGTAGGTGTCAGGGCCGTTAGCAATGAGTCTCTTCATCTCGTCGAGATTGTAATCGGTGGCCTTTTCCGGGATCGTCAGTCGACTTGCAACATCGAGCGGTACTCCTACCTCGTTAATGTCTAGGTTCGGGTCAGGGGACACAACTGTCCGGGCTGAGAAGTCAACTCTCTTACCTGACAGATTACCTCTGAATCTTCCTTCCTTTCCTTTCAATCGCTGAACTAGTGTCTTCAGCGCCCTTCCTGATCGGTGTCTCGCTGGGGGAAGACCTGAGACCTCGTTGTCAAAGTAGGTGGTTACATGGTATTGGAGCAGTTCATGTAGTTCCTGGATGATGTTGATCGGAACCCCTGATTCAAGGGCTTCTCGCAGTTTCTGGTTGATCCTTATGATGTCGACGAGTTTGTGGGTCAGATCGTCTTCCGACCTTATGCCGGACTCAAGAGTTATGGAAGGTCGGACCGAGACAGGAGGGACGGGCATTACCTGGAGGACAGCCCACTCCGGCCTAGCCGCCTTAGGATCCATTCCGAGAAGAATCAGGTCATCGTCAGGAATTCTCTCAAGCCTTTCCCGGACCGTGCTTGGTGTTAAGCGTACCGCGCCTCCTTCGGCCACGATCTCGTGGAAGGTAGTTGGTTTGCCATGCTCGATCGGGTATTGTTTCTGTCCGCAGTGAGGACACTGCTGGGCTTTCTTGGCGTCCTTGATGATCTCGTCTAGGAAAGCGTCTGGGACAGTGTTGAGTCGTTGTTTTAGGTCTGCGTGACGTACTTTGAATTTCTCGATCTTCTCTTCGCTTAGAAGTATTCTGCCGCAGTTTCTGCACGTAATCGAGAGAAGACGATGAATGAGCTTGGCAAAGCTCACGTGGATAACGGGCTCAGCGAGTTCTATGTGACCAAAGTGTCCCGGGCATGCTGAGGCAGTGTTGCCGCAGGTCTTGCATTTTTGACGGGGTTCGAGGGTCCCAAGTCGGCCGTCCATTAACCCAGATACAATGGGAACTCCGTCCTCATCGTAAGTGTCCGCGGCTTGAACTTCCACGGCGGATAGCTTCCGAAGTTCTGATGGCGATAATAGAGTGAATCGTATGCTCTGGATGATCTTTTGAGCTTCTTCCATTGTTGCGAGTGCCATGGTTATGCCCTCTCCTCTAGATTCAGTCGGGGTGCAATTCCAAGAGCCATGAGCTCTTGAACTAGAAGTTTGAACGCGTAGGATATAGCTACCGGAGAAATGACAGCTTTCTCAGCGTCGATCCGGCAGATGTACTTGTTCTGTTTGATGTCGTGATAAGCAAGAGTACCACATGTCTCGCAGACGTAGGCTATGTACTTGTCAGATTCTTCTAGGAGCCGGTCGCGGAGTAAGGCTGATGCTCCGTGTCCGATGAGGCAGTCTCGCTCCATTTCTCCAAATCGTAATCCTCCTCCTCTGGCTCTGCCCTCGGTAGGTTGGCGGGTGAGCATCTGGACTTGGCCTCTGGCTCGGGCGTGCATCTTGTCGGCTACCATGTGATGGAGTTTCTGGTAGTAGACGACTCCGATGAACAGTTCTGCGGCGAGCCGTTCCCCGGTAATCCCGTTGTAGAGGGGTTCTCGTCCGCTCTTCTGGAACCCGAGCTTGGACAGCATGTCCCCTATGGCTTGGGGTCCGATGTTTTCGAAGGCTGTTCCGTCCATTATCTCTCCCATTTGCGATGCTAGTTTTCCGCCTAGTGTTTCCACGAACTGTCCGATAGTCATTCTGGACGGTATGGCATGGGGATTGATGATAACGTCGGGGACGACCCCGTCGACTGTGAAGGGCATGTCTTCTTGGGGTACGAGGAGCCCGATTACTCCTTTTTGCCCATGGCGTGACGCGAACTTGTCGCCTAGTTCGGGGACGCGGAGGTCTCTTACTTTGACCTTGACGAGCTTGCTTCCTTCGATAGATTCGGTTACGAAGACTTGATCGATGGTTCCCTGTTCCGAGGGTCTCATCGTTACTGAAGAGTCGCGTTTCGTCGGACCTTTTGCTTCGAACTCGCGGTATTCTTCCATGAATCTCGGCGGGCTTGTTCTTCCTACGAGAACAGTGTTGCCTGTGGCTTCTGCTTCAGGGGAGATGATTCCGTCTTCCTCGATGAGTCGGTAGTAGCGGTCGCCGCGGTATCCTCTGATTCCTGCTTCTGGAATCTCGAACTTGTCACGTAGTCCTCCCAGGTACTGTCTGCTCTCAGCTTCGTAAATTCGGTAAAATGTAGAGCGGAAGAGACCTCTGTCAACGGAGGATTTGTTGATTATGATCGCGTCTTCCATGTTGTAGCCTTGGAAGGATAGAATGGCTACGACGACGTTTTGTCCGGAGGGACGTTCGAGATAGTTGAAGACTTCCATAGGCTTCGTCTGGACAATCGGTGTCTGCGGATAATGCAAGAGGTGGGATCGCGAGTCCACTCTCGTGAAGAAGTTGGTCGAGAAAACGCCTAGGGCTTGCTTTGCCATTGCTGATTCGTATGCGTTTCGGGGGGACTGGTTGTGCTCGGGGAACGGGATTAGGCTCGCAGCAATTCCAAGCATTACGTATGGAGCAATTTCGAGATGCGTGTGATCCTTTCGGAGGTCGTGTTCATACATTGCAATGAGAGCGTTTTCTTCTTCGTCTGCATCAAGCATCTCTACGACCCCTGACCTTACTAGATCCTGCCAGTTGATTCGTCCCTGTTCGAGTTGGACTAGATGGTCCTCGGTAAGCCGAGGTCTGCCACTATCAACTACGATCAGTGGGCGTCGGACTCTTCCCGCGTCACAGTTGACGTGCAAATCTGGGCGCCCGCCCTGTGCTTCTGGAGGATGGAATGAGACATTCACTTCAGAACTTAGTTTTCCTTCACGCCGGTATTCTCTGAGCTCTCGGGCGAGCGCTTCGGGATCTTTGGAATATCCGGCCAATATTCCGTCGACTATGGCCTTACCCCCTGTGGCTCTGAGTTTCTTGTCAGACTCTTCAATCATGACTACGCCCATTCTGCGCAGTTTGTCGACCATTTCACGTGGTTCGACTCCAACTGAGATGCTGCTGGAGAGGGCGAGATTCTTCACAAGCCCGCAGTTCGATCCTTCAGGAGTCTCGTCGGGGCAGAGCCTTCCATAATGCGTTGGATGAAGGTCCCTAGCCTCAAGGTTTGGTTGACTGCGGCTGAGAGGTGACTGCAGCCTTCTGAGGTGGCTTAGGGTGCTAACGAAGTTTGTTCGGTCTAGCAGCTGCGTTACTCCGATTCTTCCTCTTACCCAGTTTCCTGTTGCAATCGCATGCTGAACTCTTTCGGTGATTATTCCGGGTCGGATGGCGTTAGCGATCGAGAATTCGATGTGTCGTCTGATAGTTATCCTCTCAAGTTGATACTTGAGGTCGCGCGTGAGGTTTCGGAAGGATATTCGAAATAGTTCTGCTAGGAGGGAGCCGGCTAGTTTCAACCTTTTGTTTGCGTAGTGGTCCTTGTCATCTGGGCTTCTCCTCCCAAGCTTGACCTCTATGATACGAGCGGCGATTTCTGTCAGGAAGAGGCCTTTTTCTCTCCTTTCGGACGGCAGTCTGCCGAGGTGGGGTAGGAAGTTTCGGTCCAAGACCGACTCGGCTTTCTTTAGTCTGTACTCGTCAACCTGTCCTGGAGCGAGACGGTTACCGAGATAGAGAAGGGCATCGTGGCTATTGTTAGCTTCTAATGACTTTTCGTAGGATGCTTCGAGCTCGTCCTGTATGTCTGGATCAGTGCTGACTAGCTCTGCGACCTTGGCATCTTCCTCGAAGCCAAGAGCTCTCATCAGGATCATAAGGGGGATGTCGCTGGGAATCCCGGGCATTGTCACGTAGATTCCTGCATCGCTTTTCAGGGCGACTTCAATTCGGGCTCGGAAACCGACTGTTGTGGAAAATATCTTGGCCTTGTAGGTTGGGTTGACACCGGTGTGTTCGATATCTACGAGTATACGGTTCGCAGCCAGGTCTTCAAGTGCAACTATAACTCTTTCCGACCCATTTACTATGAAGTAGCCTCCGGGGTCAAGCGGATCTTCGCCGACGCCTACTAGATCGTCAGATGAGAGTTTGGAGAGTAGGCAGATTTTTGATTTGAGCATGACAGGTAGGTCTCCGATGTAGACCATTTCGGGTTGGCCTTCACGTTCCCCGATTACGGGGATCATTTCCATGTGAAGGGGAGCTGCGTAGGTTAGATTTCGGATTCTCGCTTCAGCGGGATAGATGGATCTCTCTGTGCCGTCCACTTCTATTACTCGGGGTGCTCCGATCTCTATCTTGCCAAGTTTGATGCGTAGTGGATAATCTCCGATTTCTATTGGTAGTTCTCCGACCTCGTCAACTATAGCTTGGAGACCTCTTTCGACGAAGTCGTTGTAAGAGTCGATGTGTTGGCGGACGAGGCCGCTGTCCTTGATGAACTCTTTAGATAGGTTCCAGAGTTGTTGGGTTGTTACTGCCATTCAATTTCACTCAAAACAATGTTCTTCAAAAATCTTCCACGACGTATCTGTAAAAGTCGGACTCGCCCGCGGTCGCGCTCTTCCGGATGACCTTGATGATATCCCCGGGTTTCGCGCCAATCGTCCGTGCGGCAGGGTCGCTTGATTTTATGTAGGGTAGCTGGAAGGGTTTGATGTGATAGCGGCCTAGGACCTCTTTCGCTTCTTCAGGCTTGAGCAGGACGTGTTTGGGGACAAGTTCGTGCTTGAATACGTCATAAGAGAGTTCCTTCTCCTTGTCTTGCTTCTTTACCAATTATTAGTTGCTACCTCGGGAGCGGGGGACGGCTTAGAGTCCGACCTACCACGGGTGAAAAGTACGGCGGCCGGAAACCCGTTAATAAACCTAGTTTCTGGCAAGGGGAACGATGATAAAACTCTTGCCATTGAACGAAGAAATTCGCAAAAATCGCGGACCAATAAATCGACTGAACGATCTCTCTGGCAAAGATTGGATCAAATTCACAAAGTCTTGGTTCAAACACAGCCCGCCGCCCCGAGATAGGACGAAACTGGTTCATCCTGCCGGATTTCCCGAAACGCTTGTCCGCGAATTTGTGGAGTTCTTCACCAAACCGAACATGTGGGTCCTCGACCCTTTCATGGGAACCGGGAGTACGCTTCTTGCAGCAAGAGCAGCAGGGCGAAACGCAGTCGGAGTTGAGATCAATCCCCGCTACGCGTCGATGGCCAGGTCGAGGCTCGAAGATGCTCCGCCCTCCAGTGGAACCTGGCAATTGGCACTCCAGGGGAACTCCCGTAACTTGCAAAAGGTACTGGACGAGAACAAGGTTCCAGAGATCGATTTCTGTATCACATCGCCTCCGTACTGGAATCAACTGAAACGTGCCAGCCTCCGGCAACGCGAGCGCAAGCAGCAGGGGTTGGACACTAACTATAGTAACGATCCGGAGGACATTGGAAACATTAGTAATTACGAGGAATTCCTAGATGCTCAAAAGCGAATCTTTGACGAGGTATATGAGATCGTGAAGGTTGCAGGATACTTGGTCGTTGTGACAAACAACGTTTTCTCAGAGGGTCGGCTTTACCCACTCGCGTTTGAAACGTTGACAACCCTAGCCAAAACATGGGTCCCGAAGGATGAGAGGGTTTGGTTGCACGATGACAAGCGATTACTTCCGCTTGGAATATACAACGCATGGGTCGGGAACCGCTCGCACCAGTACTGCTTGGTGTTTCGAAAGGAATAGTGCGGAGAGCACCTAATTGTTTACGCGCCACTAGATTCCGGCAGCAGTTGCTTCCATCTCCGCGTCATAGGTCTCCCCACTCTTACCTGTGTCAATGTAACGACCTTTCTTCCCCAATTGACTATCGTTCGCAAGAAACTATTGAGATATCTGGATTTTCCAAGCATGCGGGACTCAGAAAAGCTTGATATTCGCCCAATCCAGTAAGCGTTCTATCCGGGCAGGGCAAGGGATTACTAAGTCAGATCATGGGTAGTGGTTAACCAAATTTTGTACCTGGTTTCGGTTGGCTCGGAATCGTCAATGTTTGAGCTTTCTGACTCCCCTAACGGCTGCAACAATAGCAACTAGACACAGCGCTCCGATAGTGCCGAGGTAGATCAAGGGCTGGAGACCCAGTATTGTCCTTGATGGAAGCTGAGTAACGGTTACAATCATAACTATGACGTGCGTTACGTTAGCGCCGAAGACGCTTGTTCCAAGTGCGGTCAAAGTAACGTTGTGATTTCCCAGCCCTGAAGTTACATCAGTCGCGAGGGTCATTGTCGAGGCCGACGAAATGCCGAAATCGAGAGCAACAAAGGGAGGACTGAATACTTCCTCAGCCCCGAGAAGGGATGAAGCAGAAAGATTCACCTGGCCTTTGAAGTAGTCAATGCTCGTCATTGTTAGAGTAAATGTGCGAGATTGGCCCTGTTGAATCACGAACCCCAAGCCAGTTAGCAGGAAGCGAAAGTCCGGCGACGGAGGCGTCACTATGATAGTTAACTGGTGGGATGATAACCGGCTAGTCGCTGTGATATTTACCAGATAGACAAACGGGAGGGTCGAATCTGGCGTGTGAATATCAAGAACTGTCGTTGCGGAACTGCCTGGCGAAATCGTCAGCTCACTTGCACCTAACGATGCCGTCAGTCCTAGAACCTCCGGCACAGTTAGGCTTAACCAAACTGGACCCGAAAACCCGGATTGAGTATCCAATGTGATAATCGAGCTGCTTGAATAGGTGGCATGGATTCTGAGAATTGAAGGCGAAGCGCTGATTGCGAAGTCCGGCTTGTCCGTCGTGGATATTGAGACCGTGGCAGTGTGAGAAAGGCCGTTACTAGTCGCCATCACTGTGATCGTGTAATAGCTGGCCTCATAAGTGCTATCGGTCGCGATGGTCATTGTCACATTCCTGGGGTGGTTTGGCCATAATGTGGTACTAGTCACATTGAAAGATACCAAGAGACCGGGATGCGGGGTTTCGAGAGCAAGATCAACTTCTGCAGCGTAGCCGCCGAGGCTTGAAACATTCAGCGTGACATTTGCTCTTGACCCTAGGAATATACTCAGTGAAGCTGGGAAGGCTCTGAGCATGAAGCCCTCCCCTGGTGGGACGCCATAGATTCCGTCTCGGGTTGTTACAAAGACGAGATCGGGGCCGTTAGTCATAATGGCTTTCTGGATCTCTAAGGGACTGTAAGAGCCCGAACCAGCTACTGTGTAGTTTATTGTAAAGAGCACCCCATAAACAGGATAGGTCGGACTACCTTCTTGGCTCATGGCTGCCGAGTGCACAATACCCGGTCCGTCAGATCGGTCGCAATGGCTTGTAGGATGACTCACCCCGTTTACGCAGTTCACCGTCTCAAGAACGTTCTCGCTGTAGTTGACGGCGAGGGTGTTCCCTTGTATTGAAAGAGAAGTGGGATCGATTACGGACTGATTGGATTGGACCTGAATATCCCAACCATCGAAGGGATCCACGCTGGCCACTTGTACTCTTACGGTGACGACTGTACCTACTCCTGCTACCGCCGTCATTGGAGGATTCACGTAGACAGATCCCGTGGCATGAGCGGAGGGGAAAGTCTTGGGCGATATCGATACTAGCGATGCTAGGGAAAGTATGATAAGCATAGTGCTCAGTCGCTGTGATACGACAACTCTCTGATGTAGCAGGCCCTTACCCTCTCTCTCACTCCTCGGAGTTATCATCAGACATAAGGAGTCTTACCTGAAGAAGGGAGGGAGACGTCTTCAGCCTTGAAGACTCTTGCCAAGTTGGGAGGCTGTGACATGACTAGGACCGTTTCTGCCCTCCTCCAAACCCGACCCGCAAACCATGTTTGTGGGGAGCTCTACTAGGGTCGAGAGCTGTTGAAATGGATCTTGTATAGTTGAACAGTTATTTAGACGAACATTTTGTCTGAGCCTAGTAGGCCGGGGTCGCCTAGCCTGGTAGGGCGTCGGATTGCTAAGCCAGATTGTTGGTCGCGGAGATCCGATGGGCCTTAGGCCCTCGTGGGTTCAAATCCCACCCCCGGCGCCTTCCTCAAGAATACTTGCTTCTGAAATTGACTTCTAGACTTGTCTTAAATCCGCATTGTGATCAGTGAAAGGCTCTAGGGAGTCTAAGCCTCCTTCCAACAACTCGACGCCTTGAGATTGATTAGAAAATAGAGGAACGATTTGCAGGACGACTCTACTGGATTCGCGGCGGGCGAGCGGATAGCCCAGCGGTCAGTATGGACCCTCTTGGCCCTTGGAATCGTTGAAGTCATCTTCAGCATGGTGACAGGGAGCGTCGCTCTGTTCGCGGATGGTGTCGATTCGTTGTCTGACGCTTCCGTATCTTTCTTCGTCTGGACCGGATTGCATTTCGCCCGGCGGAGGCCGAGTAAGAGGTTCCCGTTTGGCTATTACAAGGTCGAGAGCTTGACAGCTCTCATAGCAGCACTGATCTTGGTTGCGGCTGCATCGTTCATTTTCTTGAGGTCTTATAGAGCATTGCTGAGTCCGAAGCCTCTTAACTTTCTACCCGCGGCTCTAGCAGTCCTTCTCGTCACTGGACTCGTATCCCTTTATCGTGCGTTGCAGATGAGGCGGGTGGCCTTAAAGTACAAGATTCTCTCGTTGAATGTGGATGCCAAGAACTCGATAAAGGATGCTTCTTCATCGTTCGTAGCGTTTGGCAGCGTTCTCTTAACCACTCTTGGATTTCATGAGGGGGCGGACGCTTTTTGGCGGTATGCTTATCGCTTTCTACATCTTAACGGTCGCGTATGTGGCGTTAAGAGAATCTTCGCTGGTTCTTCTAGATGCGTTTCATGATCCAGAACTCACGAAGGAGATAGAATCTGTGATTCACCTGAACCGTCAAGTTAAGAGCATCAAAGAGCTCAAGCTGAGAAGAGCCGGACCATTCATCGTAGGGATCTTGGAAGTCGCTGTTGATGGAGATATGACGGTGCGACAAATGCACATCGTCGTTACAGAGTTGGAGAACTCCATCAAAAAAAGAATTGCTGGGCTGAGAAATCTCACCGTGAAGGCTATCCCAACCCCTTAGGCACGTCTCATCTTAAATATCGGATTTGCACCGGTCAAGTATTCGGGGGAATCTATGAGCATAAGCTGTCCTAGATGTGGACTTGAAGTGTCCAGCCCACCCGAGCGAGAATGGAGGTTTCAAGGATATCGAGTTTCAAGGTTCCGCTGCGAACGCGGAGACAAATTCAATCTTTACTCTGGAGCCAACAAGACGTTCACCATACCAAGACCTGCCCTTGGCCATAATCAGTGTAAGGCTTGCATGACTGACAACCCACGTGAAGCCATTTATTGCAAGAACTGTGGAACCAAACTGTAACAGGTTCAAACTCCCTTTGGAACAATGAATTCTCTCGTCCGAGCACAGTGAGCCTCGGTGCTTCGCGATCCCGTGGGTTCTACCAACTTTTCGACGACTTAATTCAGTTGGGTCGTGGTGATTAGCTCCTGCACTCTATGGGAACCTCCTCCGTTTGCTGCCACCTGTATTCGAGCTTTTACCAGAGAAAGAAGCGGTTCGAGCCGGGAACGGCTCAAAGAATGCGGTGGTGATGCCTGAATGAAGAGGGCTCTGGTAATTCACCCCATCCTCTCGATCTATATGGGTGGAGAATTGCTTTGTCTACAAGTTTGTCGGGCTCTTCTCCAAGCAGGCTACAAAGTAACTCTTTATTCTGACACCAACAACCCTGCAAAGGCCGACGAGGTCTATCCTGGAATGGGAAAGGTCCTAAGCGAATGCTATCATGTCCAGTCTAGTACTTCTCATAGATCTATTCCGGGAATAGCAGTTATCAAAGATTTCAAGGACATTAGAAAGACGGAATCATACTTTCAAGAAATCGACCCAGATGTTACCTTTTGTACTCAATCTTCTCCTTTCCACGTTCCCTCGCGCCTATATCATTTCATATATCACGGGACGGACCTATTCCAGTATTCCGCGAGCTACTCGTCCAGCTCTTTTCCTAGACAAAAACTACCTCACGGATATATTGCCGCGAAAAGAGGATTGAACGATTTTCTTAGGAAGATCCTTCGAGTTAGGCCTCCAAGCCCTGACTGGTACTTTGCCCTTTCTCCTAGTATTCTGGAGCGTTTGAGAAGCAATGGATACAGGAATTCTTCTCTTATCTTCCAACCTTGCACTCCGTTTAAGCCAAGACAGAAGACGGAGCAGGTGATTCAGGTAACTAGACTGATTCCTGAGAAGCGCGTTGAGATATTTCTTGAAGCTGCGAGAAGACTGCCCGAATATCGTTTCGTACTACTGGCGAGAACGAAACCAGGCTTGGAGGCCTACGCTCGGGATATCGAGAAGAGAATCCCGGCGAATGTGGTCTACCGAAAAACCACTTTAGGGCAGACACCTTACCTCCTTGAGGAGAGTAAGGTCTACCTCTACACTGGCGGAGAAAATGCAATGATGCTGAGCGTTATTGCGGCGATATCGGCGGGTTGTTATCCTATAGTTGCCAAGAATACTGGTCCCGAAGAGACAATAGATGCTCTTGGCTTAGGGACTACTTTTAGTTCGATTGATGATCTTATTCCAACCATTCGTAAGGTAATGCAGGAGCCTACTAATCCTATGGAAATATCGGAGAAAGCAAAACCGTTCAGCCCAGAAAGGTTCGAGCGGAAAATTGTGGATATTGCTGATAACGGTGTAAGGCGGGAGGTGGGCGGTAACTAGCGTTCTACGGTATACCCATTGAGACCGAGGAAGCAGGGCAAGCTCTTCGTCTGCTCATTTGGGCGAGCTTCCCCGTTGATCGACCGATGATTCTGCCAACAAGGATCGGCTTAACGAGGAGGGGCAAACTCTTCCTCTTGGTCGCCGACCGTGCAATTCTCCCGCATCAGTTCCTAAAGAGAATGTTTGTGACGTGGAACTGGAGGCTTGTCCGGTCCAGCTCACAGTATTACGATTTGAAAATCGGCAGATATACGATCAAGCTTCATCCCGAGTACTTCCACATCATCTTCGGTGAATGGGGCGAATGGAAGAAATACCATCTTCCTCCCTTCGCCTTGAAGGGAGCCACTGTTCTCGACATAGGGGCGGGGTGTGGTGAAACAGCCCTGTTCTATTTCTTCCACGGGGTAGAACGTGTAATTTGCGTCGAGCCAAACCCCGACCTGGCAAGCATAATTAGCGAAAACCTTGGTTCCAACAAGTGGAACGCAGAAGTTCATGCGAGATCGTTTGACACTGAAATGCTGAACCTAGATTTTGATTTCATGAAAATGGACTGCGAGGGATGCGAAACTCAGCTACTAAGCGCTGACACACTGCCTGCTTGCGTCATGGAAGTCCATGATAGACACGTTCTGCATGCTTTGATGAACAAATTCGGTCTAAGAGTCGCGAATTCAAAGGCAGGTGGAAAGAACGCACGCAGTAATGATTTCGAGCGTAGGCAATTTCGAATGTACTATCTCGGTTGGAGATTTACAAGGGCTAGGGAAAAATTTCGCGAAACGAAAGGGCTGAGGAGACTCTACTACGCAATTATCCTAGTCATCCTCGAACTGCATCCTGACTTCGTAAATGTTTACCGCGCTAGATGGGGAAGAGTTTGGGAAGCATACTACTTTCCCGACAAAACTGATGGCAAATGGCATAGCAAGTAGCCAAAAGCGACATCGTCTGACAACCCATTCGAGACGTATAATCGCTTCGGAATCTCGTTCAGCCGGAAGAACTAAACATAGGCTGTCCAACTGAGAATCCCTGGCCGCTGAGCACTGCCTCCAGAGTCAACCGCCAAACCATCGGCCAGCCCATTCTTGAAAGAGTGCCGAGTCGTGAGTCCCTCGAAGGCGAACTCTGTCTCGTGGGTCTTCGAGAGCAGTCCTGTCTACAGCTTCAACCACAAGAATATTAACGTCAAAGGCAAGAGCCATCTCCCTCGTAATTCCGAAGGCCCGTAGAAGAGAGAGTGCTAGCTAGAAGTGAAGGTTGAGCCAGAAGGCTTCTTCGGTGAGATCCGAGCCGGCCTAACGCGTGAGAGTATCGGCTCTCGGTTTAGGGCAATAAGGAAAAACCTTGGTCTGATCCCCCGGGCATCGTTTCTTCACTATTTGATTCTCTCCCTCACACTTGTACTAGCTTCACTGGTTCGCCTGCTTCCGCTTCGCTGGGGAGCGTACATTTCGGAGTTCGATCCCTACTTCAACTTCAACGACATGCGACAGATTACTGCTAACGGGTGGCAATCCTGGTTTAGTTATGTCAATATTGCTGAGTGGTTCCCGTTCGGGCGTGCGCCCGTCACCACGAGCTATCCAGGGACCAGTTTCACCGGGGTGCTGATCTACCAGTTCTTTCAGTCTATTGGTGTTAACATCAGCCTCTACGATGCTGCTGTTTACAGCCCAATCTTACTGGGCGCTTTCGCTGTCTTAGCCACCTACTTCTTTGCAAAGGATCTATGGGGAAAGAGTGCCGGTCTGTTCGCTGCTTTGTTTGCAGCCTTCAGTTCGAGCCTGATCAGCCGTACGGAGCTCGGGTTCTTCCGCAACGAAGGGGTTGGAGTCCCGACGATGATTCTTACCTTCCTCTTCTTCATGCGAGCAGTCAATCCTGGGAAGAGTTTGAAGTGCACGATCATCTACAGCATGATGTCGAGCATTAGCCTCATCTACATGTCGTTCTCATGGGGAAGTTTCCGTTACGCGGCCGAGGTGTTGAGCTTGTTCGCCTTGGCATTAGTTGTTTTGAGACGTTACACTCCCCGTCTCTTTCTCGCTTACGGAATGACCTTGGGTTTCATGCTCTACATAGGGACTGAAATCCCACTTTTAGGACACGCGTTTCTGACCGAGAGCACAACTATCGCCTTGGTGGGAGTTATGGGTCTCCTAATCGTGATGGAGCTTGCTAGGTTAGCCCCTTCAACTAGAGGAAGGCTGAGCATCCTTGGTGTCACCATTGTCTCTTCAGCCGTGATCCTCTTTGGATTGGTAAGCACCAAGATAATCTCAGGGTCACTCCTCCAAGGAAAGTTTCTCGCTACGGTCGACCCCTTCGTCAGGAACAACATACCACTCGTCGCGTCAGTAGCTGAGAACCGGCCTTCCACCTGGGCGAGCCTTTACCTCGAACTTGGAAGCCTGATAATTCTAGCAGTCTTCGGCTTCTTCTTCGCATTCCAACGACTGCGCGAGGGCGATGTTCTATTGATAATCTTCGGGGTCACAGGGTTCTACTTTGCCGCAAGCTTAGTCCGGCTAACTTTGATCCTAGCTCCCGTTATGGCTACTCTCGCCGCGATAACTGTGGTCGAGCTGGGCAAGCCTGCAATGGATATTATTCAGCAGACGGTGCTCTTTCCCCGGCGGAAGCTACGTTTCACCAGCAGAGTAAGCCGAGAATTCAGCCTTGGCATACTGCTCATCATAATGATCTTGGTGGTTCCCACTTTCATCAACGCTGTCCAATCGGCTTATACTCCGACCACCATCGCCTCAGCGAGTCTTCCAGTCCGAGCAGCGGTCCCTGACTGGCTTGAAGCCCTCTCCTGGATGAGCAACAATCTGCCACATTCAAGTGTCGTCTTCGCCTGGTGGGACTATGGCTACTGGATCACAGTGAACACTGGACTCAGTACGCTTTCAGATAACGGAACCGGGAACACGACGGCAATACAGGACATTGCAACCGGGTTCATGCTGAACGAGTCGCTAGCGGTCCAGTTAATGCGTCAGGAGAGAGTCACGCACGTCGCCATCTTCATCAGCTACAATCGCGGGTTGTGCGGCTCGAACGGACCGCCTTTCTGTGGCTACGGGGATGACAGCAAATGGTACTGGATGGTCCGGATAGGCAACAACACTTCGATCAACACCCCTTTGGGATCTGCCAACGTCAGTTACCGGCAGGTGATCACAAACCCCCAAACAGGCGCGTCGGACTACCACCGGATGGTGAAGATAGGAAACAGGACTACTGATGAGAGGATTACCAGCAATTTTCAGAACGTTCAGATTCCCACTAGCAATACCGTTCTGGGCATGCTGATGCGAAATAGCTATCCTGGAGGACGTCCGAGCGACCCGAACGATACCGCTGTCACTCCACACTTCTTCGTCCAGGACTTCGCCTCTTCCTCCTCATACGTTCTCTTGTATTCTGTTAGGTATCCTGACTCGCCGTCGATGACGGCCCAGCTTACACCAGCGATCGTCGCGCCTACTGGCGGGAACACTAGTATCACAGGGTCACTGACCACGTCGACAGGCAAACCAGTCGACACTACAACCAGCAAGTCTCCGGTTATTCTGGAGTACTCTTCCAACCAGGGAAGCAGCTGGAATTTCATAGCAAACGTCAACGCAACAGCCGGACATTTTAGTTACGCCTGGACCACCAAGCTGCCCACCGGCCAACCATACGTTCTGGTACGGGCCAGGTGGCAGGGTGATCCGGCTCAGCTCTTGGACATCGCGGTCACGATGACGCAGCCTCTGACCTTTATGTGAGAGAGTTCTTTAGACTTCTGGGGGTCCAACGAACCCTTCCATTCGTTGTCGAGCGTACTTGTCGTCTGGCGAGAATTTTGCTGGGCGAGGATTCTTAGTCGGGGTGCCACAGACCGGGCATATCTCCTTCAGAGTGTATCTCGAACATTTTGGGCATCGTCTCATCAACCATTTCATCCAAGCTTCCTTCCCTCGCCGCCAGCCTTCTTGATGGTCCCGAGGACCTCCTCTACTGCTAGGCTGAGGGTTTTCTCGGCTGCTTCGAAGCTGGGCGCTTCTACTTCTATTCTGTACTTGGGAGATCCGATGGAGTAGATTTTCACTTCGCTCCCACGGGGCTTGCGTATCTTCTTCGCGCTCATCAGCGCTTGCTTGATTATCTCCACTCCGCCCGGTTTGTGGCATGTTACCGAAACGGTTCCTCGTACTTTCGACCTCTCGAGGCGAATCTTGGTCTTCGTGACCTCGGCTATAGCCTGAGCCCACTCGGATGACAAACCACCTTTCACCAGGACCTCGGGACCTTCGTCCAAGGCCTCTTCGAGAGGAGAATAGAGTCCTCCGAACTTGTCTAGGAGAATTTTCCTGATATCCTCAGCGTCCTCTTCTGTTTTTTTCAGCTTGTCAGCCGCGCTCTTCAAGATCGCCTCGGCTTTTCGCTCTTTCTTCCATTCCAGCATTTTCTCGGACTTTTCTCTCCCCGTGACCCTTCTGAGGGAGAGATCTATCTGGTTCCGCTGTGAGCTGACTCGTAGGACTTTCAGGACCAGCTTCTGGCCCTGTCGCGCGTGCTCCCGGATGTTCCGGACCCATGTGGTTGAGATCTCGGAGATGTGGACGAGACCCTCGATTCCGCTGTACTCGTCGAGCTTCACGTATGCACCGTAGTCTTCGACTCTAGTTACCGTGGCAACGACTAGGTCGCCGACTTCCGGCATTAGCGCTTGCGAAGCCTGGCTGCTCATCTCGATTATTCCAGTCCTCCTCTATGCGAGGGGCTGTAATATTTCTCCTCTAATCTCTGCTTTTCCACCCGTTGGTTGAGCTAGAAGCTCATCGCAAACGGTGCATTTCACATAGTTGCTTGTTCTCTCGAAAATTACCTGTTCATTCGCGCACTTCGGGCACTTCACTTTTAGGAATATGCTTCGAGGCTTTGGAATCAGTTCCCATCGCATGGGGTTAGGCTCCGACCTCCAGTTTTCTCAGCCTAATACCTAGCCGCTCAATTGTATAGTTGCAGGTTCGACATTTCAGTTTGACAAGTGCTTTCTTGGTTGTCTTGGCGGTGCGTTTCAGTTCGGGAAATTTCTGCCCGCCGTAGCCGTGTTTTCGTCTTTCTTGTCGTCTGGCTCCCCACGATAGGGTCCGCTGCTTGCCTGCCTTGTAGACTGCGACGGCATGTGCTGTGTGGTGTTTGCACTTAGGGCAGTAGGTGTTGATCTCTTTTGGATACTTCGTTTTTCTTTCACCGTGAGGAGGGCTGGGTTGGGGGCGGGGGCGTCCTTTTATCCATTATCCCTGTTGCTTGGTCTTATCTCGATCGCGGTGCCTTGCCGTATTAGGCTCTCAGCATTCTCGTACGGAAGGACGGCGATGTCTTCTTTCAGGAATGGTCCGTGAGTCTTCAGGTCTACGCCTATGATAGAGGGCATGTCTTTGACGAATCGAAGTAGGAGCTTGTCCTTCTTTGTCTCTGGAGAGTTCGAGGGCTCTATTCCCTGTACCGTGTCTTCCTTGAACTTTCGATAGTGGCGAGCAAGAGTAGAGAGTTCTTCCTGTGCCCATTTCTCCGAGGCGTGCGTCGTGACCTGGGCGTTTGTCTGGGACGTGCTCCAGATTTTCGAGAGTCTTCGGTCAATAAGCTCGACCACTAGCCGTTCTATTCTCTTTGTTTCTTCGTCTAGAAGGATGGCTTTGAGGGATCGTTGGTCTAGGTTTCTCTGTGCTTCCTTCAATCTTCTGACATAGGCGGCTACGTCTCGAAAGAGCTCGGGTCTAAGCTCCTGGAGTTCGGGGCTGTGGAACTCTCGTCGCCATGCTTCAATTGTTTCATCATAGATAGTAGCCGTGCGAAAGCATCTCTCTGGAGGACGAGGCTATCTCATTGGCGAGCTAATAATATCTTGAGGGTGGTCTAGGCGATGGGCTCTGCTCGGTGCTTGCAGAGAAGGAGCATGGCAGCGATCGAAGGCAATTGGACAGTCTCGTCGCGGTATGGTCCGAATTGTTTATCCCCGAGTCTAAAGCCTGGGGACTCCTTGACTTTGACTTTCATTTCGCCCTGGAACGCGAGAGGTTCTGTGAACGGGTCGAACTCGTCTAGTCTTTCCTCCTGAACCTTCATCGCGAGCAGTCCAGTGTGGCCGTTGAGGGTTCCCGGCATTCTGATGAGTCTGTGAATATCTGTTGTTACGACGGTGTCTATTCTTGCCGATTTCTTCTCGACGGCCTTTGATATCAGGGTTTTCCAGGTGGACATTCCAATGCCCTTCACTGAGCTCCAGAATGGTTTCCTAAGTAGGTCTTCCCTATCCCAGGACCTCAAGGCGCTGACCTGAGTTGACGTTAGGCCTATCTGGTCGAACTCGCTTCCGAGAAGATCGTAGATTCCAGCAACTATTCGTCCTCTCCAACCCGGCTGACCCATTAATGGGCCTTCTGCGACTCTTGTTCCGCCGACACTGGTCTCCTCTAGTTCGTGCAGTTGTGGGTCTAATCCCTGAGCTAGAAGATAGTCGGCTATTTCCCTGCGTTCTTCTTCACCGAGCTGTGAGGTTTGTTTGGAGTATACATGGACATGGTATCCACGGTGTCCTGAGAAGAATAGTCGGGTGGCTTCATGGTCTATTCCCAAATCGGTGTAGAGCATCTCCAACAGCTTTGCAGTTTCCTCCTTGGCCTCCTGGAGGCATCTATCGCAGAGCCAGGTTTGCTCTTCCATACGATCATTCTTACACGTGGGGCAGAGCTTTGGAGCACCTCCATTTCCCGTTGTGCCACACGCTTTGCATTTCCAATTGTCATGGTCCGGTTTGCATGGTGTGTTGAGATGGTCCGCGTCAATATCGAAGACCAGATCGGCACCAGTCCATCCCTTCGCGTCCATCGGTGCCGTAGGTTCGCGATAGTAAGCCGTGGAGAAGTAGACATGCAACGGGACCAAGTCCCGGACAGCTGTCAAGAGCGAGGCAGGATCTTTGAAAGCACGGTGGCGGACCATGAACTTTCCCCCAAAGAGCAGGAACCCGTACTCCCTCTCCGCCGGGCTCGGAGGCGGGTCCATCTTCCTATTCAGGTCGAGGTAGTATTGTTGGAATCTCTGTCTGATGACTTGTTCAGCTGGGTTCACGTTTCGGCCCTCTTCCGGTCAGGATTCTCGCTTTTCTCTTGTAGTAACTCAGGGGATTTCTGATTGTGCTGCAGATCTCGTCCGGTTTGTAGCAGACCCCGTGAGTCTTGAGCGTCGTGCACATCGGGCAGGTGTACTTTGTTCTCCCTCCTCTCTTGCCGGCGATGTGTTCAACTTGGTAACGGGTCATTTTCTCTGAAAAGTCGCTGGCTGGCTTGAATGTCTTGACGATCTCCTCCTCTCCTGCTCCGATATTGACGAGGAACGATGCCAGGGTGAATCGACCCATGTGTTGCACATTCTTTCCTTCCGCGAGATTGTCGATGAGGTGTCTGACGCAGGGAGGCATTGCTTCTGGCGAGGGTACTTTCGGAAGTTCATAGTGGGATGGAATGCCTAGCCATTTCGTGATGAGTCCTCTTGTCCGTTCGACCTTAGGCTGCAAGAGCTTCGGCACCTCGCCGGGAAGCCTACCGCTCCTGTTCACTATCCTCGTTCTGACCTCTTCCTCAAGGAGACGGGCCAGTTCTTCTCGAGTAGCATAGACTAAACCGTGGTCCAGAATCCTATTGGGTAGCTTCCATTTTGGCTCTTTGAGATGGACAGAGTTCCTGAGGTAGTCGGTCAGTGAGATCGCGAAATCGTAGAACCTCTTTCCGGGCTGGGCATCGATTTTCTTTAGCTTCCATCCGAAGGTTGTCCGGGCAATGTAATCGAGCTTCTCCGGGTTTTCCTGTCGGAGTAGCTCGTAGGCTCTCTTGGCTTCCGCGAGCGCGAATCTTCTCTGCGCTCTCTCTTCCCCTGTAAGACTCAGGATAAGATTGGAAACCGGGAATGAGAGTATCTCAGCGTTCTCGTTGTTAAACTCGTTCGAGACTCTTCCTTTTGAGAGGGCTTCTTCCAGCCTCTTTTCTGCTCTCTCCAGGACTGGGCTGAAGTCCGGGGATGCGATGTCGTCGATGGAGATTCCTAGTTCTTTGATGTAGTCGGAGGCTTCGTTGAGGAAGGGATACTTGGCTAGGTCAGCCCTTGTTAACATTAGGTTCTTCTTATTCGGCCTCTATTCTTGGGGCGAGATAATAAAGAAGCCTTCCTTGCTGGGGCATTTCGAACTCGACTTTGATCGGCATGTTGGTGGAGAACTCGAGAGATGTGACCTCTGAGGCTCCTGAGCCCGCTCGTATTATCTCTCCGAGATAGTTGAGGTTGTAGGTAGCTTTCGCCGGTTCTTTCACGTCAAGTTCGAGAATAGCGTCGCTTCCCTTGTCCAGTTCTATCAGCGCACTAGTCAGCTCCCCTGATGCCCTGACAACGAATCTTTCCTGGCTTACTTCGAACTTGACGTTGTCGCTTATGGATTGCGCGTCATCGATAATGTCTCGCAAGCTTGCTGCCGTAATCTTGACTCTCGCGTTGAACGGGACCTTTGGAGTGGGAACTTCTTCGGTGGAAGGTTCGAGGGTCGGTGTTATGAATTTCCTGACAATGTTGCCTTTGAGAGTGATGTTGAGCTTTTTGTTCGCATCATCATAGACGACCTCGATGGATTCATCGCTTTTGGTTCTCTTCAACAGTTTGAGGAGGTTCGATACGCTAAGGCGGAGTTTCGTTGGAGCTGTGCACTCGTATGTGTCGAAGGCTGTCTTGGGCCATTCGAAGTCGACCATTGCTATGTGGGATGGGTCCATGGAACGCAGCTTGATCCCTTCGGGCGAAGCGTTGAAGTCGGCCTCTTCGATCAGGCTTGAGATTGCTCCGATTAGGTTGCGGAAGAGCCGTGCATCGTTCATGGTGGCTTTGAACATGGGGTTTGCCGGCTTTTCCTTCTTAGCAAACGTTTCCGCTATTGAACTTTCTAGCAATTTCTAGCTGTTCTCCCGCCATGTGGCTCCGCAGTTGGTACATCTAAAGAATTGGGTCGAGGACTCGTCTCCACCCCTCGTCTGGACGAGCCAGTAGAATGCCTCGTGGTTGTTGCACTTCGGGCATTCAGCCTTGGCCTTGGGTAGGGTTCGTATCTTCTGTTCCTCCCGGCCTATGACCACGATCTTCTCCCTCTCATGGGCCAGTTTGCTTACTTGCTTGTCGCCGCGGCTGCTAGTGTAGCCGCATTTTCCGCAGGCCATGAACACCTTCTTCTCTCTCTTAGCGGGCAGGAGCGTAGACCCGCATTTCGGACAGAACTGCAAAACAGGTTCGCTCTCCAAAAGCCTAGGAGGCGAATTTATTTGTTAGCTTGGAAACCCATGTTTTTCCCGAAAAATCGCGATCTGGCGACCAAGTGGGCGATTCGCAAGGGCTCAGGGAGCGTTCCTGTTGCCCAAGTTGTGGAGAGAATCTGCTGAAGGACCCAGGGCGGAAGGAGACTTTTTACCTGCAACCATTTCGTTCCAACCTTGTATGGTTTGAAGCCGGTTGAACTTTTGTTTCTCGCCGAGTCGATCTGGATGACTGGTAGCCCGGTCAACCTGTCGATGACCTTGGTGTCGAGTTGACCTTTGGGATCGTGTGTCATGATCAGCCTAAGTTCCGGAAAGAATCTCGCCCCGAGGATCGCAGATCCAATTGACTTGCTCTCCGGAATAGGCTTCGAAGGAAAGACCAGCACTCCGTCTAGGAAGGTACCGCCCCTCACGACTGCGCCCACCAGGCGCCGAGGGTTGCAGAGGTCGAGTCCTAGTGTCCTGATCTCCTTCTTGACGGTAAGCCTACGCGTCATGATTGTTGTCTGAGCTTGGATAGGGCTACTTCCGCCAGTACTGAGAAGTTCTTGCTAGGGTCGAGATTCTCTGTCTTTAGACAAGCTACGATCTCCTCGAGTGTGATCATTTTCTGCAGCCAGACATGCCCCAGTAGAGCCTCTAGACTGTTAGCCACGTCTCCTCTGTCTACTCGTCTGGGAAGAAGCTCTCTCAATCCGGCTCTTGCTGCCGCCTCTGCCAAGATCCTGTCTTGGATCTTCGTTCCTCTTGGCCGACCATTGTTCTCGGTTAGAGCTATCGAGTAGGCGAAGTTCAGGAGGGAATCTCCGAACTGAGCGAGTCCAGTGTTTGTCAGAATCTTGCCTAGATCCTCGTCGTTCAACCATGATTACCGGTGAGACCGGAGATCCTTGCGCTATTGAAGATGCTTATTGGAAGAGGATTGATGGTAGAGCGTTGAGGGACGTTATTATCGAATCAGCCCCCGCCTCCTCCAGTTCCTCTCTTGAATAGAATCCCTGGGGCAGTCCAATTGTTCTGGTGCCTGCCCGCTTTCCGCCCAGCATATCCACAGGCTCATCTCCAACCACAAAGCATTCCTTGGGCGGGAGATGGAAGTTCTCGATGGCTTTCAGGTAGGGTTGTGGTGATGGTTTGAATTCCGCAACTTGTTCTGGGGTAACTGCGCACCGGAAGTAGTCTTCTAGTCTCCATGTGTCCAAACGTTTCGTGAGCCGTGTCTTTCGCACGAAACTCACAATGCCCATGACAAATCCCTTCTGTTTGAGTTGTTCTAGGAGTTTAACGAGATCGTTTCCGGGCCCTGTCTGATCCATTCTGGCATCTAGCTTCTGGAAGAATCTTGCCCGGACTTCATCGTCGCGTTCAAGTCCTTGTTTTCGAGCTAGGGAGACGGCTATTCCGCTTATCTTGAGGGTTTCTCGCGCCTCACCATTTCTGATGAGGTTTCGGGCCCGCTCGAGAGCTTCGTAAGCTGTGACGGTCACGTTGAATTCTCTAAGTGTCTCTTCGATCAGGGAGATCCAGAGTCTCCGGTCTCCGTAGAGTGTGCCATCAAAATCGAAGATGATGCCCTTCGATGGCAGAGGGCGGCCCCGGCTTAGTTCTCGGCTTCGGCAGTTACCGCGGCGCTGAACTTTTCTATGAATTCGTCGGTATCCTGGTGGACCTTTTTCGCGGCTCGTTCAAAAGCCTTCTCGGCTGAGGACTCACCTTTCATTCTCAACGTTATGACTGGTTTGGTGAATAGTGGGTGTGGGAGGTCGTAGCCTGCCCAGTCCACGGTCTTGTCCGCCAAGAGCGCGTCCTGCATTAGATGACCGAAAGTGTGGCCCTCTCCTTCAACCTCGACTTTTAGGAAGCCCTTGGACTTCTTCAGGACGTTAACTTTCAACTTGGGACGTTTCCTCCTGGTCCAAAGTCGTCTGCTAGTCTTCTTCTTTCAACATTTAGGCATAGCGTGCAGCGGAGAATTCTTCCTGATAGTACTAGTTCGCCTCCGCATCTAGAGCAGTAGGCTTTGATCACGCCCATGTCCCGTCCGACAGTTGTCAACTTGGGTATTCGCTGGCTTACATCGATTACTTTTCCCCGGATAATGTCGTTAGGTTTGCAGACATCGCCCATGAATCGCTCGAACCTTGGACTGGAGTTAGAAATGTGCAGCATCCCAGTGAACGGCGGTTGCAGCTTGTGCCCGTCGACCACTACAATGTTAACAATGGCCATTTTCTCTTGCACCTTCTCAACAACACCGATGATTGTGGACCCTTCCTCTGGCACGACCGGGGGTCCTGCTGAGGTTTTTACAGATACTATGTGGCGGTTGGAATCAACCGCGGCCACTCCTGTTTGGGACGAGTAGACTGTTCCGTTCACCTCTACTGTTCCACGGCCTGGCATGAATTCTTCGACAACGCCAAGCTTTTCTCCGGGAACGACAAATTGTCCGTCCAGCTTCTTTATCATGGCTGTTCTGGTAACCTTTCAGGAACAGCCTCTTTTGGTCGGCCCGATTCTTATACCCTTGTCTTGAGACGGGATGATGCTCGATCCTGGTTAGATGCTCGGCTGTGTCGGGCGGGATCATTCCTGAAAAACGGTAGTTTATCGCATTTTTTGCCCGCATTCGGGGCAGAACTTGGTCCCGGCGGCGACCGGTTTCCCGCAGTTGGGACATGGTGTCATGGCTTGTGCAGGGGGCGGTGCTACGAACATGGTTGCTCCACAGTTAGGGCAGAACCGAGCGCTCTGTTGAACACCATTCCCGCACTTGGGGCATGCGACAAGTGCCGCCTGGGGCTGCATTGAGGGTTGCATCTGCGCGTTCATTACCTGGGGTATGAGGACCATTCCTGACCCGAGTCCCGCGCCCGAAGAAGAGCCAAGGCTGGCTCCAATGTCTTTTGCGGTCTCCATCCTCAGCACGTCTGATGTGGCTGCTCTCTGTTTGATCCAGAAGAGTCTATCTCGGAACTGATCGGAGGTGTCGATGCCTTCGAACTTGAAATCAACAAGGTCGGTTCCGATTCTTTTCAGAGCGTCGTTGATGTTGACCTTTACAGTGACCGATGCCTTGTCGAGCTGGGTGAATGCTGTTTGAAGATCATATTTCGACATTTCATCGATGACTCTTTCGTTGATGAAGCCTCGGATGAAATCGTCCACTTGTGACGTAGCGTAAGCACCCTGTCCTCCAACGACCTCGTTAACGAACAGGTTCGGGTCGGTCACCCTAAGCCAGGCTGTCCCGTGAACCATCAATGGAGCGAGCTCTGTCGTCTGTGCCTTCGCGCCCCATTTGCCGGCGAACTGTTTCGTAGAGACGTATATCACCGTGGCGGTGAAGGGCGTTTTGCCCCCGAAGAATATGCGGTATGCTGAAGTTATGAGGGGAAGATTGAGTGTTGTGAGAGTGTGTCTTCCTGGTGGAAAAACGTCGTATGCTTTGCCATCTTTGAGGAAGACAGCTGTCTCGTACTCGTGAACGACTAGTTGGGCGGCGTTGGTGATTTCTTCTACTGGGTATCGCCAGACGATGTCGTCTGGGCCTGCTCCTCTCCATTCTATGACTTGTGGCATTACTGCTGGACTCCCAAGATCACGTCTTTCCGTCCGTTATAGGCGGTTTCAAGAGAGTCGACAGCTTTCAACGCGTCGGAAATCTTTCCTTTCGCTTCTTGGACGCGCCCGTTGTCCACGGAGTCCTTGAGTCCTTGAACTGCGGTAGTTACGCTATCTGTCATTTGCAGGAGTTGCATGTCATAGTCCATCATTCTATCCAAGTCAGGCTCCTTGACCTTCGTGACATCGAAGAAGCCGGCATATCCGTATTCTGAATGGTTGATGCGCTCAACAACTCTATCGAGCCGGGCCATCAAATGATCTGTGTCGTCCCACGTGTCGTTGATGCCCTGGTTGACAAGGGATCTGTAGGTGTCTTTCGCTTGTGATTCTGCACTGGACAGTTTCTGGTAGATCTGGTTTCTGAGAAGCTTGTCTGACTCGCGGCGTATTTCTCTCTCCTTGTATCCATGGAATCCTGGAATTAAGAGCATGATTTTCTCTTGCAGATTGGTCTGGGACTTGGCCCTGTCGTAAAACGAGCTGCTCGGCTGGCTCAACTTCGAACCTTTCCCTGATATTCAGATTCCCTGTCCTATGTTCCTTTTAAGGGTGTCAAAACCCAGGCGGGTGAAATCCGGGACTGCCCATTTTTTCCATTTTATGCCCGACCCTAGAGATAGACTGACACCGGGAAGAGTTGGCCTTAGAGTCAGAGGGACAAAGTGACGATTAGTCTTCGGGGCTGGTTACAGAATAGCTATGTCGAGTTTCACGGGTTGAGGCAGGGGCGCAGATGAAGACCGTCAACCAGGAAGAACCCGTTGCACGAAGCCGTTTCATCGAATGTCCCGAGTGCAAGACTCATACTCTCAAGCTCAAGAGAATAGTCCAAGTTGGACGATGCAAGAGCTGCCGCGAGTCATACAAGATTGTCATAGTGTACGTTAAGGAAGGAAAGAAACCCAAGCCTGCGACGAAAACAGAGTCTGCGAATACTGTACCGAGCCCCGACTCTAGCTTGCCATCTTGGCAAGTGCCTTCTGATAGTTCTCTATTCGGGTCTTCGTCAACAGAAACGAATTCGACCTTCTCGGATACAGGTTCCATTTTCGGCCAGGACGACAAGAACAGAGAGACTTCGACTAGTAGCGAACGATAGAGATCAAGGCTGATTATGGGCGATTTAGTGAATCAGAGGTTTCGCGTCAACCACTCGTGCGTCGTAAAGTCGTTGAACAATACCCCCCTTTTCTGGAGAGGTTATTTGCTGTCTGACAGGGATTCCAGGCGAGTCTCGGGATTCAGGGCATGGTCTGGGCTCGGATGCTGAGGCGAAAAGTCCGGTTTATCGCTCTGTCAAGAACGATTTCTCGGGCAGTGTAGGGAAGGGCTCCCAGATTCGAGAACAGGGCTGATAATGGGCGATCTCGAATTAGAATTAGTGATTTCCTTCAACCACTCTTGCGACGCGGGACTCGGTCGCTAAGACCCCCTATTTTCCGGAAACCATTTCCTGTCTGGCGCTACTTACGGGCGAGACAGGCTGATCAGGGCGCAATCCGGGCTCGGATGGCATTGGAAAGATCGCGACAATCCCGAACGAATTTCGGGAGAGTTCCTAGAGACATCCCAGATTCACAATCGGGGTTCATTTTGGGCGCAGAAGCCAAGTAGCATGTTGATACAACTACCAACGGTCGTAGTGGACGAATTTCTCGATAGACTTCCTCTTGGGACTGCTGAGTTGAACGGCTGGATATCCAAGATAGACCAGACAGGCTATCTTAACGTGGTCCGGTATCCCGATGATCTTCTTGACTTCCGGCTCTCCACGGGTCGGAGTGGACCCGTGAACGGTTAGGCAGGTCGCGAAACCCAATGCGTGGGCTGCCAGCATAAGGTTCTGGACTGCCGGATAGATGCTCGCATACTTGACCTCCTCACTCTTGCCTACACGGTTAAGATCAACACAACAATAGATTATCACGGGCACTTTCTCGGTGTTCCGAAGCATCTCTGTAGCCTCATCATACACATCCCTCATCCGAGGAGACATTCCCGAACTACCAGCAAGCCTTTCGAGCCATGTTCTGAGCATGGGCTCCTTGAGACGAGCTTTCAACGTCGCGTCACGAACCACCACAAATTCCCATGGCTGAGTATTGCTTCCAGAGGCAGCCTTAGACGCGCACCCGAGGACGATTTTCAATTTGTCCTCAGGGATCTGATCAGGATTGAATTTGCGCACTGACCTAAGAGAGTTGATTCCCTCTAGAACAGTCATCTCCTTTGGCATACCAACAGGGACCCCGTTCAAGGTTAAAGACTCTCGGCGCACAAACTAGACATTGTCAATTGCCTAGATCCCAACACGAGCGCTTGAGAATCGCGGTCGACCTCGACGGGGTCCTTGCTGAGACGATGGAAGCATGGTGCAAACGCGCCAACGAGTTCCTAGGCACAAGCTTCACCCTTGCCGATCTCGATACATGGGCAGCCTGGCGCAAGCTGGGCATCAGCAGGGAGCAGTTCTTCCAGTTTCTGGATGAAGCATGGGATGACTGGGAGAGCATACCACCAACAGAACCAAGACTGGCGGAAAAAGTCCGAACGATATCCCGTTCGGGACAAATTGACGTGGTTACTGGTCGCAGCAAAGAGAGTGTTAACGCGGCCAAGAACTGGCTCGCCGAACACAAAATACCCTACGAGCGATTTGTTCGTGTCCCAGGATGGAAAGACAAGATCTTTCTCAACTACGACATCTACATCGATGACGCTCCAGAACTAATGCCCCTAATATCCCGCAACCCGAAAATGTGGGGAATACTCTACAGCCGGCCATGGAACCGAACCGTCCCTGAACTGCGCCAAGTCTTCAGGGTCGAGAGCTGGACGGAAATCTCAGGACTCCTCGAGCAAATACGACAATAAGACGCGAGAGGGAAAGCCTCCGACCCTACAATTCTTCCTTATCGATTCGGAGGGAAGAGATGAAGTCCATGGCGGATCAAGAATAATCCTTCCTGGAATCTTTATACCGAAACGCACCATCGCATGGATTCTGAAGGACCCCGGGTTGAAAGGTGAGTACAACGTTCCAGAAGATGTCTACTACACGAAAGAACACGAATGGGTCCGGCTTGAAGGAGACAAGTGTAGAGTAGGAGTAACCGACTATGCTCAGAACTCACTACACGAAATCGTATACGTCGACCTTCCAAAAATAGGCCTCAAGGTAAGCCAGATGCAGAGCATCGGCACAGTCGAATCAGTAAAAGCCGTCGCTGACGTCTACTCTCCCATCTCAGGAACTGTAATCGAGGTCAACAACGCGCTTTCCGATGCTCCCGAACTGGTCAACAAGAACCCCTACCGAGAAGGATGGATCACAATAATCAGACCTGAGGATTTGAAGAAAGAATTGCCTGGTCTCATGAAAGCTTCGGACTACAAGGACTTCTTGAAGAAAATAACCGAAAAGAAATAGAGGTTAGAAAACACCATACTTTTGGTCACCTAGGAACTTTATCTCCGAGCTCTCCAATCCTATCAACTGCCCAGTGGCGTCCATGGCTCCAGAAGCCTTCGCTCTCCTCTCCCCCCCACTGAAAAGACTGCTCCACGAGACAGGAATCTCAAAACCCACCCCACCACAGGTCGAAGCCATCCCACTGATTGCCCAAGGCGACAACGTCCTCATAATCGCCCCCACAGGTTCAGGCAAGACAGAAGCCGCACTACTTCCATTAATCGATAGAATGATTCGGAATAATGACAGGCAAGGCATCTCACTTGTCTACATCACACCGCTCAGAGCGCTAAACCGAGACCTCCTCAAGCGACTCCAAACATGGTCGAGCAAGCTCGGCTTCTCGGTCGAGGTCCGACATGGAGACACCCCGGCCAAAGACAGGAGACGGATGGCAGTCAAACCGCCAGATCTTCTCATCACAACACCCGAAACCCTCCAAGCTGTATTGCCGGGCAGACGTATGAGGGAACATCTGCGACATGTGAGGTCCGTTATAGTCGATGAGATTCACGAGCTGGCAGGCGATCGTAGAGGAGTTCAACTGACTGTTGGCCTCGAACGCCTCAGAGAAATCTGCGTCAGCGGTTTCCAGAGAGTAGGACTCTCAGCCACTGTCGGCAACCCCGAAGAGATCGCACTGTTCCTCGGAGGCAATCAGCCTGTCAAGATAGTACAGGTTCCACTCAACAAGTCGACCATGTACAAGGTCGAATATCCACCTCCAGGAGAAGAAGATCGAGACCTCGCTCGACGACTCTACACTACACCTGAGGCAGCGGCACGACTTACACTTGTCGATGATCTGGTGGAAGCGCACGACTCGACTCTCATCTTCGTCAACAGTCGGGTCAACGCCGAGCTGCTCGGATCAAAGTTCAACATGATGGATCGAAAAATAATGGTCCATCACGGCTCACTACCGAGAGAAGAAAGGGTTCGAGCCGAAGAAGCATTCAAGACTGGAGAGATCAAGGGTCTCGTCTGCACTTCCACTCTAGAGTTGGGAATAGACATTGGATCCGTCGACCTTGTCGTCCAATACATGTCCCCAAGACAAGTGAGCAGCCTAGTGCAAAGAGTGGGACGTTCCGGTCACACCCTCGCGAGAACCTCACATGGGGTTCTCGTTTCGGTATCGACCGAAGACCTCTTGGAATCTGTTGGAGTTATCGAGCTAGCGAAGGAGGGACGACTAGAGCATACCAATATCCACGTTGGAGCATTAGACGTGCTCGCCCATCAGATTGCTGGAGTACTGATGGACTCGGACGGAAGCCTTGAGATCTCACGAGCCAAGAGCATCATCAACAGAGCCTACCCATACCAAGACCTGGAGGATGGCCCAATTGACAAGGTCATCGAATTCATGCGCAAGATGGGTTACCTCAAGAGAGATGATGCAACACTCTACCGTACCTCGAGGACTCGATTCTACTATTTCGAAAACCTGAGCATGATCCCCGACGAACGTCGTTACTTAGTTGTGGATCTCACCAGCCAACAAAACGTCGGCATCCTCGGCGAGGAATTCATGATTACCAAGGCACGCATTGGACTCAACTTCATCGTTAAGGGGCGAGTCTGGCAGATCAAACAGATCACGGACGATGGAAAGGTCTACGTTCTTCCCATCATCGACCCCACAGCCGCCATCCCGGGATGGGACGGCCAGATACTCCCCGTGCCCCGCGCCCTTGCAACCAAGGTTGGTGTATACCGGGCCATTGTGGATGAGTTGCTTGAGGAAAACACGGCCAAGTCGACAGCGATTGAAACCCTCTCCCAGCGCTGGCCTTGCGAGACCTACGGGCTCAGACGGCTGATCGAAGAAATAGAAGCCCACAAGGCCACCGGTGCACCAGTTCCAACCGATCAGCGAGTCCTAATCGAGGGCTTTGATCGATACATCATAATTCACGCGCATCTCGGAGACATACTCAACTTCACCCTCGGAGAAGTTATCGAGGAACTCTTTCGCCGCCAAGGCCTTGTCCGAATGTGGTGGTCGGACGCCTACCGGATTCTCTTCGAGATGACCGCTGACACCTCCGATTTGGACTTGGAAGATCTCTTCTTACAACAAGTCTTCGGGGTCGAAGACCCTGTGCTAGGCGGAGCATGCCACGGAGTGCTCCATCGCCACTTCCCATGGCAACTCCATATGAAACATGTCGCCGAAAGGTTCGGAGCACTAAGCCGTGGACGACTAATGTACGGAGATGCTATGAAGGAATTGATGCTGCGATTTCGACTCACTCCCATCTATGACGAGACGATCAGGGAGGCTTTGATGGAACATTCTGACTTCGACGGCGTGAAAAGAGTCTTCAAACAGATCAAAGAAGGAACGATGGACCTAAGATTCTTCAGATCCAAGGACAAGCCTACACCCTTGGCCTATCACATCCTCTACCGACATGTGGACATCCCCGAACTAATCGCCCCGGAGAATGTTGCCGCTGACAACATGGCTCGACTGCGCATTTCGATCGAGGGGCGAGCCATCGACATTTTATGCTTCGACTGTGGCAAGCTTACCTCGGAAGTTAGTATAGCCAGTCTTCCAGAGCATCCAGTCTGTCAGAATTGCAGCTCCAAACTTCTAGCTCCACTCTTCTGGTCCAGTGGCTATGCTGCGAGTATTCTCCGCAAGAAGCGCGACAAGCTGTACCTAGACGAGAACGAGCAGAAGGCCTTGACGAGAGCGCGCCGTTCAGCGGATCTTGTGATTGCGTACGGAAAGCGGGCTGTGATCGCCCAGTCTGTCTATGGAATCGGACCACAGACAGCTGGCAGGGTCCTGTCGAAGATGCACGAGAGCGATAATGAATTCTATCGGGATTTGTTGGAGGCTAAGTTACAATTCATAGCAACCAGGCCTTACTGGAACAACTAACTAAGAAAAAATTTCGTGCTCCCATTTCGGATCGTACATTCTATATTAGAGGGGTTCGCTGTGAATCGCTCGGGTAACGGTCCCTTTCATCCTTCTTTGGACTGCTCTGGTGTCAGCCCCATCGAAACATTGAGCCAGCGCAGGCTGCCTCTGGATATTTCCGTATTGTTGAAGTGGGAAGACTCGAGAAAGTGTTTTCTAAGACCAGAGATTTCCCGAGGGAAAGAGAGTTGCTCCTTCATCAGATAACCCACGCGCAGCGAGAACTGCCAAGCGACCTTCGGTCGCGTCCTCGCGGTAATTACTCACATCCTCGACATTTGTCTCGCATACGAGAGAATCATTTGTCTCGCTCTCGGGTAACCTTTGCGGAAAAAAAATGGGTGTATGTCTGGGCTACAATTCTTCTCGCGCTATCTCTTTCCGTGAGTATTCTAACAATCATCCAAGAGGCAAGAGACCTGGGCGTCATAACCGGAGGCCAGGGCCAGATTGCAGTTGCGGGAGCCAACTCCTCTGCCTACTCCGGGCAATGGGGTGCGTATGGAGATCCCGTAATCCCCACCGGAGTCAACGCCTTCGTCTACTCCGGGCAATGGGGCGCGTATGGAGGTCCCATAACCCCCAATGGAGTCGCAGTGGATTCTTCAGGCAACGTGTTCGTCGCCGATGCCAAGAACTACGCAGTATACAAACTAGCAAGAGACGGATCGTTCTTATCCACTTGGGGATCCCAAGGAAGCGGGCCCGGACACTTCAACAATCCCCAAGGAATTGCTCAGGATTCTCAGGGAAACGTGTACGTTTCCGACTCGGTGAATAACAACATTCAGAAGTTTACCCCTACCGGGAGCTTCATCACTTCCTGGGGCTCGACTGGATCAGGAACTGGACAACTCAAGACGCCCCTTGGTCTTAGCGTCAACGCCAGCGGGTTCGTGTACGCGGTAGATCAAGGAAACCAGCGTGTTCAGATCTTCAGGAATAATGGAACCTACGTAGGTTCATTTGGCGGCCTAGGCACGACCCCCGGCAAATTCCTGAGCCCGTACGGAGTGGCGGTGGATTCGTCAGGATTCGTGTACGTAAGCGACAGTGCCCTCAAGTCGGACAATATTACGAAATTCACCAAAACAGGAGGTTTTGTCCTGACTTGGGGAGGCTTGAATTCAGGGGGCAGCTTGGCACAACCGGCAATGATGGCAGTCGACAACGCGTCCAACATCTACGTCAGCGACAACCTCCGGAATGAGGTTGAAAAGTTCAGCACGGCCACGGGCAATCTCCTCTTGTCTTGGGGGTCCACAGGCGCCTCCCCGGGACAGTTCAACAGCCCAGTCGGGGTGGCCGTAGATTCCCAGATGAATCTATACATTGGTGATTCTAGCAATTTCCGAGTGCAAAAATTCTCGGCGAATACAGGAAGCTACATCACAAGTCTCACATATCCAAGATTCGGCTTGTTCTCCAGCCCTTATGATGCGGCGCTAGATGGTTCGGGTCACATCTACATTGTCGACGAAGGAAACAATCGGGTCCAAATGTTCTCATTGACGGGAACCTTTATGATGGCTTGGGGAACAACTGGGAATTCAACCGGACAGTTCAACAGTCCATTTGGGGTCGCCGTCGACCATAGTGGGAACGTCTACGTTACCGATTCTTCAAACGACCGAGTCGAAAAATTCCTTCCGAATGGCACTTTCAGCAGAACGTGGGGCTCATTTGGAATTGGCAACGGACAATTCAGCACACCATATGGTATCGCAACCGACAGTTCAAGCAATGTCTACGTGACGGATTACTCAAACAACCGGGTTCAGAAGTTTGACAGTTCAGGAAACTTCATGATGAAATGGGGGTCCCTAGGGACGACCAATAGCCTGTTCACCAACCCAACAGGCATTGCTGTAGACTCCACGGGCAACGTGTATGTCAGCGATTCATCGAACGATCGCGTTGAGAAATTCAACAGTTTAGGAGGATTCATAGCCTCTTGGGGCTCCTCCGGTTCTGCAAATGGGCAGTTCAACGTTCCTGGACACCTGGCGCTGGATTCAACGGGAGATATCTATGTGGCTGATACCTTCAATGATCGTGTCCAAGAGTTTGCTAGCAACGGCACGTTTCTCACGTCCTTTGGGACGATCGGGTCTGGGAATGGCCAACTCGTCTATCCGAACGGTCTAACCGTGGACAGTTCCGGAAATGTCTACGTGACCGATACCGGAAATCCCTCGGGAACCAACAACCGGGTTGAGATTTTCTTGCCTATCGCCGCCGGGCCACCTCCGGCCCCAAGTGGCGGCGGGGGTCGAGGGCTTTTCCAAGAATAGTTGCAAGAGTGCGTTGCGGCAAAGAGACTACGACATCAGAGATCTGAGGCCATAAGGCAGTACGTTACAGCGAAAAAGGGGGTTTGGGAGGACTCCCTCCCACTTTCCAACTCTTGCCTATGCAGCTGTTACGTCGACGATCAGCTGATCTACGATGGGGGAGCCGATGCCTGAAGCGACATCGTATCCTGTGCCCGCAGAGAAACCAACGGACGAGCCAACTAGCTTGTCGTTGCCCACTGTGATGTCGTGGAAGTCAGTCGCGTAGCGTGCGCTGTGGTAGATTGAATAGAGCGTAGGATTCAGGTCACCGATCGGACCTTTACCCGCCATCGCGCGAGCCTGGTTTGCCAAGGCAGCAATTCCCGCCCACTGTGGAGAACCTGCACTGGTTCCTCCGACGATGAAAAAGACTGGGCTTCCGAAGCCTCCGTAAACGACTAGGACTCCGCCGTCGATGGCTGCGTTGTAGGCAACGTCTGGACCTCTTGCAGATAGGCCAAGGCCAGCTTGGTAGGATGGGACGCCGAAGAGCAAGCTTTGAGCTCCGCCGGTTGCGGCGCCAAAGCTAGCCTCATTCCAGACCTGTTCGCCACCATACCCATCGGGTACACAGTTCGGTGGTATAGTTCGGCCGAGGACACATGGACCGTGATAGGCGGATAGTCCTGAAGTGCATGAAAAAGGTGTGGAGGTCGGGCAGGGCGTGAGAGTCCCAGTTGCATTGTAGGGCAATCCCTGAGTTCCAGTCACGGCTGTATTGTGAAGGTCAGAACCTGGGAAATTGGACATAGGGACGCCGAAGCCGAAGTCTGCGCCAGTATCACCTGCTGAGGCGAAGAATGTGTCACCCTTCGCGACGCCGTTCGCATAATTCGCCTGGGCTTGGCTTACTTGGCCGGGGTTTCCGTTTCCGGTGAGGAAAATTTCCGGAATGCCGAAGCTTTGCGAGAATATAGCGCCAGGGTAAGCTGCGATGGCCGCAGTCTCAGCGTCATTGATTGCATTCCCGGACGAGGTCGATGCTACGTCAAGGACGATGTTGGCTCCTGGAGCCATGGCGTGGGCGTACTCAACGTCGAGACTTGTTTCGATGGTCCAACCGAATTCGTCATGCTTCGGATTCGCATTGATGTTAACCACTGGACATGTGCTGGGGTCGAGTGGGGTCGGAGAATTGCCGCAGAATATTGTGAAAGACGGAGGAGCTGAAATTCCGAAGCGCGCGTCAAACAATGCTAGGTCACTAGCAATCGTCGGGCTTCCGAAAGCGTCGACGATAACGATTGTCTGGCCAGAACCGTCAAGGGTAGAGGTCGATGGGAACTCGTAAGCCTTCTTGATGAAGCTCGGCGAGTAGCATACAATGTTGCCGAGAGATGCACTCTTACAAAGAGGAAGGCCTTGGGGAAGAGTCGTTGCGGGCCCGAGCTGAACATAGCTCAGGCTTGGATGATAGTGAAAGTCGCTGACGACAGCCCCGACTCCGAGGGGAGTTGCGAGCATTAGGGCAGTAGCAATTAGAGCAGATATGGTTAGTATTTTCTTCATGCTTAACCACTGAAACTTACTACCCATTTAAGTTCATGGCTTCTCGAAGATAGACCAAGATACCCATGAGATGAAATCCTTAGCCCAGGGTATTCTCAAACGTCCGTTTCCCACAGCCGTCAAATCGCTTATCTCCAGCCTGTTCCGACCCAGAAAAAAGCTTGGCAAAACTCAGTTATCAATAGAGGGACATTCTCAAGTACGACACCCGGATGACATGTCGCTCCAAGTTCATATTCCCCAAAATATGTCGTGACTGAACCTAGAAATGACCAAGTTACACACACTTGTGGTCGGACGTTTACAAACAAACTGCTACATCATACAATCTGATTCGACAGGTTTGATCATTGATCCAGGAGATGAGCCAGAGAGAATCCTTCGTTTCCTAAGTGACCTCGCAGTCAAACCTAACCAGATCATTGCCACTCATACTCACTTCGATCATGTACTCGGCGTGGATACAATTCGCACCAAGCTCAAGATTCCATTTCTGATCCATCATGACGATCTCTCGGTGCTCGAGTCCATGCAGAGCCGTGTCCAACAGTTCATGAGTTTCAGCGTCCTGCCACCGCCCAAGGTAGATCAATTTCTCAAGGACGGAGAATCGATAACGGTCGGAAAAGATACGGTGAAAGTCATACATACCCCAGGACATTCTCCGGGAAGCATTAGCCTAGTTGGACAAGGTTTTGTCCTGACTGGAGATGCTTTGTTCAACCGGTCAATTGGGCGAACCGACCTTCCGGGTGGAGACTTCAACATGCTAGTACGTTCCGTAACTGAACGCTTGTTCAGCCTGGATGACGATACCATTGTTTATCCTGGTCATGGTCCAGAGACAAGCATAGGCGATGAAAAACTAGCGAACCCATTTGTGGGAAGAATCTCGAAACACGTTCCGTAGCACCCCGGCCATGCCAATCGGATAAGATTCTAGATGCAGCACGAATCCATCCGAAAGCGATTAGGATATTTACCGCAGTAGCTCCCTAGTTAGTATGAAGAAAACCGAAGAAGAATGGAAGAAACAGCTAGACACCGAAACATACCAAGTTTTGAGAAAGAAGGCAACCGAACGACCCTTTACAGGAAAGTACCTCCACAACAAGGAAAAGGGAGTGTATGTCTGCGTCGGGTGCGGGACGCCACTCTTCTCGTCCGACACAAAGTTTGATTCAGGAACTGGCTGGCCCAGTTTCTGGTCTCCAGCAGAAAAAGAGAATGTTGAAGAGAAATCCGATCGTAGCCTTTTAATGAGCAGAGTTGAGATTCTATGCAAGAAATGCGGCGGTCATCTGGGTCACGTTTTTGAGGACGGCCCCCAACCCACCGGACTGCGGTACTGCGTCAACTCTCTCTCCCTAAACTTCAAGAAAACTGACGAAAAAGGCGCGCCCGCAGAACCCAAAGACTAGTTTAACACTTCGTCTTGCACCAAGCCCTTTTGCAACGACACGTTAGACCTTATTGCAAGCTACCGTTAGAGATATGAACGGACATAAGTCGGAAGACCTAGAGAAACGCTCACAATAGTCGGATGGAGATCGCATGGCTGGAATAGACGTAGTAATCATCGCATCGTTCCTCCTGGCTTTCAAAGCCGTCCTTATAGAGGGCAGCGAGGTTGCCATCCTCTCCCTCGCCACAATAAAGCAGATCGGTAGAAGGAACGTCCTGTTCGGCGTTGCCCTGGGAGGTCTCGGATCGACCGTCACGTTTCTAATCGTCGAACAGGCCTTCCTTGCACTAAAGACAATCTCCGATGCTCTGATCAACCTGATACCTGGTGTTGTCATCCTCTACTTTTCCTACCGGTTTCTACGAGGATTCGTCAAGTACTATTTCCGGGGGAAATCGTTCAGGGCAAAGATGGAAAAATGGAGCGATGAAGTCGTTGAGAAAGACCGGAAGCACAGCGGGGGTGTCACAACAGCGGAGGGTCAGATACCATTCTCGATCGGAAACTCGCTACCGGTTTTCAGCATCACAATGACGGAAGGATTTGAAGCAAGCCTCATTCTCGCTGCGGCCGGAGCCTTCAACATAGAATGGACCCTTGTGGGTGCACTAGTGAGCCTTGTCCTCCTCATCGTCGTGTGCGCGTTCTCCTATGACTACCTGATGCAAGTTCCAAGATGGCTGCTAGATCTGATCGCCGGAGTCGTCCTCCTATCCTTCGGCTCGTACTTCTTCATATCGGGGATACTAATCGCGCTAGGCGTTATCTCTTGATCGGAAACGATGTAGTTCGACGCTGACGCGATAGGAAGGCCGACGAGTCTTGCTCACGGCAAGCCGGCTGAATCTACTCGCTTCAGTCCAAGGTCTTCCTAGAGACTTACGGCTCCTCTTTCTCTCGCTATTCCTCTGGACCTTCGGCCTGGGACTCTACAACTACATCTGGCCACTATATCTGCGAGACCTCCAAGCTTCCCCCAGCGATGTGGGCATCGTATTCTCTATCGGGTTCCTCGCTCTCGCCCTCAGCATGATTCCGGGAGGAATACTAGCCAACAAGTACGAGCTAAAAGCGTTGTTGATCATAGGCTGGGCAATGAGCATCCCGCCTCCGCTCATGTACTATTTCGCGAGAACCTGGACCGATGTAATTCCTGGGATAATCCTTCTCCAAGTGTCAGGGTTCAATGTTCCAGCCTTCAATGCGTACATCGCAGGGGCTGCTGAAAAAACGAAGTCCGCGTCAAACTTCGGCATTACCTGGGCATCCGCCCCACTAGGAGTAGTCTTCTCACCGCTGGTCGGGAGCGCTCTACTCAACTGGATTTCCATTCGAGGCATCTTCATTCTGACATTCGTGTTCTTCTCGATCTCGACGATAGTTCTCTTCTTCATGAAGCCACAGCCTCCGCTCGAAGGTGATGCTAAGTCTCCGAGACTCGAATTCCCCAAGGCACGTCGAGAAGGAACGCTTCTTCTCTATCTCACGGGAGCAGCACTTGCGTGGAGCGTTGCCGCGCCCTTCATACCTCTATACTTCCAAGATGCTCTCAGTCTAGGCCCTTCGATCATACTAATTCTAGGGGCGCTACAGTCTCTGGGTGCGGCCGTTTTCGCGATTCTTCTTGGTAGGAGAGCAGATGCAAGAGGCCACGCCGGGACCATGGCCCTAGGTTTAGTGCTATCTTCAATTGGCCTCATCGGAGTCCTCCTTGCCAGAAGCGCGTTGCTATCTTTTCCATTGGTCTTCCTCATTGGAAGTGCCAGGGCACCGAGCCTTGTTGGCTACTCCATTCTTTCGACGGTGCGGAAGGGAGCGTCTAGAGCCGGACAGTTCGGGTTCTATCTGACGTTGGAAAGCCTGGGCTTTGTATTTGGATCCTACCTAGGCGGTATTCTCTATACTCTGAACCCCACGAGCATGTTCTACGCAACTTCAACATCATTCATTGCGCTCGCACTCCTAGCCAGGTTTGGTTTTCGGGACAAGGCTGAATCATCGCTGTCAGGACAAAGAGCGGATTCCGAGGCTGTTGCGAAGTCGGAAGATTCAAAAGCCTACTCGCTCTGGGCAGGCGGTTCTTCCAAGGAGAACAGGTCGTGAACGATATCGTCCGATTCTATGCTATGTGCAAACCTGTTTACTTTGGCTTTTGGTTACTAGCGCTTCTTTCCATAGACTGCGTAGACTATCCCTTGCGTTAGAGGAATAGGTCTCGTATCCGGGAGTCCTTCCTCAACCATAAGGGTGGCAATCTGAGTCCCGGTTCGAGACTTCAGAATCGAACGGCCAAGATATGATAGGGTTCTCCCCCAAGCTTTTGAGACAATTCTTCCGAAGATGGGAAACAGTCCCAAAAGATAGTCATAGTAGAATAATCGGAATACCCTGTTCGGGGGCCGCGCGAAGTCGAGAGAGATCACGACACGGTATTGTTGCTCGAGCCATCTCCCTGAAAGTCAGTCGCGCATCGGACACATTTCTAAGCGCAAGGCTGATCGATGCAGACCTGAAACAATCGTCCCTGAACGGTAGGTTCTCAGCGCGGGCCAGTACCCAGTCGGTTCTTCCGTCCAGCCCTTTCTGTCGCAGCCTTTCCTTTGCTGTCTGAAGCATAGAGAGAGTCAAGTCGACGCCGACGACTAGGCCCTGGTTGGAGATCGCGTTTGCAAAATCCGCTGCCAAGAGTCCAGTGCCAGTAGCTACGTCGAGTACCACGCTTTCAGGCAAAGGCTCAGCTTGTTCAATCACAAATGCGCGCCATTTTCTATCCTGGCCGAAACTTAGAAGTCCAAGTAGCAGGTCGTATTCGAGCGGGACTTTGGAGAAGAGGCTGCGGACGTAACGGGCTTTGGAATCGTACACGGTCTACGCGACTGCAGGGTGCGCTTTCTTAGCCTCGGCTCGAGTTAGAGCGTAGCCAACTGCGCCTATGCCGACTACTACCAAGACGACCAGGAGGACTACCGGTACAAGAGTGAGTGCGATCGTGCCGACGTACCAGATGGCTCCGAGGAAAGCGACCATTCCGCCCCAGGCAAGGATCATTGATCTAGGAGGAGCATATCGATCGTCAGGGCCAGGCAATGCGAGAGCTGCAACGATAAGCCAGATCCCGAACACCAAGAAGACCAGCGGGATGCCGGTGAACGGATTGAGGTTTCCCACACCGACCAGAGAGAGAAGCATTATGGTACCGAAAACTATGAGGAATACTCCGCCGTTTAGAGGAGCCCATGGAACCCGAGGCATCTTTGACCCGTTCAAACGGGCTGGTATTCCCGGTTTATAGTTCTATTGTAATCATATAGATCTGAGCTGGGTCGCTGGTTGTCAGACTCGATCGTACGCGTTGTTCTGCTGGAAGTTTCCCGAGTTCATGTCCTGCTCGATCTCCCTGAGCATAAGGATCCTCTTGTAGGTGGGAGGATGCGTCATGAAGAGCTGAGCTGCTTTCCTCCAGTTGGATTTTGACTCTGCTTCCATGGCCGCTTCTAGCTCGCGTTCGCTCAGGACGCCATCCTTGTCGAGATCATATTTCGATTTCTGGTCCATGATGCCTGCGACATCCTGTTTTGCTTGGGCAGGGTCTTCGATGAAGAAGGCTCGGGCGCCATGAGGCTCGCCGGGGGCGAGAGAGAGACCGTAGGCGATCTTTGTGAGAGCGCTCTCCAGTTCTCTCGGTTGCTGGGTTAGAAAGGCGGAATATGCATCTGCATAGCTCTCTCTGAGACGGGTCAATCGTAACGCGAGCAGGGTGGTTAGAATGTAGACTGCGTAAGCGACTATAGCAACGATAATCAGGACCCCAGCGTTATTGTTCTTGTTGCTCCGGCCGCTGTAGCCGGTGACGAGGCCACCCCACAGAACAGACCGGGCGATCAAATACGCAACAAGGGGAATAGCGCTGATCATCGTTACTACGATAAAGTCGCGATGTTTCACATGACCTAGCTCGTGGCCTATGACTCCTTCGATCTCATTTTCGTCCAGACGTTGAAGAAGACCCTGATGGACTGCGAGTGTTGCGCTTTTGCGGGTCCGGCCGAATACGAATGCGTTGGGGGTGGGGTCCGGCGAGACTGCGATTCGGGGCGTGGGAATACCGGATTTCGAGGCGAGCTCGCCGACTTTCGATTCAAGCCAGCGGTTCTCGCCAGGAGCAAGATAGTGGAGACGGCTTGTGAGTCTGACAATGGCTGGGCCAATCAGGTATTGGAGCAGTATTATGAAGAAAGCTCCGACTAGACCGAGTACTAGTCCAGTGACAGGGTCGAGAAAGAAAGCGGATATGACGAAGAGGAGACCGAGGAATATGGCAAAGACTAGAATGATTGTGAAGCCCATTGTCCGTTTGAGGGCGCCGAGTCCTGCCAATTCTCCTTCCCTAGTGTTAGAGAGCTTAATTCGGCCTTCATTAATTCTATCCTAGAACATTCGAGGAAGAAGGTTGTCGGGCATTGTCTCGGAGATAAAGTGCAAGAACTGTGGTGCGCCTCTCAGCATTAACCCTGGTGAGATCGTTTCGACTTGCCGCTACTGTGGTTACACTGCCGTTGTCGGGGCAGACGAACCGTTTCAGCTAGAACACAGTCTCATCATAAACAACAACAACGCTACGAGCATCGAGAACGCTCTTCGCGACTGGATGCGAGAGGGATTCATGAAACCGGGAGACCTTGCGAAGAAAAGCAAGCTCCTATCCTTGGAATTGCGATATCTTCCCTTCTGGCTTGTCCCGATCGAGGCAACGAGCACCTACGAAGGAGTACTTGAGAGAATCTCACAGCCTTCGCCCAGAAAGGGCGTGATAGACCGGGATTACGATTGGCTTGTGCTAGGCCGAAAGGGCGCACAGTTTCCAACCCGAGACTACACCGTTCCCGATACGGGAAAGATTCCTTTCGATTTCAAGAGGATCGATGCCGGAGCCAAATTTCTCAACAGCGAGATGACCAGCGAGGAAGCGGTAGAGCATGCAAAAGACGAGGTGGACGTGAACCAGAGGTTTCTAGCAAAACAGGAGATTGATCAGATTACTTCTTTCAATACAAACTTCAAGGTGGACAAGCCAACCTACATTCACGCGCCAATCTGGTTCAGCGCCTACGAGTACAAGGGAAGAAGCTACAACGCGCTCTTGGACGGAAGCTCAGCCGCGGTCTTGCGAGCGGATATTCCGCAGACGGATTTCAAGATGCTCTGAGACTCCGCAGGAGACGAATGTTGGGCGCGATCTCGGTTAATTATGCCAAGGAGAGTCGAGCTTGCTCGCAAAAAATAGTCTTCGCTACGAGGCGAGTTTCGGAGAAGTACAGAGTTATGTGTCACGGAAATGGTCTATTACTGATAACCACGAATGAAACTCCCTTCAAACCATGTGTCGACATCTTCAGCTTTTCCACTTATCCGACGCGAGGGTCGGTCGCTAAGACCCTCTATTTTCTAGAACACCCGCTGTCTGGCGGCGATAACGGGCGAGACAGGCTATTCAAGGCGCAATCTGGGCTTAGGTGGCTCGGCGAAAAACCCGATTAACCCAGCGAATCTAGCGGTGATCTTGCGGCAACCTCCCAGATTCAAGATCAGGGCTGATAATGGGCGATTCCGGGCGCTTTCATTGTCGGCCAATGCAGAAGCATGAGTACGAGACCAGTTATTATCGAGGAAAGAGCTGAGTCTCGCTCGGCTTAACGCATGATGGTGACGATGTCCTTGTCAGCTGGAATATGGTCAAGACTCACGCGCTGACCAGTGAATTTGACACTGGACCCAGAGACAAATGCATACTTGGCTCCTTCAACGAACCGGGGATGAATCTTCTTACAGACGTCTCGAAGAGTCGAGCCAGCAGGGAGAATCAGGGGTTTCTCGAAATCTGCATCACCGTCAGGGCGCTTTAGATAGATACGGATGAAATCGAGGGTTTCCCAGATTCTCTCGGCAAGAAGGCCCATGTTCAATCCCTTCTCAGCTGATACGGGCACGAAATCGCGCCCAATCTGTTTCTTCGCAGCGGCAAGATACTGCTCGTTCACCAAGTCCATCTTGTTCAGAACTACCAAGGAGGGAACGTACCTCCGGTTCCCGGTCAAGACATCAATCAATTGCTCGTCTGTAACATCTTCCCGTACCAATATTCCCCCATTGCTAATCCCGTAGGCTTCGACTATTCCCTTGACAGTTGCCGGGGTTAGTTTCGTAAGTTTGACACTAGTGGTCAGAGCTAGCCCTCCCTTAATGCCCCTGTTGATGACTACGTCGGGAGGCTTCTGGTCGATCCTAATACCCATGGCATGAAGCTCATTCTTCAACAACTGTACCTGCCCCGGCTGAAACACGTCTAGAACCAACAAGACAAGGTCCGCATTCCTCGCCACGGAGAGAACTCTCCTTCCCCGTCCCCGTCCCGACGATGCGCCACTGATAATTCCTGGAAGATCCAGAATCTGGATATCCGCTCCGTTGAGACGGAGAATGCCTGGAACGACGGTGAGCGTTGTGAAGGCGTATGCCGCAACTTTCGACTTGGCATTAGTCAATTGGTTCAGAATTGTCGACTTGCCGACGCTAGGCAGTCCGATAAGAACAACGGTCGCATCTCCTCCTTTACGAATCTCGAAAGCGGGTCCTCCACCCTTGGAGGTAGAACTCTCCAGCTCCTCCCGCAACCGGGCAAGCTTCGCCTTGAGAAGGCCGATATGGTGCTCGGTTTTCTTGTTGATCTGGGTCTTCTTCATCTCCTCCTCTATCTGCTTAATCTTCTCTGGAAGACCCAACTTGCTCTACCTCTGGTTCCCAGTATGCCTGCGACCGGATATTGTGAACCTTGCTTCGCGATCGGAGAGGACCATCTCTTGGCGAAAAAATCGCTTAAACAGCCGCGATTTGAACGATTTCGCCCTAGAATATGGATTTTTTTCTCCGTGGATTCAATATAAACAGGGGGAAGAGTATCTAGAGTAGAACGGCGAAAACAAGCACGATCGAACCCCTTTCCATCAAGGAGAACCACCGCTACGATGGCTGAAAACTGGGTAGACGAACGGGACAAAGCAATCCTCGAAACAATCTACTACTGTGAGAACTGCAATATGGTACTGGAACCCGACGACAGTGACGTAGAACGTCACAAGAAAGACCTTCCAAATCACAAGATGCGAAAAGTCTTCATCGTCCGCTGTGGGAACTGCGGAAACATTGTAACCGACAGTCATGCGCAGTATAGTCCCGAGAGAAACCAGTTCTGGTGTAAGAACTGCATCGCTGAAACGGGTGTCCAGAACTTCCACACAACCTAGCACTGCATTTATACTGAGGCTGGCCAATCCGGCCTCGTCCAACCTTCGGTGTCTCTTTGAATATCGACCTCGTCAGAAAACAAATACCTGTCACCTCTCGACGAGCCTACTTCGACAACGCAGGAACTGGTCCGCCATCTATACCGGTTCTCAACTCGATTAACGAGTTCATGGCTGACTGGCGCGAGTACGGGGAAAATTGGGAGGAATGGCTACCACTCATCATCGAATCACGCCGGCAATTTGGAAAGATGATAGGAGGGGTCCGACTTGACGAGATAGCCTCCGTCCCCAACGTCACCAGCGCGCTCATTGGCCTGGCTAGCAGCCTCAACTACAAACCGGAGGGCAATATCGTCATTAGTGAACTCAACTTTCCAACCAACATCTACCTCTGGCACCTCCAGAAAAAACATGGACGAGCCAAAGATGTCCGCCTGCTCCACCGTGACAATAACGGCACGGTCCCGCTAGAACAATGGGAGAAAGCAATCGACGACGATACCTCGATCGTCTCTGTCGACTACGTCTCTTGGACCAACGGTTGCCGAGAGAAGATCCGAGAGATAACAAAGATCGCGCACGAACACGGCGCATTTGTCATCGCCGACTCGTTCCATGCGCTAGGCGTCTTTCCAATAGACGCTCGACAAGACGGGGTTGACGCGCTAGTATGTGGGATGTACAAGTGGATGCAGGGACCTCATGGTGCAGCCTTCGTCTATACCAGGCGTGAAAGGCTGAAGGATCTTGACCCGAACTATATCGGCTGGCATGGAGTCCAAGACTCAGTCGCAAGAAGACTCACGAGCCAGCAAGATCTCTTCGGAAAACCGTTCAACATCGAAGAGACGATACCCGCACCTGACGCGACAATGTTTGAAGGAGGAAGTTGGGGAGTAATATCGATTGTAGGCGCCAAAGCAGCCTTAGAGTTCGCGTTGAAGCACGACCAAACGGAAAGGTCCCATCGAGTCCTAAAAGTTACTGAGCACCTGATCGAGGGTTTGAAAAAGAAAGGGCGCAAGATACTGACACCGTTACAATCCGATCGGCGAAGCGGAATAGTCGTCTTCGAAGATCCCGATCCTGGATCCACGTATGAGAGGCTGAAAAAGCTCAACATCACCGTCGCGAGCAGAGTCAAGGCCCTCCGAGCCTCACCACACTACTACAACACTGAGGAGGAAATCGACAAACTCCTAGCCGCCCTCTAAACATTGAAAATAGTTGTTGTAAACAACTACAAGGAACTGAACCAAGCAGAGAGAGCAGTTCAGAACATAGAAAAGTGCACCGGACAATCGGTAGAGAAAATAGATTACAAGGAACCAGACCTCTACACCAAAGTGGTAGAATCCGAACCAGACTTAGTGATTCTCACTGGGTCAAGCGCCCTACTCTCAAAACCTAGAACCCGAGAACTATTCCAGCCCGAAATGGACCTCGTCAGAAAGGCCAAGTTCCCAATTCTTGGAATATGCTACGGACACCAGATCATCGGTTCAGCATTCGGCGCCCCAATGCGAGACCTCGGCCAAATGCTCCGCAGATTCGAAAAAGTAAGCATCGTCAGGAAGCATCCGTTGTTCGATGGATTACCCTCTGACCTAGTCGTTGCGGAATCACATCGGCAAGAACTGACCAGGGTTCCCGACGACTTTCACCACTTGGCGCAATCGACGACCTGCAAGGTCGAGACCATTGTACATCGGTCGAAGCCAGTCTACGGCGTCCAGTTCCACCCTGAGCGGTCAAACGACGACCATCCACATGGTAGAATGATCATTCAAAATCTCCTGAAACAGATTCGAGGGTCCTGACTCGCCCTCTAGTGTAGGGGAATCCAGTAGTCGAGGACCATCGCGAGAAAGACGATAGCGAGGTACGGGCTTGAGAACTTGAAAGCAGTCCATGCTTGAGCCTTCGTCGGGTTGAAAGCCAGCTTCAAGTCTACAATGATCATTCCCAGACCAAGCAGTCCGGCGATTGCAAGATAGATTATTCCGAACGTTCCCAACGGTACGAAGATGAGAGACGACGGGACAAGGAGGAACGTGTTGAGGGCAATGTATTGTGCAGCCTTCTTGTCCCCGACAACGACTGGAAGCATCGGAATCCCGGCCTTTGCATAGTCTTTCGAGGCTCGAAGCGCGAGGCTCCAAAAGTGGCTGGGAGTCCAAACAAAAACTAACAGAGCCATCAGCCAAGGCGCCATAACTCCAACGTTTCCCGTGGCAGCAGCCCAACCCGCTAGGGGCGCACAACTCCCTGCCGAGCCTCCGAGGACGATGTTTAGGGTTGTCCGGCGCTTCAACCACTTGGTATAGAAGCCGACATAGATCGCAGCACCGAGAAAGATGAACAAGCTGGCCCAAAGAGAAAGCAGCCATAGGGAGACCCCGACTCCCGTTGCAACTAGAATTGATCCAAAGACTAGCGCGTTGAAAGGTGACACCTTTCCTCTCGGAATCGGTCTCTGGCTGGTACGGCCCATGCTCTGGTCAATGTCCCTGTCAAGATAGCAATTCAACGCCCCAGCTCCCCCAGACGCGAAAGTGCCTGCGACTATGACTGAAACAAGGTTTAGCAGGTTAATGCCACGTGTGGCAACCAAGAACGCCATTACGGCTGTGAAGTCCAGTAGGAAGACTATCTTCGGCTTAGTCAGGTCAACGTAGGCATGGACTCTAGACCCCAAAAGTAACGATAAGCCTGCGGAAGTTGACTTGTAAAAGGGTTTGGCGCAAACGGCCTTTACGCGATCTGGTTGAAATGAGCTTGGAGTTCGCGGTCCATAGTTAGGAACTTCTGAAATAGCCCCGTAGCCGCTGAACACTTCGAAGCGGTGCGAGTTGAGGGTCAACTACCTACTCATACTCGGATGCGTCGGTCTGAGCCTCTGGGCTTGGCAGCCCTCACAGGACCCCAACTTCATCGACACGAATCTCGTGTTCAGCTGGAAAAACCTCTTGGCCGGAAGAGTCTGGACTCTATTCACAGCCCTCTTCCTCCACGCCAGCCCCGCCCATCTCTTCGGAAACATGCTCTTCCTATTCGTGTTTGGAAATACCCTCGAAAAAATGATCGGCAGGGAGTACCACCTTTTGGTCTTCTTTGTTGGTGGGTTCACTGCTTTCCTTCTGCCGCCCGCCCTTGGAATCTACCCCCCGGACACCGGCATGCTTGGTGCCTCGGCAGCCATCTTCACTCTCGCGGCATGTGTGATGCTGATGAACCCGCTAAAATTCTCCTTTCTATTTATGGCACCTCAAGGTCTCGTAGCGATATTCTACTTCGCCTACAATCTAGTCATCGTCACGACCCCGATACTTGCCAGCGGGTTTACCTACGACCCCAGCATCGCATACATCGCCCATATCATAGGATTCACGGTAGGAATTCCGTTTGGAATCGCTTGGAGTCAACGATGGAAGAGAAATCTCCTAGTCACGCTCGGACTCTTTGGCATATACCTCGCGATACTCGTAATCCTCGCCACGTTCTTTGGGCTAAACGTGCCCCTCGGCGTACTCTAGCTGCTGCTCCAATAGAGGCTTGAGCTTCAGGAAAACCTGTCTTGTCGCGCGCAAATCGTCCAGGCAGTGCTCCCGTATCGATAACGATGCCCTTCTGTCTCCTTCAAGCGCTCGAACATAGAGATGTGGGACGTCAAGTCCCATCGCACCCTTCTTCCGATCTACCTGGAAGAAATCGCACACATGGTCGAGATAAGTGAATGTGAGTCTCAGACGGCTCTTCACCACGTCAGCCAGATCGATGTGTGGCTTTCGAAGAAGTGGTCGAGGATCAAGCCCGTGTTTCATGAGGCGAGTCGTAAGAAACGGAATATCGAAACTTCTACCGTTCCACGTTACTATGACGTCATAACTCTCCAGTCGCTTCGCCAGTTTAGACAACAGCGACTTCTCCTCACTCGTCCTCTTCGCCTCCAAATACTCGCCCCTTCCCGCTTCCGACATGAGCCCGGCACCGACGAGTACCCCAGCGTCTGCCTCAAGTGATGTCGTCTCGATGTCGAGAATGGCGACCTTACCTGCCATAGTTTGCTGATTATTGGTTCACGGCTTAAGCGCTTCGGGAGCGATCTCGAAAGGAAGATATTCGGGCCTCAGCCTCTAGCCTCTCGAAGACTGAGCCGAGTTGGAGACCCCTACCATAGTCGAAGTTGCGAACTTGGAGAAGACCTACCGCCTCGGCAACGTCACAGTGCACGCGCTTCGCGGGGTCAACTTCACACTCTACCAAGCAGAATTCGTAGTCATAACTGGTCCTTCAGGGTCGGGAAAGACGACTCTCCTTAACATTATCGGAACGCTGGACAAACCGTCGTCCGGCAAGGTCACCATTGACGGAGAAGACATTACAAACATGAAAGACGGTCAGCTCACAAAGCTGAGACGCCACAAGATCGGCTTCGTCTTCCAATTCCACAACCTCATACCCGTGCTAACAGCCCTGGAAAACGTGGAACTGCCACTGTTAACGGCAGGAATGAAACCATCAGTCGCGAAGGAACGAGCTAGTTTGATGCTCGAGCGCGTCGGCCTCAAGGAACGCCTCACCCATCTACCAGATGAGCTGAGCGGGGGAGAGCAACAACGTGTCGCCATAGCACGCGCCCTGGCAAATCACCCGAAAATCATCCTCGCCGACGAACCGACAGGGGACCTTGATACCGAAACAGGTACAGAGGTAGTCCAAATTATGTACGAAGCGGCGAAAAGAGAGAACGCCTCTGTCCTTGTCGTCACACATGACCCAGTAGTTGCAGATCGGGCGGAGAAACTGTTTGAAATGCGCGACGGTATCATAACGAAAGCATCGCAGCACTCCCCCAGAGAGTCTTACCGACTGAGGGCGATCGAACCAGTCCCTCCAGAGCCTACACGGTCTCTCTCACAGCCCAATTAGCGCGAAGGCTGAGCCTAGATTTTGCTTTCTGCGAAGATTGCCTATCGCAATCTCCCAAAGCGGCGAGCGAGAACGGCGCTGACAATTCTAGCAGTCATCCTCGGAGTCGCCTTGCTCGTGGGAATAAATCTCGCAACTGCAAGTGCAACTGGCGAGTTCACCAATTACATCAACAAGTTCTGGGGCCGCACTGATATCGTCGTAAGTTACGGCGAACTTCCGCCTGTTTTCGACAGCCGCTATCTGCCCATTGTCAAAAACACCTCTGGAGTTCAAGAGACAGCTGCAAGACTAGTCTGGTTTGGGTTCGGCCCGCCTGCCAACAAGACGAGATTCCAGCTGGTCGGAGTCAACGGGACAGACTTCGACTATTCCAGCTTCAATATTACCGGGGCAAAGACTCTTTCCCCCGGCCAGGCAACGGTGGATGACGGGCTGGCCCAGAACTTCGGGTTGAGAATCGGGTCCACCCTCAACGTTTTCACCCCAAACTTCATCGCTAATACCACTATCACTATTCCTCTATCAGTAGTGGGAATCAACCATCCTCTGCGCAACATCGGCGCTTCAATCTACATCAATCTCGACCAGCTACAACGGGAGCTAAGCTTTCGCGGAATGATCTCCCACATTTACGCAACTCTCAAGGATCCAACTAGAGCGCCGCAGGTCCGGGACGAGATCCAGAATCGCCTAGGCTCACCGCTTTTCAACGTGAACGCTCCGAAGGCAGAAGCTGTCCAGAGAATAGCGGGACAAACGGCCGGGTTCGAGCTAGGGCTAAACGTGATGGTGGCCGTAGCGCTCGTCGTTTGCGCCTTCATCGTCTTCAACACCCTGTTCATGACAGTAAACGAACGCACGTACGAGATTGGGGTGATGCGGGCTGTTGGAACCAGCCGATCACAAATCTTCAGGATCTTCCTGGTTGAGGGAATGCTGATTGGAACTATTGGCACGGTCGCCGGTGTCTTTACAGGGCTGGCCCTTTCGAGAGCCTTCACGGCAGTTGCTGAGAACATTCTCCAAATCCCATCTCTCCCGCCCGTTCAGCTTACCCCAACTATCACTCTAATGGGGCTTGGAGCAGGGTTTGCAGCTGTCTTTGCGGGATCGCTCTATCCCGCCGCATCCGCAAGCCGGATCAACATTATCCAAGCGATTCGGCCCTCGGCCCGAAACTCTCGTAAGAGGATCCCAGATTCAATCATCGTCCTCCTCAGCTTGGGTATGATCACGGTTGGGTCTCTAGAGGCTGCCAGACTAACGCCGTTCCACGTGTCATACCTCGACGTTGCACTCATCCCGATGGGGTTAGTCATTCTTGGCGCCGTGGTATTCGGGCGATCGGGCCGAATACTCTCTGCACCGCTCCTACCGTTCTCAAGGGCAGTAGGATACATCGCATCGAGAAACGGGAGACGGAGGTTACTCAGAAACGCAATCTCGTTCGGAATGATCACCATCACCCTAAGCTTCGTCATAATGCTGGGCGGAATCCAAGGAGGGATCCAGACCGCCCTCGACCAGGGAATCCAAGAAGCCCTCGGAGCAGACATAATCCTCGTCGCGAACCAATCTCTGCCAATCAGCTTCACCAACAATCTCACCAGCTTTTCACAAGTCTCTCTTGCGACTCCCCTCGGACCCAGCCTCCTTCCATTCAACCCAAAAGCGCTCGGACCTAAGGGTAACAGCACATCGGTAGGAGTCCTAGCCGTCGACCCTACAACATTCCCCCAGATCATAAACTACCAGTTCGTAAATTCTCCCCCCCAACAACAAGTCTACGCCGAGCTAGCGAATAATTCCCGAACGGTCCTGCTTCCCGATTCTCTAGCGTCGAGACTCGATGTCTCAGTAGGTGAAAGCATAGACATTACGACGTTCAATGGAACCTTGCCATTTCATGTGGCGGGAACATTCACCGGCCCAGTCCTACAGTACATCCAGTTTGGAAACAGCTTTGCCAGCGACTCGATAGTTGTGTCCTTCAATTCACAAAAAGAATTCTTCGGAGGCAGCAACAGTGCTCCTCTCTTCCTCATCAACCTCAAGCCCCAGTTCAAACAAGCAGCATCTACTATCGCTCGCGACATTGCAGCCTCATATCCGAAGTATGATTTTGCCGAAAACTCGCTGACCCTTGGACAACTTCTCTCTCTCGTTCGAGATACCATAAACCGGATATTCACGATAATCTTGTTGGTTCTCTACTTCGCCCTCCTCATCGCCACCCTTGGAATAACCGCCACAATGATCATGAACGTGACCGATAGGAAGCGAGAGATCGGGCTCTTGCGATCACAGGGAATGAGCAGGAGACAGATAGCAGGGCTCTTTCTCAGCGAAGGAATTCTCCTGGGACTTTTTGGCTTCCTGCTTGCGGTTCCCGCAGGTCTACTGCTATTGGAGGGGGCGACTAACAGCACAACTCTAGCAGGCTTCTACCTCCCATTCGTCGTCCCCATCGGTGCGATGGTTCAAGCATTTGGATTGTCGATTCTGGCCGTAGTCGCTGGGTCATTGTATCCTGCTCTTCGTGCTTCGAGAATGGAAATCACGAAGGCTCTCGAACAAGCATAACGAGCGGGTAACCGTTACTAGTGGGAAATGGAGTAGGGTACGGCGGGCTTAGTTCTGGCTTAGATCGAATGATCATCTTGAGCCGGCATGCCCAAGTTCAGCCAGCGTCAACGGTACACTCTCGCCATTCTTTGCAGCTTGCTAATTGCTGGCCTAGTACTGTTATCCTTCCCTGCTGCCGAACAGGATACCGCGACCTATTCGACACCAACCGGCTATTCTGCTAGTGCACTACAAACGGTGATCGGATATGCGCTTTCGGGCTATTACGCGTCAGCACACATAACGACCGGAAACACGGCCACTGTAACACTGACGCTCGTTGAGAGGGACCTGGTAATCTTCACAAGCACTTTTCCCGCGGGAACATTCGACATTCCAAGCACTCCTATCACCGCCGCCAACGGAGGAACCGTATTCTTGACAATAACGTCCCACAACCAGGTCTTCACCCAGATGAACGTAGCGGCGAAAATATTCCACATAGTCACAGCGCTTCCATTCTTCTGGGCAGGAGCAGGGATCTTGGGCTTGACCGGCCTCCTAACCCTCGCGATTTTCTACCAGCATACAGCAGCTGGAAAACTCGCGAGAAGAATCCTGCCCGTGGAAAAAGCAGGCCTCGGCTGGCCCTAGAGGCGCCGCGGGATCATCTGCGAAACCAGATTAAATAATACGCCAGACTCGGGAAGGTTCTGCGCGAAATCCTTGACTGGCAACGCTCTGATCTCGGTATATGACAAGTCCAGGCTGGAACACATAGTCGGAGCGTTTGCAAGACACAAGATCAAAGTGATCAGCTCAGGTGGCACAGCCCAAGCGATCCGAAAACTCAGACACGAGGTCGTAGAGGTCTCAACTTACACCGGGTTTCCCGAGATGCCTGGTGGATTGGTGAAAACTCTACATCCCAAGATTCACGCGGGGATTCTAGGCGATTGGAAAGACCCAGTACAAGAAAAATATCTTCGCGAGAACGGGATTGAACCGATGGATTTTGTCGTGGTGAGCTTGTACCCGTTTCGCGAGGTTGTGAAGAGCTACCCTGTGAACTTGCGAAGGGCGATCGATAATATCGATATTGGAGGTGTCACGTTGATCCGTGCTGCCGCGAAGGGAGCGTTTCTAAACAATAGAGTCGTGCCGTTGACCAGACCTGCCCAGTATGATGTCTTGATACGGGAGCTGGACAAACATGAATCGATCAAAGATGAGTTGAGGCGCAAGCTTGCTCGTGAGGCCTTCGCGGTGACAGCAGAGTACGATGCTGCGATAGAGAGTTATTTGGGCAAGGTGAAGGGATGAGCGGGCAAGAGATCCGTCGGATCTACCGTACTGCTCGAGATGAGAATCTACCATTATCGCTGAAGTTAACGATCGGGGAGAAGGTGTTCGAGTACTCAAAGGTTCAGTGGAGGGTGGAAGGCCGGATGCGGGGGCTGCGGTATGGGACCAACCCGCATCAGAAAGCCGCTTTGTACAAACCGAAATCATCGAACAGCGGGATGGGAAATGTCAACTGGGTAAAGTGGGGAAAAGATGGTCCTTCAGCAACGAACATCGAAGATGGTAGTCATGGGCTACGGATCACGAGCTACTTCAAAGAGCCCGCCGTGGCAGTGATGAAACATCTCAACCCATCAGGCGTGGCCGTTTCAATAGGAGAGGAAAGTCTTGCTCAGGTGTACGCGCATGCTAGGGACTCTGACAGCCGGGCCGCCTTTGGAAGCGTCGTAGTATTCAATAGTCCTGTTGACCGAAAGACTGCGGAGGAGATCATGAAGACGTTTGTCGAAGTTGTCTATGCGCCGGGATATGGTTCTGATGCTCTTAGGGTTTTCGAATCCAAGAGGGACATACGAGTTGGAGAAGTCCCAGTTCAACAAGCGAGAGATGGGGCCATGCCCCCAGATGTGGTAGTGCTGGAAGACGGGTCACTGATCATCGAGGACCCGTACCGAACTAGTATATTGTCCCTAGAGGAGATGAAAAACCTCGAGGTGCCTACTGAGAAGAAGCCGTCGGATCAGGAGTATTTGGATCTGTTGCATGCATGGTGGGTGGCATGCGAAGTTCGGTCAAACGCAGTGGTCTTCTGGAAAAATGGAACTTCACTGGCGATCGGGACCGGCCAGCAAGACAGGATTGGGGCCATCGAGAATTCCATCGACAAGGCGCACAAGCTCGGCCACAGGTTCCAAGGAAGCGTGCTGGCTTCCGACGGGTTCCTTCCAAAGCTGGATAATGTAGAAGCGCTGGCGAAGGAGCGCGTCTCGGCCATTGTCCAACCAGGCGGGTCAGTGGAGGACCCAGGGATCGTCAAGGCGTGCAACGGGCACGGGATGAAGATGGTATTTACTGGTGAACGGTCCTTCAGGCATTTCTAAAAAGAACTGAACCCCGTTTCCAAACCTGTTTCGTTCGTATTGATTGTTTATATCTCACTTCCGACTTTAAGGGGTGGTTTCTTCTTGGAATCCGATGACATTGATTCTGCGTCGGCAATCGAGAGGAGCTACGAATCTTTCCAAGTGAAATCCTTCGGTGAAAACTTGGCTGTTAACTTTGGAATGATATTTGTGACCATCACGGCTTTGATTCTCAGTATGTTACTCCTACCGCATCTGCTGGTCGGGGTGACGTGGAACGGAGGATAAATCCTGCCAGATTAGGAAAATCCTTATATCGGATATCCGATATCGTTATACCGATATCGAAGCATTAGAAAAGGAGGCGAAACGTATGAGCGAACATGAATGGAATCGTCCCAAACACTTCTTCGCCTGGGGCATATTCGCGCTAGTCGCCGTTGTCGTGGCATCAATCGCAGTCTCAGCATTGCTATTCGCAACACGCCCTGCACCTGTCGCAGGCATGTACTATCCGTACTTCTTCTTCCCATTCCCGCTATTCTTCATCTTCGGAATATTCGCATTCTTCTGGCTAGCCAGATGGCTAATCTTCCCATGGAGAGGAGGATGGGGCTACCGAGGAAGATACTGGCGCTACCAAGACGAATCCTACTACATCATCCGCGCACGATACGCAAAGGGAGAGATCACCAAAGAACAATTCGAACAAATGATGCGCGACCTACAACAACATGCCACTAACCAACCACAGTCCTAGACTGACAACAAGCCAAACCTCACCCATTTTTCAAGTCTTTTTTTTCTGCATTACGACACGACTGGACAGCCGAAGAAGCCCAATTCCATGAATCCTCGGGAGCACGAGCAATCTAGATTCCTTGCACATCATTCGCTGTCTGTCTAACTCAGCAAGTCGAAGCGAACGAGAGACTCTTTCTGATGCTGCGTGACATCGTCTGTGAGCTCCGCCCCGACGCGGTAGTAGTCTTCCACATCAACGTCTTTCAGCTCGAAAAAACCCGCAACATTTCTAAAGTCAGCTTCCAAAAGGCCCGCGGCTTCTGGGTGACTGACTAAGACGGCTTGCGAGACATCGATGATGTAGGGCTTCTTGTCCCAGACAACGATATTGTAGGGGCTAAGGTCTCCGTGTACCAGATGAGCCCGAGAGACAAGCGTCTCCATTGCCGCAAGAACCATCCTCGAAAGAGCCGCATAATCCCCGCCTTCTAACTCATTGAGTTGTGGGGCAGCTATCCCATTGCAGCCGAGTAGGGTCATCACGACAATATTTTCCTCAAACCCGACCGGACGAGGCGCTGGGATCCGTATCTTTTCCAACCTTGCCAGATTACGGTATTCCTTCTCAGTCCACATTGCCTCAGTCCGCAATGTAACATGGCGTTTGGCGTGACGATAGCGCCAGTCGCCGAAGAGATACTGCTTTCTCTCTCTTTTTCCAAAAACCTTAGAGGTGTGGATCTTGACTGCTAGTTCCCGGCCGTCGGGGGCGACCCCGTGGACAACGAGACTTTCCTTACCTTGCCTGATCGGCCGCCCAAGCCGAGCTATCACACCGTGATTCATAAGCCGGTACAGGGCCATCTGTGAACACTCGTCGAACAATCCCTGCCAAATACCTCCACTCCAAACTCGGCAAGATTGAGATTGAGATTCAAACGAATCTAAGGATTGCGGTTACTCGCTCGAAGTCAAGCATACCTTGCCCTGTTCAAATAGAATCCATTGAATCATCCTTAACCATGCACACAGTAGAAATCAAGTCTACTGAAAACGGTCCAAACCTCGTCTACCTTGATGGGAAGGTGTTCACTGCCTTGTGCAGATGCGGCGGCTCCAGCAACAAACCCTTCTGCGATGGGACCCACGCAAAGATCGCGTTCCACGCCAAACCTGCAGACCTCAAAGTCCTCACCGAACATTCCAAGGTAGAAGCGTAGCTTAGAGAACTGAAACTCATCATAGTAATCCTTCAGCTGATGAATTTGTCTTTAACTCGAATTCCTCTCTTTTTCTGCACTCGTCCGAGACCGAATGCGTTGTGTCCGTGTCTCAAGAAGAGTCGGATTACAGCGTCCTCTGCTCTCTGAGGACAGATTACGACGAAGCCTACTCCCATGTTGAAAGTCCGGTACATTTCCCTGTCTGAGACTCTTCCACGCTTCTGAATAATCCGGAATATTCCAGGTGTAGGAGGCGGTTGTTCGATGTCTGCTCCGAGTCTTGCCTGTCCGACAATCCTATCGAGTTTTGCAAATGCTCCCCCCGTTATGTGAGCGAGCCCGTGAACCTCCAGTCTTCTTGTCACCTCTAGAACCGGCTTGACATAGATTTGAGTAGGTTCCAGCAGTTCCTCACCGAAGCTTCGGCCAAGTTCCGGAACATTCTCCTTCAGCTTGTACTCTCTTAGGAGAATTTTCCTGGCGAGCGTTAGACCGTTCGAGTGTATTCCCGAACTGGCAACTCCGACCAGCGCGTCGCCATTTCGAATCTCATCTCCGAGGACGAGATCTTTCCTCTTGCATATCCCTGCAGCCATCCCCACGAGGTCTAGCCCAGGGTCTCTAGAGAGAAGGTCTGGGACGATAGCTGTCTCACCGCCAACTATAGCCATTCCGGCCTGTTTTGCTCCTTCTACCAGCCCGACGGCGATTTGGTCGACAATACGGCGATCGTGTTTGGCCATGGCGAGGTAGTCGAGGAAACTGATGGGTTCGGCGCCTGTGCAGATCAGATCATTCGCGCACATCGCGACACAATCTATCCCGACGGTGTCGTACTTGCGCATCATCTGAGCAATGATGACCTTGGTCCCGACGTTATCGGTATGAAGGCTCAGGACCCGGCCATCGTTGAGATCAACGAGACCTGCATAATGGCCGATCGGGAAAACAGGATGCCCTAACTTCCCCTTACGGGTCTTGAATGTAGATTCCAGCAGTCGTGCAAGAGCCTCGTGGGATTTTCTGACTTGAGAAACGTCGACACCCGCTCTGGCGTAGGTCATGCGGGGCCGAGGCAAGCCTAGAGCTTCAGTCCCGTCAAGCGCTCGTAAGCGATAACATACCGCTTGCTCGTCTCGTCGATCAGATCCTTGGGAAGTCCAGGAGGTCTCGGGGTTGGCTGTCCAGCTTTTCGCGCGTCATCGAGCGTCTTCTTGTAACCAACCTTGGAAAGCCAGTCTCGAATTAACTGCTTATCATAACTCTCCTGGTTCTTGCCTGGAGAATAGTTCTCTTTCGGCCAGAGACGAAACTCGTCGGGCCCAATCGAGTCCGCTAGAACAATATTGCTTTCATCATCTAAACCAAACTCTAGTTTGAGATCTGCGAGGATGAAGCCGGCCTTGTCCGCGCGCTCGGACATTTTCTTGTAGGTACTGACACTATTATCTTTGAGCGCGGTGATCTCTTCCGCGTCCAACCAGCCCTCATCGACAATCTGATCAACCGTGACAGGCTCATCTTTCACGTCAGACTTGGTAGTCGGATCGAAGTAGGGTTCAGGAAGCTTGGCAGCATTGATCGGCTTCACGGGAAGATTCACCTCTCCCTTGACAAGTCTCTCGTAGAGGCTGCCATAGAGGTAACCACGGACAACACACTCTACCGGAATCATCTTCAGCTTCCGGACAATCATCCGGTTCGCGTTCTCCACCCGGACCATATGATGAGGAACTTTCAGGTAGTTGAACCAGTAAGCAGCAAGCTTGCAGAGCACTTCTCCCTTTCGAGGAATAGTGGAGGGAAGGACAACATCGTAGGCAGAGACTCTATCGGTGAAAATGAACAAGAGTTCCTCGTTGGTAAGCTCGTAGATGTCCTTTACCTTCCCACGTTTGAACGGCACAGACGACAATTCGTTCTCGGGCTTGAGAACGTGTTCTTGCATCTAGACACGTCCCCCTCGGTACTGTTGGACATTCCTTGCGAGTTCTGAGTCGGAGAGCGCCAGAATCTCAGCGGCGAGGAGTGCCGCATTCGTTCCATTGTCCAGGCCGACAGTTCCAACGGGGACACCTGATGGAAGCTGAACTATCGATAGGATGGAGTCGAGGTTGAGCTTGCCTGAGACCGGGACTCCAATTACCGGCTTGTTTGTCAGAGACGCTACGAAGCCAGGTAGGGCGGCGCTGAGACCAGCGATGGCAATGAAAACATCAGACTTCGAGTTCTCGACGTACTTGTCAAGCTCTTTGTGGTTGCGGTGACTCGAGAGAACCTTCGTCTCGAAGGAAATGCCAAGCTTCTCAAGAATGGTTTCCGCTTTCTTAGCGATCTCCCGATCGCTCTCCGAACCCATGACGATGCTAACGCTTCTGGTCAACTATGACACCGCACAACGCGAGATTCTGTGACTACCGCTTTCACTGGTAAATCAAACTGATCCCGAGGAACGCGACTGACAAGCTGTAGATTGAACGATAGACCGATCGAACGAACATGGTCTGGAAGCGTTTTGAGAACACGGTCAAAATATCCTCTGCCCCAGCCGAGACGGTAGCCTTCCTTGTCCCACACGATCCCGGGAACGAACAGCACATCGATAGCGTCGAGGCTCTCGGGCCGAATAAACTCCGGCCGGGGTTCCGGAATGTTGAAATTTCCAGGCGCAAGCTCTTTCCCGAGGTCTTTGAGCTCAGAGAAGAAAAGGTCAATGTCTCCTTTCTTCACAACGGGAACAAGAACTCGCTTGTTGCTATCCAAGGCTTTCCGAATGAGCGGACGAGTGTCAACCTCGCTTCCCTTGCTGACGTAGCAAGCAATACCTCTCGCCCGAACATACTCGTGAAGATGCAGAACCTGATCCATGACCTCCACACTCTTCTGCTCTATATCTCGCGTAGACTGTCGATCTCTGAGTCGCAAAATGTATCCTCTAAATTGCTCTTTCTCGACAGCAGTCTTTGCTTCGGTCAAACTTTCAAGCCAATCTGGATACTTGAGGCCAGTATAGTGTTCTCTAGCAGACATGCTATTGTCATGGGTCCAACACCTCCCGGGACCGGTGTAATATAACCGGCTACTCTGTTCACCTTCTCAAAATCCACATCCCCCCGGAGCTTTCCGTCGACCCTTGTCAAGCCAACATCGACTACAGTCGAGTTAGGCTTCACGTGTTCGGCGCGAATCTGGAAGACTTCTTTTCCAACTGCGCTTACTAGAATATCAGCGGTCCGGGTCATCCCTGAAAGGTTGGGCGTCTTGGAGTGGCAGACCGTAACAGTCGCATCTCGATTGAGGAGGAGGTTGGCCAATGGTCTGCCCACCAGATTACTTCGGTTGATGATAACTGCCCTGGATCCAGCGACCGGAACTTTGTAGTAGTTTAGCAGTTTGATGACGCCTTTCGGCGTGCCCGGAACCAGTTCCTCATGGCCAGCGGCCAGTTTGCCAGCGTTGATGGGGTGTAATCCGTCAACATCCTTGTAGGGGATGATTCTCTCAATTACCCTTTCCTCGTTGAAGCCCGGAGGTAGTGGTAGCTGAACGAGTATTCCGTTGACCTTGGGGTTGGTGTTGAGCTGGCCGAGCAAAGCTTCGAGCTTGTCCTGGGAAGTATCAGCAGGTAGGTGGTGGCTCTCAGACCTTATTCCAACCTCATCAGCAGCCTTGTGCTTGGCTTTGAGATAGGAGGCGCTAGCAGCGTCGTCGCCGACCTGAATTGTGACGAGGAAAGGTACAGTCCCGTGTTTTTCCAGTTGTTGGACGTGTACGGCAACTTGTTTCTTGACCTCTCCAGCTACCAGTTTACCGTCCATGAGGATGGCTGTCAATTTTTGAAAAGCACTCTCCTTCCTTCAAACCTCAATTGATCCTCTGTGAGGAGTCTGATTGCTTCGGGAAGAATTCTGTGCTCTTCTCTGAGGATTCGGCTGGAAAGAGTTTCTACAGTGTCGTCGTCGCGGATCGCGACTGCTGTTTGAAGGATTATTGGGCCGTGGTCGACCTCTCTGTCGACAAGGTGGACAGTGCAGCCAGTAATCTTGACACCGTGGTCGAGGGCTTGCTTCTGCGCTTCCAAACCGGGAAAGGACGGAAGTAGAGCAGGGTGTACGTTGATGATTCTGCGAGGGTACAGATCGACGAACTGTTCGCTGAGAATCCGGAGATAACCTGCCAGTACAATCAGCCCGTTTTTCGGTGCCACCCCGCCTGACTGGAGAGCGGCGATAGTTTTCTGGTCGTAGTCCCAGCTTTTCTTGGGGACACCCTTGTCGTCCAGGGTGATTGTTTGGACATGATGTTTCTTGGCTATGTCGAGAGCTGGCGCGTTTGGTCTGTTGCTGATTACAATCTTGACCTCGCACTCGGTGAGGTAGTGATTATCTACCGCGTCCAGTATGGAATCAAGGTTTGAACCTCGTCCTGACGCCAAGATGCCGATCGGGACCATTCATATAGGCCTTTCTGGTCCATGCATTTCTTTCAGCAACTGTTGTGAAGTGTCAATCTTGCCGAGCTTTGGAACCCATTCCATTCTACTTCCAAGCATCCCGTGTTCTTCCCTGTGCTTGTAGAGTCGACGGACTCTTTCAGCTGCATCACGTCGCTTCGCGAGGAGTCGTTCTGTGCCTATGTCGCTTCGATGGTAAAGTCCCCATCCATCGGTGAGCTGGACACTCGACACGGTTTTCTCGATCCTGGCACTGGCTGGGGGTAGAGTATGGTCCATCGCCATTAGCGCGAGAAGGCGGGAACCTCCCGTGACAACTTGCTGATCTTCTTGGAGGTCAGCGCTTCCCCAGAACAGGTAGCAGCCATTTCGTTTGATGTTTGTCTCGAAAACCTGAACCGGGTGACCCTTGGCTTTCTCCCGTTTTTCGGGAT
>Ga0209377_1000009_pt1 | contig 95463 bp, 96 predicted proteins | sample GraSoiAngelo_141_FD_185898 | JGI IMG/M metagenome (GOLD analysis project Ga0209377, IMG submission 185898) | Grasslands soil microbial communities from the Angelo Coastal Reserve, California, USA - 14_0929_12_40cm (SPAdes) (version 2) | ecosystem: Environmental > Terrestrial > Soil > Grasslands ...
GACCGCGTAGGCCTCAGCGCCGCGGCCGGCGGCGCTCCATGTGCCGGGCCATGATCCGCATGAGCTCGGCGTTGGTCCACGGCTGCCAGCCGTGCGGCTTCATGGGACGCCCGTAGAGGAACTCGGCGTCCGCCGCCGGCCGCGCGCGCGTGAGAAACTCCTCGAGCCGGTACACGGCGAGGTTCAGGTAGAAGGTGTCCATGTCGCCGGTGAAGACGTGGATCTGGCCTTTGAGCTTGGGCCCAAGGGTGGCCCAGTTCCGCTCCAGATAGTCGCGCAGGTCGTAGTCGTGAGCCCGGAAGTACTCCGCCACGCTCCGGTCGATCGTTCCGGTGCGGAGGTCCCACAGCTCGGCCGGGTAGCCGTCCGACGCCACGGGACCGTACGTCGCTTCCCAGATCGCGAACTGCTCGCCCGAGCGCGCGCGGCTGCCGAGCACCGCCTCGAACTGGCTCTCCTGCCGTATGGTGATGCGCGGCTGGCCGGTGACCTCCTGCTCGGCCGGCACCTCCGCGGATGCACGAACGCGTTCGTATCGCTGTAGATGTCGGGGATCTCGTAGTGCCGGAAGTCCACCGGGTCCGGGTAGAGCACCCACGTCCCGCCGAAGAAGTCCGGGTGGTACGCCTGGAGCGCCAGCGCCTCCCAACCGCCGGTCGAGCCGCCCGTGAGCACGCGCGCCCACGGCTGCCGGATCATCCGGAAATGCTGCTCGAGATACGGAATGAGCTCCTGCAAGAGTGCATCGCCGTACGGGCCGTTGTTCGCGGAATTCACGGCGTACGAGTCGTCGAAGTACGGCGTCGGATGCTGGAACGTCACGGCGATCATGCGCGGGAAATTGGGAGCGCTCCACGCCCGATAGAACTCGAACCCGGGTTCGCGCGCGCTGCGCGCGAGGCGCGCCGCCCGTTGCTCGGGGGTTTCGGAGCTGGTGTCGGTCGAGAACCCGAACGGGGGGTTGAGATTGAAGTGCCCCTGGTCGTACACGCTAGGATAGCGACGGACGGTATCCGCGTCGTACCCGCGCGGCAGCAACACCGTCGCGCCGAGATAGATCGGACGCCCCCACCACGCCGTGAGCCGCTTACTCTGAATCTTGATGTGCCTGACCCACTTCGTGTCGGGCGGCAGCTCGATCGACGGGAGCACCCGCGTGAGCTCGAGGCGGATCGTGTCGGCTCGGGCGGGATCGAGATGCACCTTCCGGACCGCGCTCACGAGATTCCCCGGCGCCTTGTTGAACTGCTGGCCCTCCCACTGATCGTCGTGCAGCCACAGCGTGTGCCCGTCGGCGCGGTGGAACTCCGAGTACACGTTGAGCAGCCCCTGCACGTAGTAGTCGCCCGCGGGGATCTCCTCGAGGCTCGACACCGGATAGCCGAGGGTCGTGCCGTCGATCACCCCGGGCGCGCCCGGCACGAGTTGGGTGACGTCGACGCCGAAGAACGGGGTGCAATCGCTCTCGTGGCGGACCTGGAGGCGCGGCTCGACGTCGTCGTGCCGCGTCACGAACACGTACATGCGTCCGGTCACGGGCGTGCCGCGGAGCGCCACCGGCACGGTGATCTCGACCCGGGGGCCTTGGGGGCCATGGGGACCTTGTGCGGTGACTTGTGGGTGAACAGCGAACGGGACGGCGATGATCGCGACGACGGTAGCGAAGCGCAACTATGAGGATCCTGAAGAGGGCGCGCTAGAGTGACATCAAGCGCCCCGGTTCGCAAGATGGACAAGTTCCTGCGGCTGCCCAGCGGGGAGCTGGCGAAGCTGGCGGAGCTCCAGCGCAAGGAGCAGCTGAAGCGGGAACTGGGCGACGAGCCCACCGCTCTCCTCGGGGGAGTCCGAGAGTTGATCTTGCGCAAGTGCGCCCCCGACAAGGCAGCCGAGATTCGGGCGATCTTCGAGCTCGAGTTCCTCGACACGGATATCTTCCGCGTGTCCGCCGAGAACTGCGTCTCCTTTCTGGAGCCGCTGATCGAGTCTTGGGACGTGGATCTCGCGACGTTCGGTCATGGAGGAGCGGGGGCTGACGGAGTTCCTGCGGGACCCTGCCCTCAGCGGCACGGCGACCGCGGAGGAGATCGCGTCTCTCAAGCGCCCGCGGTTCACCGGCAAGCGGCCTACACCGCTCTTTTACTACCGGGAGCTACAGAGCCTGAGAGACCCCCTGCATTTTCGGACCCCGCAGGAGCCGGACCGCCACTAGTGGCCGAGCCGGCGGGCTCGCTCTCCCGCACCTGAACGTACGCCCGGTATCCGCATCCGCAGGCTTCCGTCGTTCGACCCAGCCGATCGGTCCCGAATGCGAGACGCTGAGCACATTGGGGGCAGCGGGGCGGGCCGCCGTCTTTGACGAGGCCCGTCCGCGCCAGCGCCCGGTTCACTTGTACCGGTAGGTGATACGTCCGCGTGTGAGGTCGTAGGGGGACACCGCGAGGGTGACCCGATCGCCGGCGAGCACGCGGATCCGGAAGCGCCGCATCTTGCCCGCGATGGTTGCGAGCACATAGTGGCCATTCTCGAGCAGGACGCGGAACGTGGTGTTCGGGAGCACCTGCTCGACGGTGCCATTGATCTCGATCGCTTCTTCCTTCGCCATCGGTCCGCCCGCGTAAGGGGGGGAACGACAAGGCGGGACCGGCGCATTGGCCAAGTCCCGCCTTGACGTACAACGCTCGATGAAGGCTAGCGGTCGGGCCGGGCGAAGTCAAACGGGAAGTTCCAGGATCGTCCGGGCGACCCGCAGCACGATCGGCGCGACCTCCGCGGGCGTCCGCGTCGGGCCGGCGAGCACGTCGAACGTCTGGAAGCTCGTGAGCGCGAACAGGAGGTCGATGGTCTCGTCCCGCGCCTCGCGGATCCGCCCCACGATCACCCGTAGCCCCTGCCGCCGCCACTCCTGCCGGGCGGCGAGCGTGCGGTCGAGCCCGGCATCGAGCGCGCCCAGGGCCAGCAGCCGCCGATGAATCGGCCGGTGCGCCGTCCAGAAGCGACCGAACGTGGCGACGAACAGCGCCAGCGCTCGTCGGGATCGGCCTGGCGAAAGGCATTCGCGAGGTCCCACATCCCGCAGGGAAGGTCGCGCTCGTCACCGGTAGCTCGCGCGGCATCGGGGCGGCAATCGCCCGGCTGTTCGCGGGTGAAGGCGCCAAGGTCGCGGGAGACATCACCAAGTTCGCGGCGATCGAAGCCATGCGCCGCCAGATCGAAGGGGAGCTCGGTCCGATCGAAATCCTCGTGGCGAACGCGGGAGGCAGCTTCACGCACCCCGGTCCCCTCGAAGCAACGAGCGAAGCAGGGTGGCACGCGTCTCTGGACGGCAATCTCACGGCGACGTTTCTTACCATCAAGAGCATTCTGCCCGGCATGAAGGAACGGAAGGCGGGTTGACCTTCACCCCATCAGGCGTCTGGGTACACCGGAAGACGTGGCCCGCGCGGCCCGGTTCCTCGCGTCCGACGACGCTGCGTGGATTAGCGGCATCGTCCTGGACGTGGCGGGTGGGTCCGTGATGGTATGAGCGACGCGTCTCTCTTCGCGAAGGAGGCCGGATGACACAGACCGATCATGATCGGCGGGTCGACTACATCGAGTTCGGCGCGGCCGACGTGGGCCGGACCAAGGAATTCTATCAACAGGTCTTCGGCTGGCGGTTCCAGGACTACGGACCGGACTACACGAGCTTCCAGGATGGCCGGCTGAGCGGCGGCTTCACGAAGGACGCGCCGGTCCGGCCCGCCAATCCCCTGGTGGTGATCTACGCCGTCCAGCTCGAAGCGATCGAAGCGAAGATCAAGCCGGCGGGCGGGAAGATCGTCCGAAAGACATACCCGTTCCCAGGCGGCCGCCGGTTCCACTTCAGCGATCCGAGCGGGAACGAGCTCGCGGTGTGGACGGACCGGTAGCCGGCCGTGCGCATCCGGCCCCGTCGCCACCGTGGCAAGAAGAAGCGCTGAGAGCCCCCGGGTGGCACTGGTCACCGGCGCGAACCGCGGGATTGGCTCGAGGTGTGCGGTCAACTCGCCGAGCGCGGGGTTACGGTGCTGCTCGGGTCGCGCGACGCGGCCAAGGGTGAGCGCGCCGCCGCGGATCTTGGCACGGGAAAGCGTACGGTGCTGCCCTGCCACGGGGGCCGCGGGCGTCGTCTGGGCCGCGATGCTGCCGGACGACGGGCCGACGGGAGGGTTTTTCCGCGACGGCCGGCCCCTCGCCTGGTGAGGTGGGCGGCGCGCGACACCGTGCCGTCGCTTCCCTCGTACGGATCCTACCCCTTCAATTCGACAGAGCGCACCATGGCCAAACCGTTGCTGCAGCTCGCCGCCCTCGGCTTCGCGGGCTTCGCCCTCTGGAAGATTGCGTCGATCCTCTTGCTCCCGTTCCTCGTGTTGGCGTTCAAAGTAGCGACGATCGTCGCGCTCGTGATGCTCGCGATCTGGTGCTTCAAGAGAAACGACAAGGGGAAAGACGACGCGGCGGCCTAGGCCCGTTTCGTATCGTCTCCCGTCGTGACCAGGTCGCCGAAATCCACGGCGTGGATCCGCCCCGGTTGGCCGGTGAGCAGGCGCCGGTGGTAGTCCACCTGGCCGAGGTGGTAGGTAAAATGGCCGATGAGATGGATGAGGTAATCCCTCGTTGTGACCGCGAGTCCCCTCGGCGGGTCGGGGTAGGGCTTGGCCAGATCGGCGTCGCTCACGTGTGTCATGCCGCGTTCCACGGCGACCAGCGCGGCGTCGATGTCCCCCAGCAGGTCCGTTCGCGGCACGTCGCGCAGCGCGAACTCGGCGTCGCGATCGCGCACGTAGCCGGTCCCGCCCAATACGGTGCCGATGTAGTACCGGATGTTTCCCGCCAGATGGAGCGCCAGCGTGCCGGCCGAGTTACTGATCCCCGGCGGCACGCGCCAGAGATCGCGCTCGTCGGCGAACGACTCCACTTCCCGTCGTAGCGCCCGAAGGTCGCGCACCAGGATCCGGGCGATCCAGGTGCTGAGGTGCGGTTCTTGGCTCATTTTCACCCCTCCCGTTTCACGAACCTGGTGCTGGCGCTTCATCCGCTCGCGCCGGAGTATCGCCTGAGCGCCGCGCGCCACAACGCCCTCGCGAGGGCGAACGCCACTGCCGCGACCCCCGCGGCCACGAGCGCGATCTCCGGCCGCAGCCGGCCCGTGAGCGCCGACGCCGGGATCGTCGTGGTCCACGCGATCGGGATCAGGTACACGAACAGGAACCGCAACGCGCCCGGGTACGCCGAGGCGGGATAGCGCGCACCCTCGTACACCGCGTCGAACAGCACGGCGATGTTCTCGACCGACACGAACCAGAACGCCAGGCTCATCAGGACGACCCAGATGGCATAGACGACGACGGCTGCAGCCGCAAGGCTCAAGCCAAAAGCCGCAAGTTGTGCGAGCGATGGCGTGTGGCCTAGCCGGAAGAGCGCATATCCTGCGAGGCCGAGCCCGAGCACGACATCCGTGAAGCGCCAGATGTCGACCCGGCGGAACGAGACGAAGCCCTGGGCGTCCACCGGCTTCACGAGCACCAGGTCCAGCTCACCGCTGCGCACCTCGCCGGCCAGCTGGCCGATCCCGGGGCGCAGCACGGCCTCGATCACACCGGTGAGCGCGTTGAACACGCCGAGCAGCACCACGATTTGCCAATAGTCCCATCCGCCGAGTGTGGTCGTGTGGTGAAAGAACAGCGCGAGCGTGAGCAGCGCGGTCGCCATGGAAAACAGGGTGCCGAGCACGCTCGCGACGAAGTTGGCGCGGTACTGGAGCTCCTCGGCGACGTTGAGGCGCCAGAAGGCCACCAGAATGCGGAATGCGGAGTGCGGAATGCGGAATGTCATGGGCAGGTTCGTGCCTCGGAGCTTGCTTCGTCGCTCGACCTTCCACTTCGATTCCGCATTCCACATTCCGCATTCCGCACTCGTCAGCCCCCCACCGCGCCGTAGCGTCGCAAGCCGCGGATCCAAGCGAGTCGATATGCGCCGACCCACACACCCAGCCAGACCAGCTGCGCTGCGAGCCCCCGCACGATCGCGTCCGTGCCGTGCACCGCGCCGGTGAGGAGGTCGACCGGGAAGGCCAGCATGGAGCGGAACCACAGCATTCCCGCGACGCCGGCCACGGCCGGCGGCAGCAGGGCGAGCGGCGCGATGCGCCCGGCGAGAAACAGGGACACCCCGGCATGCAAGTCCATGATCGCCGTGGCGCGCGTCGTCCAGAACGCCAGCAGCCCCGTGGTAAAGCTGATGAAGAACCGCATCGCGGCGGCGAGCAGCACCGCCACCGCCGTGACTGCCCAGCGGCCAGGGTCGAACGGCAGGCGCACCGCGGGCCACGCCACCGTGACGACGAGCCAGACCACCAGGATGACGCTGGCGGTGCGCGCCTTGTAGGCGATGTTCTCCGCCACGGCCTCGTGTGCGGGGTGCAGCGGCCGGGAGTCCCAGGCGATGGTCAGCTGGTTGATGAGCATGACGGCGAAGAAGTAGCGCGCGAAGTCGGCGCGCGCATACCCGGCGACCGACCCGTCTCCCGCAATCGCCCACCAGATGCCGAGCGCGATCGCCGGCTCGGTCACACCCCACAGCAGCCAGAGCACGATCGACGCCCGGTACTGGAGATCGACCAACCAGGCGTTGCGGATCAAGGCCGCGTACCGCTTGATCACGCGTCCTCCTCCACGCCGCGGGCGAACGCAAGCCGGATCACGTCCTCAATCGGCGGATCCTCGATCGACAGATCGGCCACCGGGAATGCCGCCAGGAGTCGGGCGCTCGTCGCGGGCGCGTCTTCGCGCCGCACCTCGAGCACGGCGTTCGGGAAGCGGAAGCTCTTGACTTCGCCGAACGTGGCCAGCGCCTCCGCGGTGACCCGAGTCCCGTCGTCCCCCCCGCCCCCCTCGCCCCCCCCGCCCCCCAACACGAGCTCGATCCGTTTGGTGCGCGCGATCCGCGCCACGAGCACCTCGAGCGCCCCGTCGTACAACAGGCGGCCGCGGTTGATCATCAGGACCCGCGACGCGAGCGCGGTCACGTCCTGCATGTAGTGCGACGTGAGCAGCACCGTCGCGCCGTGCCGCTCGCGGTACTCGATGAGGAACCGGCGGATCGCCTCCTGGGCGGTCACGTCGAGCCCCAGCGTCGGCTCGTCGAGAAACAGCAGCGGCGGGCGATGCAGCAGCGACGCCACGAGCTCGCACTTCATCCGCTCACCGAGCGAGAGCTGGCGCACCGGCTTCTGGAGCACGTCGCCCAGCTCGAGCAGGGTGACGAGCTGGGCCAGGCGCTCCCGGTATTCGGCCGCGGGGATGTCGTAGATCGCGCGGTTCAGCAGGAACGTCTCCTCGGGCGGGAGGTCCCACACGAGTTGCTGCCGGTTACCGAGCACCAGCGCGATGCGCCGCTTGAAGGAGGGCCCGCCGCTCCACGGTACGAACCCCGCCGCCTCCACCCGCCCGCTGGTCGGGTACAGCAGGCCCGCGAGCATCTTGAGCGTCGTGGTCTTGCCGGCGCCGTTCGGGCCGAGGAACGCGACGATCTCGCCCGGATCGATGCTGAACGTCACGTCGCGCACCGCGTGCACGTCGCGATAGCGCGGCCGGAAGAGCGCCCGCAGGGCGCCGCGCAGTCCGGGATCGCGCACCTTCACCTGGAACGTCTTGCTCACCCGCTCGGCGGTGACGATGGATGACATGGGTGTGGAAAATCTACGCAGGCAGGATAGATTCTCGGGCGTCTTGACGACCACACGTCTGACTGCCGACCGCCGCCACGGCGTCGACCGGCGTGCCGTGCCGCGGCGCCTGGCCGTGGCGGGGGTGTCGCGTGAGCGTCGCTCGGTGGTGGACCGCCGGCACGGCGCGGAGCGGCGGAGCACCCTGGAGCGCCGCGGCCGCCCCCCGCGCGATCCCGCCCTCGAGGGGCCCGGCGAGCACGTGCGGAACGCCTTGCAGCTGCTCGGCCAGCTGCAGGTCGTCGGCGAGCCGGTGTTCGACGCCGCCGTGGCCCGGCTGCGGCGCGCGCTGGAGCGCCTCGAGAAACGCCACTAGCGGTGTACCGGATCCGTCGAGCCACCGCCGCCGACGCGGGCGTGCTCGCGCGCCATCGGGCGGAGATGTTCCGCGACATGGGCCAGCTGCCGGACGGCCTGTCCGACACCCTGATCGACGCCGCGCGGGCGTACTTCACGCAGGCCATCGCGGACGGCCGCTACGTCGGTTGGGTCGCGGAGCTGGACGATCGCTCGGGAGAAACCATCGCAGGCGCGGGCCTCCAGCTGCGGGAGCTCTTGCCCCGACCCGACGTCGCCCGCGAGCGGCTGGTTCGCGGGCCGCAAGCGTTGGTCCTCAACGTCTACACCGAGCGGGCGTGGCGACGCCGGGGAGTCGCCGACGCGCTCATGCGGGAGCTCTTGCGGTGGTGCCGCGGCAACGGGATCGAGAGCGTCGTCTTGCACGCGTCCGGCGAGGGGCGATCGCTCTACGAGAAGCTCGGCTTCACTCCGACGAACGAGATGCGGTACGACGGAGGCCTATGAGGCTGGCGGGCGGCGCGTGTAGGAGCCGTCCGACTCGAGGGTCCAGGCGCCGGGCTCGGCGAGCTCGAGCTCGAGGATACGGGCGAGCCGGGCCCGCGCCGCCGGGTCGTCCACCGGCGTGATGACTTCCACGCGCCGCCGCAGGTTGCGGGGCCGCCAATCGGCCGAGCCGACGTAGTACTCCGGCGCTCCGGCATTGGCGAAGTGATAAATGCGCGCGTGCTCGAGGAAGCGGCCCAGCACGCTGACCACGCGGATCCGCGCCGAGAGCCCGGGAATTCCCGGGCGCAGCATGCAGATGCCCCGGACCACGAGATCGACGTCCACGCCGGCCTGCGAGGCGCGATAGAGCGCGCCGATCACCGTGCAGTCGGCGAGACCGTTGAGCTTCGCGCGGATGCGCCCACCGCGGCCGGCCCGCGCGTGCTCCGTCTCGCGGGCGATGAGGGCGAGGAACCGGTCCAGCATGTCGGTCGGCGCGACGAGCAGCCGGCGAAACGCCGCCTGCGGCGGGCGCGACGAGCCGGTCAGCTCGTTGAACAGCGCGTGCAGCTCTTCGGTGATCCCTTCGTCCGCCGTAAACAGGCCGACGTCGGTGTACAGCCTCGCGGTGTCGGGATTGTAGTTGCCGCTCCCCACGTGCGCGTAGCGTCGCGTGCGCCCCGCCGTCCTGCGCACGACGAGCGCGACCTTCGCGTGGATCTTCAGGGTGGCGAGGCCGGTGATCACGTGGATCCCCGCCGCCTCCAGGCTCTGCGCCCAGCCGATGTTCAGCTCCTCGTCGAACCGGGCCTTGAGCTCCACGAATACCGAGACATCCTTGCCGCGGGCGGCCGCGCGGCGCAGCGCCTCGGCGATGCGCGACGGCCCACCGGGACGGTACAGGGTGAGCTTGATCGCGGCGACGTCGGGATCGTCGGCCGCCTCGGCGATGAAGCGCTCGACGCTGGCGTTGAAGGAATCGTGGGGATGGTGCACGAGCACGGCGCCGCGGTCGAGCACGTCGAACACACAACGCTCGCCGGCGAAGGGATCGCGCGGTGTGAAGGGAGGATAGTCGAGGTCGGGGCGGGCCGCGTCGCCCGCCAACTCGCCGAGGCCGCCAAGGTCGAGCGGGCCGTCCGCCTCGTACACGTCCGAGGGTCCTAGCGTGCTCTGCAGCGCGCTCTCTTCGAAACGCAGCTCGCGTTGCAGCAGCTCGCGCAACAGCGGCGGCATCGTCCGCTCCACCTCGATCCGCACCACGGGCCCCCAGGGCCGCCGCCGCAGCTCGTCGGCGATGGCTTGCACGAAGCTCGCCGTGCCGAGCTCGTCGAGCTGGATGTCCCCGCTACGGGTGACCCGGAAGGCATGCGCCTCGACCACTTCCCGGCCGGGGAAGAGCGCGCTGAGATGGGCGCGCACCATCGACTCGAGCGGGACCGCTCCGCCGGCGACCGCGGCAACGAGCCGGGGCAGGGAAGGCGGGCACTCGACCGAGGCGAAATGGACCGGGCCATCCGGCCCGTCGCGCAGCATGACCGCGAGGCTCAGTCGCCGGTCGCCCAGGTGCGGGAACGGGTGGCCGGGCGCGCGCGTGAGCGCTTTGGGGGTGAGGACCGGAGCGACGTCCGCGGCGAACCACCGCTCGAGCGGCTCGCGCTCCCCCGGCGTGAGCTCGCCCCAGTCGCGGATCCGGGCCCCCTTCGCAGCCAACGCCTGCGTCACCGCTCGGAAGCAGCGGTATTGGCGCGCCACGAGCGGCCGCAGCCGGATCGCAATCGCGTCGAGCTGCTCCGCCGCGGTGAGACCGTCCGGTGAGCGCTCGACGATTCCCGTCGCCACCTGGTGCTTCATCGCGCCGACGTCGACCATGAAGAATTGATCGAGGTTGGTGCTGAATATCGCGAGGAAGCGGAGGCGGGCGAGGAGCGGCGTCCCCGGATCCTCCGCGAGGGCGAGCACTCGCGCGTTGAACTCGAGCGCGGACAAGAGGCCGTTGATGAACTGGTCCGCCGCGGGCCGGGCGGCGTCGAGGGTCTTCGCCGGAAGCGTCGGCACCCGCAGCTCGCTCAGGGTGAGCCGGCTGGTCTCGTCGGTAGTGCCGCGGTCGGCCGCGGCATCACCGACCAGCGGCGCCGCCGACCACTCCGGCACGAGCTCCGAGCGGGCGGCCACCGCCAGCGCCGAGAGCGTCGTGGCATCCCGGAGCACCGGAGAGCCCACCCGCGCGACGATGTCCTGAGGGGCGAACCACTGGAGGGCGCCCGGGGGCACGGCCGTGAGGTCGCGCCGCAGCCGCCGCACCAGCCAGACTTCGATGGCCACGCGGCGGTCGGCCGCCGGCACGACGCCGAGCAACCGCACCTCCCCTTCCACGTTCCCGAACACGCGCCGCATGGCCCGGCGGCACGCGTCCTCGCCGCCTCCCTCTTCGAGGGGCAGGCGCAGCGCGGCACCGCTGCGGCACAGCGCCAGGCGCCCGTGCGCGACCGCGAGCACGGCGGTCTGCCTGGTGAGGGAGGGGGGCGCCGCACGGAGCTCGGTGGTGCGCGCCACCCGGTCGGCCGCAGCCCGGGCCACACCGTACCGTCGCTCGATCGCCCGTGCGAATCGTGCCGTCGAGATCACGCTCCACGGCCGGCGCGATACTGCGAGCTCGTGGAACTCACACGGGCCTTCCCCCCCGCCGACCCGCGCGGTGATGCTATCGTATGCGAGCACGAACTGCGGCACCGGAACGACGGGGAGATGCGCCGGGCGCATCCGCCGCTCGATCTCGAGCTCGACCTGCAGCACGAGACGGCCGGGATCGACGATCGCGCGGAGCCGGCGCGCCGGCTCCGCATCGCCGCCGAAGATGTGACGCGGCTCGAGCTCTACCACCCGCGACTCACACTGCGCAACGCCCGCGACGTCGAGCGCGAGCGCACGACGATCGTCCACCCCGAAGCGCAGCCGGCAGGTCGCGCCCCGTCGATGCAGGTCGCCGTCGGGCGTGTCGAAATACAGATCACGGTGGAACGTTCGCTGAGTCGGCCCGGCGCGGAGCCCGAGCGGCGGGGGCGCCGCGAGCAGCTCATTCAGGCGTTCGGCGCTCGGCACGCTCCAGCGCAGCTCGGTCATGGGCCTTGGGCCGTCACCTCTCCTTGCAGGTCCGGGTGAATTCCCGACGCGTGTCGCCTGGATTGCTGATCGTCTTGTAGAACTCGTCGTAGTAGTCGAGCGCCTGCTTCACGCGCTTGGGTTCCAGTCCTTCTGACTCGAGGCCACGGTACAGCGCGTAGATCGAATCCTTCTGCGCGGTGAACTGCGCGAACAGGAGGGCCAGCTCCTCGGGCACGCGGCACGTCCCGCGAAAGGTGCGCTGCCGCACGGTTTGGATGGGGAGGCGAACGTCGGGTTGGGCGTAAGGAGTCCAGATGACCCCGGACCAGTCGAAGTCGTAGGGGACCGGGTACACGATGCCGGACGAGTCGCGGATGAGCACGATGTTGTGCAGCGCCGTCACGGCGAAGTCCGTGTTGCCGATCATGTACTGGAACACCATCGCCAGGCCCGTCTGCTCGAAGTTCAGCTCGTCTTGGGTCACGCCCTTCTGCTCGAACACCTGCGCGTGGTTGCGCCGCGCCATGCGGTCGTCGTCCTCGACGAAGAACGCGTGGCGTGTCTCGGGCGCGTGTTTGCCCGTGGCGTCCACGTACGTCACACGCGCGAGTCGCGCCCGGAAGCTCCGGTCGGTCAGCAAGTTGTAGGCGCGGTAGATGAGGTACTCTTCCAGCAGGTAGTTCGCGAACGACTGGCCACTGCGACATTGCACAGTGAGCTTGAGGCTCGACCCCTCGTGCGCGAAGATGGTCTGCGCCTTCTGGGCCTTGTCGAACGTGATCTTGAGCGGCGGATACTGACACCTGGCCAGCCGGAAGTGCCCGCGGGTAGAGAGTTGCACGTCGAGCTTCACGGAGTCGCCCGCCGGGGTGACGTAGGACAGCACGCCCGGCTGGGCCTTCTTCTCGGTCCCTCGCTGCTTGGCGATTGCTCCAAAGTCGGCGGTGAGCCTGAGGTCCAGCGGCTCCGCGGCGTCGAACAGCCGGGAGCGGGCAGGCGGCTCCGCTGAGTCGGGCGGCGCCTGCCGGACGACCGACGCCGCCACGCGGGCGGGGGCCGCACGGGGTGCGAGGCACATCGCCACCAGGGCGGTCAGTGCCACCCCGCCCCCCCACGTGCGCCTCACCCGGTCAAAGCTCACGCAGCAAGTCTACCGGCGTACATATTCCCTTCAAGGGGAGGGGGAGGTGTGCATGACGCGAATGGCGGTCTTGACTCTGCTCGCGGTCCTGCCGGCAGGCGGCGCCGCGCAGCGCGGCGAGTGGCCCATGCCGGCCAAGGACTACGCGGCCACTCGCTACAGCGACCTGAGCGAGATCACGGGCGCCAACGCCGGCCGCCTGCGCCCGGTGTGGAGCTTCTCCACCGGCGTGTTGGGCGGGCACGAGGGACAACCGCTCGTGGTGGAGAACACGATGTACGTCGTCACCCCCTACCCGAATGTCCTCTACGCCTTCGACCTCACCCGGGAGGGCTATCCCCTGAAGTGGAAGTACCGTCCGTCCGTGGACGCCAACGCCCTTGGCATCGCCTGCTGCGACGCGATCAATCGCGGCGCCTTTTACGCCGAGGGAAAGATCGTGTACAACCTGCTGGATGGGCACACCGTTGCGGTCGCGGCGGCGACGGGTCAGGAGCTGTGGAAGACCAGGATCGCGGACCTGTCCCAGGGCGAGACCACGCCCGTCGCACCCCTCGTGGTAAAGCACCGCGTTATCGTCGGCGCGTCCGGCGGCGAGTTCGGCATCCACGGCTGGCTGAAGGGGCTCGATCTCGAGACGGGCCGGATCGTATGGACCGCTTACAACGTCGGCCCGGACAGCGAGGTGCTGGCGAAGCCGCGGATCTTCAAGCCGTTCTACGATCGGGGCGCCGAGCTGGGGCTCACGAGCTGGCCTGCCGACGTGTGGAAGAACGGTGGCGCGCCGGTGTGGGGATGGATGTCCTACGATCCCGACCTCGACCTGCTCTACTACGGTACCGGCAATCCGGCGCCGTATAACCCCGAGCAGCGCGCCGGCGACAACAAGTGGACCGCCAGCGTCCTCGCCCGCCGGCCCGAAGACGGCACGTTGGTGTGGGCGTACCAGTTCACGCCACACGACAGCTGGGACTACGACGCCGCTTCGGAGATGATCCTCGCGGACCTGGTGGTGGGTGGCCGGCCGCGGAAGGTCCTCGTCCACTTCGACAAGAACGGCTTCGCCTATACGATGGACCGCGCCACGGGCGAGGTGCTGGTAGCCCAGCCGTTCGTGGACGTCAATTGGGCGAAGCGGGTGGACGTCGCGACGGGCCGGCCGGTCGTCGACTCCACCAAGCTCACGGGCGCGTCCCGCGGGAACGTCAAGCACGTCTGCCCGACGCTGGAAGGCGGCAAGAGCCCGGCGTCGCCCGCGGCGTACTCACCGCGCACGGGGCTCTTCTACCTCGCCACCAACAACATGTGCATGGATTACCAGGCGACGCGGGCGACCCGCATCGCCGGGACGCCGTTCATCGGCGCAAACACTCCCTACCACGCGGGTCGGGGCGGGTACCTCGGAGCGTTCATCGCCTGGGATGCGGGCGTCGGGAAGAAGGTATGGCAGACGACCGAACCCTTCCCCGTGTGGAGCGGCGCCGTCGTCACCGCGGGCGACGTCGCCTTCTACGGAACGCTCGACGGCTGGTTCAAGGCGGCCGACGCCAGGACCGGGAAGGTCCTGTGGCGGTTCAAGGTCGGATCGGGCGTGGTGGGGAACCCGATCACATTCACGGGCGCCGACGGCAAACAGTACGTGGCCGTCTACGCCGGGATCGGCGGCGACTGGTTCCTCCTGTCGGGGGACGTCCGGTCGGATGACCCGGCAGACGTGCGGCCGCCGGCGGACTTCATGCCGGACATCGCCCGGCATACGAGCCAGGGAGGGATCGTATGGATCTTCGCCCTCTGATGCTGGCTCTCGTGGTGTCCGCTGCGTGCGGCGGACACGACGCCGCACCCGCGATGGGACACGAGGCGCGCGTCTTCGCGGGCGGCGTCATACCGCCGGCGGGCGCCCCTCAGGTCTCCGGGAATCCCTTCCGCGGAGACCGCCAGTCGGCGGCGCAGGGGGAGCGGACGTTCGGCGTGATGAACTGCGACGGCTGTCACGGTGGCGGAGCGGTGGGCTGGGTGGGCCCCAGCCTGCGCGACGGCCGCTGGCGCTACGGCGGCTCCGATGGTGAGATCTTCCAGTCGATCTATTACGGCCAACCGCACGGCATGCCGGCGTACGGCGGCCTCTTGCCACCCGGCGCGATCTGGAAACTCGTGACCTACCTCCAGTCGCTCGAGCCGCCGGCGAACGTGCCGACACAGTCGTGGAAATAGCCGTGCGATTGCTGGGCGGTTCGGCCGGTGCGGTGCTGCTCGCGGTCGTCTTGTGGGACGCGTTCGAGACGATCATCCTGCCGCGCCGGGTGAGCGGGCGGATCCGCATCACCAAGCTGTTCTACCGCTCCACCTGGATCCCGTGGCGCGCCACGGCGAGGGCGTTGTCGGGCCGGCGGCGCGATGCGTTTCTGTCGTTCTTCGGGCCGCTCTCCCTCATCCTGCTGCTCGCGCTGTGGGCGGTGGGGATCGTCGTCTCCTTCGGGCTGTTACAGTGGGCCGCGGGCTCCGCCCTCAGCGTTGCCGGCGGCGTGCCCAGCCTCGCCACCGACCTCTACATGAGCGGTACGACGTTCGTCACGCTGGGCCTGGGGGACGTGGCGCCCAGGAGCGCGGTCGCGAAGGCGCTCACGGCCGTCGAGGCCGGCATGGGGTTCGCGTTTCTCGCCGTGGTGATCGGCTACTTCCCCGTGATCTATCAGGCGTTCTCGCGGCGCGAGGTGGCGATCTCGCTGCTCGATGCCCGCGCCGGCTCGCCGCCCAGCGCGTCGGAGCTGTTGTGGCGGCACCGCGACGACCCCGGCACCGCCGCGCTCACCGAGCTGCTGCGCGACTGGGAGCGCTGGGCGGCCGATGTGCTCGAGAGTCACCTCTCTTACCCCCCGCTCGCCTATTTCCGATCGCAGCACTACAACGAGTCGTGGCTCGCCGCGCTCACGACGATCCTCGACACCAGCGCGGTCGTGATGATCGGGCTCGATGGATGGTGCGCGCGGCAGGCTGAGCTGACGTTCGCCATGGCGCGTCATGCGGTCGTGGACCTGGCGCAGGTGTTCAGTACCCCGCCCCAGCGGGGAGGGGGGGACGCGGCTGAGCGCCTTTCCGCGGTACAATTGACGCGGCTGCGGGCGCGCTTGGCGGGCGGCGGCCTCAGGCTGCGAGAGCGGCCCGACTTCGAGGAGCGGCTCACGGAGTTGCGTCGCATGTATGAGCCCTACGTCGCGGCCCTGGCGCACTACCTCGCGGTGCCGCTGCCGCCGTGGGTGCGCGAGGTCGAGCGCCCCGACAACTGGCAGACGAGCGCCTGGGACCGGGTCGTGCGGCTGCCGGCCCGGGGGACCGCGGCGCGTAGCGAGGAGGAGCACTTCTGACTTTCTGTCGCCCCGGGCTTGCGCCCGGGGTCAGAACAGGCTGCTAGGCCTGACCTGCGTACCTGACCCCGGGCGCCAGCCCGGGGATCACGAAATGGCACTCCGAGTTCACCTCTCAGAATCGGATAGCGAGCAAGCACTGTGGCTCGATACACTGATCCTTGGCGACGATCGGTCGTGCGGCGGTTTGCGCGGTGCTGGCACTGGTTTGGGTGACGCCCGTCGGGGCGCAGCTTGTGGCTCCCGGAGCGGCGATCCGCGCGCAAGTCCAGGGGCTTTACTCAGACGACCGGGACAACCGCTGGCCCGACGTCCTCGATCATTTCTGGGTGGGGAAGATCACCGCCCGCTGGACGGCGCCGACGTCCAATCCGGCTTGGGTGCGGGCGCATCCGGTTGCCGCGGACTCGGCGTGCGCATCCGGTCAGGCGCCGGAACGGCTCACGATGACAATCGCTCTGATCGACGACCGCTGGGCGCGTGTGTTCGTGAGCCGGTGCGGGTTGGGGTCTCCGGACGAGCTGTGGATGCTGCGGGTGGGTGAGGACTGGAGGATCGCGCGGATGATGCGCGGGTTTGAGGGGCTCAGGTCGCGCTGACCCCGGGCGCGAGCCCGGGGATCACCATAGGGGACTTTGGGGTCTGCGTTACGGGGGCGTGCTGCCGATGCGTACGCCCACTTCATCGAGATGCTTCAGGAGATCCGCCGGATCCTGATATACACGGTACGCCCCCGCCCGCTCGAGCTCTTCCTCGCCGTAGCCACCCGACAGGAGTCCCACGCCGAGCGCCCGGGCGCGGCGCGCCGCGAGCAGGTCCCACACGCTGTCCCCCACCACCACGGACTCGTCGATCGGGATCCCCAGCCGTTCGGCGCCCGCGAGGAACAGATCCGGATCGGGCTTCGCGTACTCCACCTGATCGCGGGTGACGATGGGGACGCCGGAGGGGACGCCGAGCATTTCGAGTGTCGGCTTGGCGCTCTCCATCCGTCCGCTGGTGCCGATCGCCCACGGGACACCCGCCTTCGTCAGGTAGGCGAGGAGCTCGCGCGCCCCAGGGAGAGGACGGATCTGCGACACCTGGCGGGCGTAGGCCTCGGCATGCACGCGCCGGATCTGCGTCGCCTGCTCGGGCTTCAGGTCGCGGCCGGTCTCGCGGAACAGCGCGTTGACGAACAGGCCGCCGCTCATGCCGATGCGGCGGTGGATGCGCCACACCGAGAGTTCGATGCCGACGCTCTCGAGCGCTTCGCGCCACGCGAGGACGTGCTGGTACACGCTGTCCACGAGCGTGCCGTCGAGGTCGAAAAGGAAAGCGGGACCGGGGGGCATCGGTCTGGTAATGTAATCGGGGGGTTGGATCACGTAGGGGCGCAGCATGCTGCGCCCCTACGTATTTTCGCGACGCCGTCGCGTGACGCCTCTGTGCTACGCCTCTATTTCAGTAGCATGTCATGCGGTCTGGCTTGCCCCGTCGGGAAGTGCTCGAAGTCCACGTCGAACTTGGGATCGAGTGTCATCCCAGTCGGTCCCACGTTCACGAGCCGCACCCGATAGGGAACTTTCCCGTCCAGGTTCGAGAGCAGCGAGTTGCTCACATACAGCCGCTTGTTGTCGGGCGTGAGCTTCATCATTTGTGCCTGCGGAATCGCCACCGTGCTCACGAGCTTCGGCTGCATGGGATCGGCGACATCGTACTGCTGCACCGCGCCCCCGCCGAACAGCGACACGAACAGGAACCTGTTGTCGTATGAGATCCGCATGTCCGCGGGCAGCGAGCCGTCGGCCAGCTTGATCACACGGTGGAACGCGAGCTTGCCGTCACTCCCCACTTGCCAGTGCCACACGCTGTTGCCGAACGCGCAGTTGATGAATCCCCCGCGCGCCGCGGCGCCGTGCAGCCAGCGGACTTCGAGCGGCGACTTGTCGAGGTGCTCGACCTGGAGGACCTTGCCTGTCTTCCAATCCCATGCCACGACCTCGTCACCCACCTGGTCCATCGGCGTATTGCCGGCTTTGACGGCGTGGGGATGCGCCCAGCTTGACGTGACGATCAGGTTCAGCTCCGGCTTGATCCCGACGTCGTACATGTAGTCGGGCGCGGGATGCGCCTCGATGAAGTTCCCGTCGTTGTCCAGCTTCACCAGGGCGCCCGGCGCGCCGCCCTCCTTCGAGCCGAGCATCGCGATCATCACTCCCCCCGGCACGGCGTAGAAGGTGTGCGGCCCCGAGAAGCCCGTGCTCGCCGCGAGGTCGGGGATCGTCTTGACGAGCTTCGGGTGCTTCGGATCGGTGGCGACGTCGTAGATGAAGAGGCGGTTCGAGAACAGCCCGCCGGCGAATATGCGATCGGCGTTGGCGGTGTAGCCGAAGTGGTGCGCTTCGTTCCCGGGCGACCCCGTCGGCGCGGTGGCGATGACCTTTCCATAGCTCGGCGACGCGGGATCGGCGTCGAGCACCGACAGGAAGTCGGGGTCCTTCTGATCGGCGTCGCTGGTCCACACGTACAGCACGGATTCGTGCTTGCCTGCGGGGAGGCCCCGGACGAATACCGACTCGTCTGCGGGGCCGCGCGGCGTGGGGGCCATGACGATCCCCACGGGCAGGACGGCGAACAGGAACAGCAGGGCGGTGCGGTTCACAATGGTACCTCCTCAGTGACTGGCTGGTCCCAGCGAAGCTACCCTCGGGACATCAAGGTGCAAGGCAAGTTGCAGCCTCCCGTCCCGCGGGCATATTACCCCCCCTCTCCCGATCGAGAGCCCGGATCATGAAGCGCTCCATTACGCTCGAAGTGAACGGCGTGGCGCGGACGGCGGAGGTGGAGCCGCGGGCGCTGCTCGCCTACGTGCTGCGCGACCAGCTGGATCTCACCGGGACGCACATCGGCTGCGATACGAGCCAGTGCGGCGCCTGCACGGTCCATATCGACGGCCGGGCGGTGAAGAGCTGCACCGTACTCGCAATGCAGGCGGAGGGGCACGCGATCACCACCATCGAAGGTCTGAGCGGCAACGGAGGGGGAGGGGGGGGCCTGCACCGGCTGCAGCAGGCGTTTTGGGAGCAGCACGGGCTGCAGTGCGGGTTCTGCACTCCCGGCATGATCATGACGGCGGCCGACCTGCTTGCCCACAAGCCCAAGCCGACCGAGGCGGAGATCCGCCACGCGCTCGAGGGAAATCTGTGCCGCTGCACAGGCTACCAAAACATCGTCGCCGCGATCCAGGCCGCGGCAGGCGCACGGTAGGGGGCTCCCGCCATGGCAACGCTCTTCGGCTCCGGTATCAAGCGTCGGGAGGACCCTCGGCTCATCACCGGCAAGGCGACCTACACCGACGATGTGAAGCTGCCTGGACTCCTGTACGCCGCCGTGCTGCGCAGCACCTACGCCCACGCGAAACTCAGGAAGGTCGACGTCGCGAAGGCGAAGCAAGCCACGGGCGTCGTGGCGGTCTACACGGGCGCCGACGTGAAGGACAAGGTGAACACCGTCCCCTGCGCCTGGAACGTGCCCAACTGTGACCTGAAGGTCCCGCCGCACCCCCCTCTCGCCGTCGACAAAGTCCGCTACGTGGGCGACGGGCTCGCCATGGTCGTGGCCGAGTCGCGCGCCGCGGCGCGGGATGCGCTCGACCTGATCGACGTGGACTACGAGGCCCTCGACGCGGTGGTCGATCCCGAAAAGGCCACGCAGAAGGGGGCGCCCGAGCTCCACAAAGAAGTTCCCGGCAACGTCGCGTTCACGTGGAAGGTGGCGGGGGGCGACGCCGCAAAGGCGTTCGCGGAAGCGCCCGTTACGGTGGAGCAGCGAATCGTACAAAACCGGCTCCTACCGACGGCGATGGAGCCGCGCGCGGCGTGCGCGAGCTACAACCCCGGAACCGGCCAGCTCACCTGCTGGGTGACGAGCCAGAACCCGCACATCCACCGGTTCCTCCTGTCCGTGATGACGAAGCTCCCGGAGCATCGCATCCGCGTCATCGCGCCAGAGGTGGGCGGCGGGTTCGGGAGCAAGATCCCGGGCTACCCGGACGAGGCCCTGGTGAGCTTCGCGTCCATGGAGCTCGGGCGGCCCGTGAAATGGACCGAGGACCGCTCCGAGAACTACAAGGTGACGATCCACGGCCGCGATCACGTCGAGTACGTGGCGCTGTGCGGCACGAAGGACGGCAAGATCACGGGACTGCGCACCAAGGTGTACGCCGGGCTCGGCGGCTACGCCTCCACGGCGGCGCCGGGCATCCCCACGATCCTGCACGGCCTGATGTACTCCGGGCCGTACACCATCCCCAACATCGAGGGAACGATCTACGGCGTGTACACGACCACCACACCGGTGGACGCTTACCGCGGCGCCGGCCGTCCCGAGGCGACGTTCCTGCTGGAGCGGATGATCGACCTGTACGCGCGAAAGATCGGACTGGACCCGGTCGAGGTACGGCGCATGAACCTGATCCCCAAGGACAAGTTCCCGTACACTGTGGCCACGGGGATCACCTACGACTCGGGGAACTATCAGGGCGCGCTCGACAAGGCGCTCCAGATGTTCGACTACAAGAAGTTCCGCGCCGAGCAGGCCAAAGCGCGCAAAGACGGTCGCTACCTGGGCGTCGGCGTCACGACCTACTGCGAGATCTGCGGCCTCGGCCCCTCCCAAGTGGCGGGAGCCGTCGGGTTTGGCGGGGGGCTGTACGACAGCGCGATCGTGCGCGTCTATCCCACCGGCGTGGTCCGCGCCTACATCGGCGCCAAGCCACACGGCCAGGGCGAGGAAACGACCTTCGCGCAGATCCTGGCCGACGAGTTCGGCATCCCGGTCGAGAGCGTCGAGGTCGTGGCCGGCGACACCGAAGCGACCCCCCAAGGGTGGGGGACGTACGGTAGCCGGACCACCGCGGTGTGCGGCAGCGCCGTGAAGGTGGCGGCGCAGCGGGTGAAGGACAAGGCGAAGAAGATCGCCGCCCACCTGCTCGAGGCGAACGAGGCCGACCTCGAGTGGAAGGACGGTAAGTTCGCGGTGAAGGGCTCGCCAGATAAAGGAAAGACCTTCGGCGAGCTCGCCCTCATGGCGAACGTCGCCTGGAACATGCCGCCCGGCGTCGAGCCGGGGCTCGAGGCGACGGCCTTCTTCGATCCGTCGAACTTCGTGTACCCGTTCGGCACCCACATCTGCACCGTCGAAGTGGACGTCGAGACCGGCGAGGTTACGATCCTCCGCTACATCGCGGTGGACGACTGCGGGCCCCAGATCAATCCGATGATCGTGGACGGCCAGGTGCACGGCGGCGTGATCCAGGGGTTGGGTGAGGCGCTGCAGGAGATGGCCGTGTACGACGAGGACGGGCAACTCCTCACCGGCACGATGATGGACTACGCGATCCCGAAGGCATCGCAGATGCCGAAGGTCGAGACGGCCCACACCGTGACGCCATCCCCGGTGAACCCCCTCGGCGTGAAGGGTGTGGGGGAGACGGGGACGATCGCCTCGGTGCCGACCCTCGTGAACGCCGTGTGCGACGCGCTCGCGCCCCTCGGTATCTCCCACATCGACAAGCCGCTTACGCCCGCCCGCGTGTGGGCCGCGATCCAGCAAGCAAGAGGAGGCGCCAAGTGATCCCGACCTCCTTCGAATACCTGCGCGCGAAGAATTTGAAGGACGCGCTCAAGGCTATCGGGAAGAACACCAAGGTCATCGCCGGCGGGCACAGCCTGGTGCCGCTCCTCAGGTTCCGGTTGGCGCAGCCGGATACGCTCGTGGACATCGGCCAGCTGCAGGAGCTCAAGGGCATCAAGAAGGCGGGCGGCGGTATGAAGATCGGCGCCGCCACGACCTACCGCGAGCTGCTCGAGTCCAAGGAGCTCGGTACGCTGTACCCCCTCATTGCGGAGGTGACCGAGCACATCGGCGATTTACAGGTGCGGAATGCGGGAACCATCGGTGGAGGTTTGGCCCACGCCGATCCGGCGGCCGATATGCCGCCGGTGATGCTCGTGCTCGACGCGACGTTTCTGTTGCAGTCCAAGGGCGGCAAGCGCTCCGTGGCGGCGCGCAAATTCTTCAAAGGACCGTTCACAACCGCCATGAAGCCCAACGAGCTGCTCACGGAGATCCAGCTGCCCGCGCTGCCCAAGGGCGCAGGGATGGCGTACGCGAGCTTCGAGCAGGCGGCGTCGGGATACGCGTTGGCGGGAGCCGCCGCGCTGATCGCAATCGCCAAGGGGATGATCACCCGAGCCGAGCTGGCATTCACCGGGCTCGCCGACACGCCGTTCCTGGCGCCTGCGGCGGCGAAGCTCGTGGGGACGTCGGGCGACGAGCTGATTTCGCAGGTGGCCGCGGCCGCGGTGGCCGGCGTCGAAGCGAACGACGACATCCATGCAGGCCCCGAGTACCGCACGCACCTCGCGACCGTCGCGGCGCGTCGAGCGCTCACCCAGGCGCTCGAGCGGGCAAAGTAGTGCGACTCGACTTCTCCGGCGCGCCCGAGATCGCCGCGCCTCCGGAGGTCGTGTGGCGGCGGCTGCTCGATCACGAGTTCGTGGCATCGGTGGCACCTGGAGTCGAGTCGGTGGAGCCGATCGACGACCGGCACTTCAAGGTGATCTCGGGGTTCGGCGTGGGTGCCGTGAAGGTGAAATTTCAGCTCGACGTCGAGCTGTCGGACGTGAACCCGCCCAAGAGCCTCAAAATGTCGGCCCACGGCAAGGCGCCCGGCTCGGGCGTGGAGGTGAGCACCACGCTCGAAATCGAGCCCCTCCCCCCGAACCGGTCGCGCCTCAAGTGGAGCGCCAGCTCGGAGGTCCGCGGCACGGTGGCGAGCGTGGGGGCCCGGCTCTTGAAGGGCACCGCCAAGAAGCTCACGGAGAGCTTCTGGGACAAGTTCGCGGCGCGCGTCGGGGAACGCTCCAAGTAGATTGCAGCTGATGGGCGCGCGCAAACTGGAATCCATCGATTCCGTCCAGGCTGCCTTCGCAGCCGAGCGGTACGTCGCCGACCGCGACCTCGCCACGGCGGTGTATCTCTCTCTGACGCTCGATCGCCCGCTGCTCATCGAAGGCGAAGCGGGCGTGGGGAAGACCGAAGTCGGCCGCACCCTCGCCGGTGTTCTCAAGACGGAGCTCATCCGGCTGCAGTGCTATGAGGGGCTGGACGTCAACACGGCCGTCTACGAGTGGGACTATCCCCGTCAGATGCTCGAGATCCGGCTGCTCGAGGCGCGCGGCGAGGCGAAGCGGGCGGCGACGAAGGACATCTTCTCCGAGGAATTCCTCATCCGGCGGCCGCTGCTCCGGGCGCTCGAGAACTCCCGCCCCGAGCCTCCGGTCCTCTTGATCGACGAGGTCGATCGTGCCGACGAGGAGTTCGAGGCGTACCTGCTCGAGGTGCTTGCCGACTTCGCGATCACCATCCCCGAGATCGGGACGATCAAGGCCCCCCCCGGGCGGCCGCCGCACGTGATCATCACCAGCAACCGGACCCGCGAAGTGCACGACGCGCTCAAGCGACGCTGCCTGTATCACTGGATCGACTATCCGAGCGCCGAGCGCGAGCTCGCGATTCTCGGCGCCCGTCGGCCGGAGCTCGGGCAGGCGCTCGCGGCTGAAGTGGTCGCCTTCGTGCAGCGGCTGCGTGCGGCGGATTTGACCAAGGTCCCGGGAATCGCCGAGACCATCGATTGGGCGGCCGCGTTAGAAGCGTTGGGCGCCAAGCGCCTCGGGGCCGAGCAGGTCGAGCAGACCCTGGGGGCGCTGCTCAAGTATCAGGAAGACGTAGCGGCTATGAAGGGCGGGGGCGCAGCGAAGCTCCTTGATGAGGTACGGGCGGTGAAACCATGACTACGGGCAACGCTGTTTCCGGCAACGCTCTTGTCGGTAACGTCGTCTTGTTCGGCCGCATGTTGCGCCGCGCCGGCCTGTCCGTCGATTCCGACCAGACCCGCCGCTTCGCCGACGTGCTCGCGCTGCTGGGCTTCGACCGCCGGGGCGACGTGAAAGCGGGGGGGCGGGCGGTGTTCGTGCGGCGGCGCGAGGACCGCGCGGTGTACGACGCGGCGTTCGATCTTTTCTGGCGTCCGAGCACTGCTCGCGGCGCCGTCTCGAGCGCGCTGCCGCGGCTGCGCCAGAAGGAACGCCCCCTCACCGACGTCGCCTTCGGCCCCGACGCGCCCCCTGAGATGGACGTCACCGACGTCGTCGACGAGACGGCGCGCGTGGGCGCGAGCGTACACGAAGCCCTGTACACGGCGGACTTCGCGGAGCTCACGCCGGCCGAGGCGCGGGACGCGGCGGCGATGCTCGCGGCTCTGCGGCCCCGCCTGCCGCTCCGGCCATCGCGTCGCCGGCGGCCGGGCCGCCGGGGCAATCGGCTCGCCGCGCGCCTCATGCTTCGGAGCTCGCTGGGCGCGGGCGGTGAGCCCGTGGCGTGGCGCTGGTGGCAACGCCGCACCCGGCCACGCCCCATCGCGTTGGTATGCGACATATCCGGCTCGATGGAGCGGTACAGCCGCTTCCTGCTGCGCTTCGCGCACGCCCTTGCGGGCTCCGGGGCGCCGGTGGAGGTCTTCGTCTTCGGGACGCGATTGACCCGTATCACGCGCGCGCTGCGGGTGCGCGATCCCGACGCGGCGCTTGAGCGCGTGGCGGGGAAGGTGGTGGACTGGAGCGGGGGGACCCGCATCGGCGCGAGCCTGCACGAGCTCAACCGCCGCTGGGTGCGACGCACCATTCGGAGTAGTGCAGTGGTGATCATCGTGTCCGATGGCTGGGAGCGCGACGACCCTGCGCAGCTCGCGCGCGAGATGGCGATGCTGCGGCGCTCCTGTCGCCGGCTGATCTGGCTCGATCCGCTCGCCGGCCGGCCCGGGTTCGAGCCGAGTACGCAAGGACTGGTGGCCGCGCTGCCGCACGTGGACGAGTTCGTCGCGTGCGCTAATGTCGCGTCGCTCGCGCATCTCGCGGAGAGGCTGCATGAAGCAGTGGCTTGAAACGCGCGCAGTCCTGGACTTCCTCGGCCGCGTCCGGGCGGAGGGGAAGCGTGCCGCCCTCGCCACCGTCGTGCGGGTGCGCGGCTCGGCGTACCGCCACGAGGGGGCGAAGCTCGTGGTCGCCGAGGACGGCAGCACTGCCGGCAACGTCAGCGGCGGGTGCCTCGAGCAGGACGTGCGCGAGGTGGCGCTCCAGGTGATCCGCACGGGGGAGCCCCAGCTCCGCAGCTATTGCTCGAGCGCCGACGAAATCGCGGCCTGGGACTTGGGCGTGGGGTGCGAGGGGCAGGTCGACGTGTACGTCGAGCGCGTGGAAGCGCGGCCGCGGGAGCGGGAGCTGCTCGACGGTCGGGAACCGTTCGCAGTCGCGACGACGATCGGGATGCGAGATGCGAGATGCGGGATGCGACTGATTGTCACGCAGGGGCGCTCGGAAAGTGATCTTGGGTCGAAGGACCTGAACGAGCGCGCGGCGGCCAAGGCCCGCGAGCTGCTCGAGACCGGGGAGTCCGGGACTCACGAGATCAGCGGCCGGTCAATCTTCTTTGACGCGCTTGTTCCTCCCCCCCAGCTGGTGATCTTGGGTGCGGGCGACGATGCCCGGCCGCTGGTACGGTTCGCCGCCGATATAGGGTTCCGGGTGGTGGTGGTCGATCGCCGGCCGGGGTTTCTCACGGCCGACCGGTTTCCAGCGGCGGCGGCGCTCATTCAGAGCGCGGGGGACGAGCTCGACGCGGTGCTCCCGCTCGACGCCGAGTGCTACGCCGTCGTGATGAACCACAACTTCGCCGACGATCAGGCGTACGTGCGCGCGCTCCTGAAGACGCCAGTCGCCTATGTCGGGATGCTGGGACCGCGCCAGCGCACCGAGCGCATCCTCCGGAATCTCGCCGCCGAGGGGCCGATGGACGAGACGCGGGTATACGGGCCTGTGGGGTTGGACATCGGGACCGACGGCGCGGAGCAGGTCGCGCTCGCCGTGATCGCGGAGATTCTCGCTGTGCGCTCCGGTCGCCGGGCCCGGTCGTTGCGGGAACGCCGGGCGGCGATCCATGCCCCGACCGACTAGATGTCAATTGCCGACTCACAGTTCTCTCGATCGCGTGCCGCCCAAGAGTCGCGGCTGAAGCCGCGGCTCGGCATTACCGCTGAAGCGGAGACAGCACGCCCGTTTACGGGCAAGTGCCGAGCCGCGAGTTCACTCGCGCCCTTCCATGTCCGTGACCACGACACCTAAATCGAGCGACCTGAGGGCCGCTGGGGTGATCCTGGCGGCCGGTGCCTCGCGCCGCATGGGCACGAACAAGATGCTGCTCGAGCTCGCGGGCGAATCGCTCGTGCGACGGGCCGCCAAGCGCGCTCTCGGAGCAGGACTATCGCCGGTGGTGGTGGTGATCGGCCACGAGGCGGACCGCCTGCGCGCCGAGCTCAAGGATCTCCCGCTCGAGTTCGCGGTCAATCCCGATTACACCGGTCCCACGAGCGGCTCCTTACATCAGGGCTTGAACAAGCTCGGTCCTGATGTGAACGCGGCGGTCATCATGCTGGGCGACATGGTGCGCGTCACGGCGGAGACGCTCGCGATGCTGATCGCGGCGGCGCGCGGGACCGCGGCGCCGCTCGTCGTGTCGCGGTACGGCGACGTGACCGCGCCGCCCTTGCTATTCCGACGCACGCTGTTCGGCGAGCTGCTCGCGTGGACGGGGGAGGGGTGCGGCAAGGCCGTCGTGCAGGCGCACAAACACGAAGCGATGTATGTGGATCGGCCGGAAGCCCTGCTTGCGGATGTGGATACGCCGGAGGACTTTGCGGCGGTGAAGAAGAGCGAGATGTGATCCCCGCGCTTGCTGCTTGGCCTCCCTGAGACTAGTGTGAGGTGGGCAGTATCCGCAGTTGAATGCCGGCGCCGGTGCGTGGTGGCCGTGATGTCGAGCACGTTGCAGGAGTTGAGGGCCATCACATGAGCACCGAGTCCAGCGACTTTCCGAATCGACTGCGCGCGCACGTGGAACTGCAAGGCGCGTCTCTTACCGCGGAAGAGCTGTCCCACGTGGGGGAGTGTTACCCACGGTGCCGCGGGAAGGACCACTGGGATGTGCGCGAATACGCCAGCGTGGCCGGTATTGGGGCCCGCGAGTATCGCGTCGTGCGGGGTACCAGCACTCAAGATGTGTACCGCAGCAGCGAGCGGGACCATGCGAGCGCCGTGCGGGCGGCGCTCAACGAGCTCGAGTCCCAGGACAGCCGGACCGAGAAGCCGCCTCAAAACAGCTCCAGCTGATCCGCCACCAATCCTCTGAGCGTCTCCAGCAGCTTCACCATCGCCCACGTGTCCCGCGCGCAGTAGGCGAGCAACGCGTCGCGTAGCGCCACTCGCTCGCCCGGCGGCGTCCGATCCCCTTCGAGCATCAACCGCTGCAGCTCGACCGTCGCCACTTCACCGTCCTGCACCTTCAGATCCGAATAAGACAGTCCGGGCACCAGCGCCGGCAGCGTCTTCTTGATGCTGAATCCGCCACCGAAGTCTGGGTGGTACACGTGGCTCCGGATCGCCGGCAATAGGTCCACCAGGCGCTTCTCGATCCGCTCCAGCTCCTTGGCGAAGCGCGGCACCGCCTCCCGCAGCTGCTTGATGCACTCGCGCTCGAAGGTGGCATGATACGCCACGACCTTCCGGGCCCCGACGCACGCCTCGACCAGCGCCTCCGCCAGGGCCGGCCGCGGATCCTCCGGCCCCTCGGCGATCCACTGATGATGCACCAGACCGCGGCCCCGCTCCTCGACGTGGACGCTGAACTGCACCGGTACCTGCTGCCACGGCCGGCACCCCGGCCAGCGCGGAATCGCGAGGCTCACCGTCTCGAAATCGAGAAACGCGAGCGGCGACGCGAATTGAGCGAGCGCCTTCGGGAGCGTGCGCTCCACGACCATGCGCCCGGTCTGCACCGCCTTCACCTGGCGCGCGTGGATCACCGAGAGCTCCAGGTCCGACGGGAGGTCGTAGATCGTCGCGTAACCGTCGGCCTCGAGCTCGAGCGCCCGCTTGCGCTCGATGCGATACAGCTTGCTCACGTGGTGGTCGGGGACCTTGGGCCAGCAGCGCTCGATGAACGGGCAGTCATACGGTCTTGTGCAGTGCTCCCCGATGGGGACGTCTGGGAGCGGCCCTTCGAGCATCCGCTGCTGCGCCGCGAGCTCGTCGGGCACGCCGATCAGCGCCCCTTCCACCAGTGCCGTCACGTCCTCGCGTATGAAGAGATTGGATAGGTCGGGGTAGCGGCATTCCGGGTTGAGATGCATCACCTCGGCGCGCTCCACCTGGAGGCCCGCACCCCGCAGCACGTGGACCTGCACGGCCGCATCGGGAAGGTGCTCCGGCTTGCGGCTGTTCGACGCCTTCACCTCGATCACCGTGTAGCCCCGGGACGTCCGCTCCAGAATGTCGACCCCCACGTACGTGTCGTGCGCCAGGAACGAGGCCTCGTAAATCGCCGGCCGGCCACGTTTCAGGGCCTCGCGCGTGGCTGTCACCTTGTTGTCGTACTGATAGAACGGGAGATCGATCAGCTCGCCCCCAGGGACGTGGCCCCGCGCGCGCTCGCCCACTTCCCGCCCTTGCGCGAACAGGTTCTGCTGCCCGGGCGTGGGGGAAAGCTCCGGCGCCTCGGGCTCATGCACTCGCCACCACAGCTGCTTGTGACACTGGAGGCCGGAGAGATAGCGCGACTTGGAGAGGCGCGAGGACTCGGACGGCATACTTGAACAGTAACCGATAACTCGCTACCGGACGGCGACTTCGCGCCTCCTCCATCGCAGGCCCGCTTGACGCGGGGCCCGCTCGATCCCTATACAGTGGTGCCCGCGGGGGTGCCCGCGGGCGGAGGAACGATGTCGCTACGCGTAGTGCTGGCCGACGACCACGTCGTGCTACGACAGGGCGTGCGCGCGCTGCTGGAGCGGCACGGCCTCGAAGTGGTGGCCGAGGCGTCCGACGGCAGGGCGGCGGTCGAGCTGGCGCGGCAGCATGAGCCGGACGTCGCGGTGCTCGACATCATGATGCCATTGCTGAACGGCATCGATGCTGCGCGCCAGATCGTCGAGGCGCGCCCCGGCATCCAGGTCGTGATGCTCACGGCGCTCGAGCAGGACCGCCTGGTGACCGAAGCGGTCCGGGCGGGCGTGCGGGGGTTCGTGCTCAAGACCCAGGCGGGGGAGGACCTCGCCCAGGCCATTCAGCAGGTGTCGCGCGGCGGGTTCTACGTGGGGGCGGGTGTCTCTCAGGCCGTGGTGGATGCCTGCCGGGCGGCCGCGGTGGACGACCTGGGCCGGATGACCTCCCGTGAGCGCCAGGTCGTGCAGCTCGTGGCCGAAGGCAAGTCGACCAAACAAGTCGCCGCGCTGCTCGGGATCACTCCCAAGACGGCCGAGTTTCACCGCGCGCGGGTCATGAAGAAGTTGAACGTCCACGACGTCGCCGGTCTGGTCCGCTACGCGATCCGGGAGGGCCTGATCACGCCCTGACCCGGGTCTTCTCCCGGCCGCATCTAGGGTTTCCCCGGGTTCTCCGCGGCGGCGCCGTCGCCACATTCCGGCACAAATGCCTCGTCGCACACCCTTCACCCGCTCGCCCGTCGTGCTCCTCGCCAACGCGGGGACGTGGCTCAACCAGGCGCTCGACAGCATGCTCGAGCCGCTGGGGTATCGGGTCCTGTCCGTGGCGAGCGGACGCGAGCTCCTGGACCGGGCGCCTGCCGCGCGGCCCGACGTCGTCCTCATGGACGCGAACCTCCAGGACCTGGACAGCATCGCGGTATGCCGCGCCCTCCGTCAACATCGGGCCGTCGCCTGGCACACGCCCATTTTCATGATCACGTCGACGCCGGCGACCAAGCAACAACGGCTCGCCGCGCTCGAGGCCGGAGCGTGGGACTACCTGAGCCTCGTGATCAACGCGGAGGAGCTGGCCCTGAAGCTCGACGCCTTCGTCCGCGTCAAGCTCGAGACGGATCGCGCCCTGGAGGAGGCCGCCGTGGAGCCGGCGAGCGGGTTGTACACGACGCGCGGGCTGGAGCGGCGCGCCCGCGAGCTCGTCTCACACGCGTTCCGTCGTCATGCGCCGCTCGCCTGCCTGGCGCTCGCCGTCGAGCTGGAGCCGCAAGTCGCCCCTCCTACGCCGCTCGCGGCACCACCCGTGGCGGTCGCGTACGCAGGGGACATCCTCCGGGCGCGCGGACGCGCGTCCGACGCGATCGGCCGCCTCGGCCGAAGCGAGTTCGCGGTGCTGGCCCCCTCGACCGCCCCCGAAGGAGCGGTGCGGATGGCCCGACGACTCACGCAGGCGCTCGAAACGGCGGGTCCCAGGCCCGCGGGGCTGCCCCCCCTGTTGGTCCGGGCCGGCTACGAGGCCGTCGCCGACCTGCACGCGACGCCGCTCGCGCCCGACCGCCTCCTGGAGCACGCCGGCGCCGCGCTGATCCAGGCGCGCGCCGCGGGAAGCGGGGAGCGGATCCGAGCCTACCAGGAGTAGATTACCCGCTCCATGATCCGGTTGCGGTGAAGTGTCACCGGCGGTCGCGATCGCGATCGTCGTGCTCGTCGTGCTGCTCGCGCTCTTGCTCCTGCGGGGCAGCGCGGACCAGACACGCGCGCTGCGGGATGTGCACGAGCGGCTCGGGGCGCTCGGTGAGGCGACGAAACGCCTCGAGACGATGGGCACCGCGGTCACCGAGGTGCAGCAGCTGCTCCGGGTCCCGAAGCTCCGCGGCACGATCGGCGAGGTGTGGCTCGAAGAGCTGCTGCGGCAGATCCTCCCCGCGTCCCACTACCAGATGCAGTACCCCTTCCGCTCGGGAGAGCGCGTGGACGCTGCCCTCAAGCTCGGCGACCGCCTCGTGCCCGTGGATGCGAAGTTTCCGCTCGACGCTTGCCAGCGGCTGCTCGCCACGACCGGTGCTGAAGCCGAACGCGAGGCGCGCACGTTCGCGCGCTCCCTCAAGGAGCGGATCGACGAGATCGCCGACAAGTACATCCGTCCCGACGAAGGGACATATGACTTCGCGCTGATGTACATTCCGGCCGAGAACGTGTACTACGAGGCGGTGCTGCGCGCGGAGGATCCGGGGGATGCGAAGAGTGTCCTGGGTCACGCGCTGCGCCGGCGCGTGATCCCCGTATCGCCCCACACCTTCTACGCCTACCTGCTGGTGATCCTCCACGGGCTCAAGGGGATGCGGGTGGAGCAGCAGGCCCGCGAGATCCAGGAGCAGCTCGGCGGGTTGCGCCAGCAGTTCGAGGGATTCTGGGCGGCGTTCCAAACGGTCGGCGCGCACCTCGCCAACGCCCAGAAGCGCTTCGAGGAGAGCGAGCGGCAGGCGGGGCGGGTCCAGGAGCGGTTCGAGCGGATCGCGGGCGTGGAAGATGCAACGGAGGAGGGCAATTCGCGGCCGCTCGGACCGGGAGCGGGAGGGCGTTGACCGCCGGAGCCGTGCCTGTTTAACCTTCCCAAACGATGCGAAATCCCACGCCTATCCCCATGTGCGTTCATCGCACCTGTTGTCACGGTCTGCGAATTGCGGAGCGTGATTGGATGCGTGGGATGTAAGGCGTAGCAGTCGATCGACCTGGGTGAGACCGACGCCCCCGCGCTACAGGCTGAAGCGAGGGGGCGTCGGCGTTTTTCAAGGAGCTCGAGGCATGGTAGTGCTACTTGTGACCGGAAAAGTGCTCTTGACCGTGGCGAGCGCCGGGTTCGGCGCCTCCCTCGGATTTGCCGTCAAGAATTGGCTGGACCAGCGCGAGCAGGTCGAGGACTAGGGGGACTGCTACTTCACCGCGAGCGGGACCTGCACGATCGTCTCGCCCCAGTGCAGGTTCAGGAGCGCCTGGTCCCGGTCTGCGGCCGGGAAGTAGAACGCCAGCGATTCCATGAACGGTCCTCCACCGGCCTGCGGCTTCACCTTGAGCCGCAGTGCATCCTGGGCCTCGCCGGGGTAGGGGATGTGAAATACGTCCGCCGCCCGGCTGAATATCAGCGTCCACTCGTCGGGGCCGGGAATCGCCCAGATGCTGTACTTCCCGGCAGCGAGCGGCTGCCCGCCGACCACCATGTCCTTGCTCAGGGCGATCGTGGTGGCCGTGTCGGCGCCGGGACACCACACCTTGCCCCACGGAACCACTCCCCCCCTCCCGAATAGCGTCCGGCCCCGGGCGCTCGGCCGGTTGTACACGATCGTCACCTGAGCCGTGCCGACGAGCTGGGTCACCATTGCGTGCTGACTCTTTGGGGCCTGCGCCCCCAGGGCCATCCGCGGAACGAGCATCAGCGCTGCGAGCGCCGCGCGCCGAGGCTTCATCGCGCCTCCGCGACTACCGGATTCCGCAGCACGCCCACCCCGGGGATTTCCACTTCGACCACGTCGCCGGGCGCGAGCGGCCCCACGCCGGCCGGCGTTCCCGTCGCGATCAAGTCCCCCGGCTCGAGGGTCATGACGTGCGACACGACGGACACGAGCGCGAGCATGGAAAACACCATATCGGGCGCCCGACCGTGCTGGCGCTGCTTGCCGTTCACCCGGCAGAACACCTCCAGCTCGTCGAATCGCCGCGGGTCCACCGGCACCACGCGGGGCCCGACGGGGCAGAACGTGTCGAACCCTTTCGCCCGGGTCCACTGCTCCTCGGTCCGCTGCAAGTCCCGCGCGGTCACGTCGTTGACGCAGGTGATTCCGGCGATGGCGGCGCGGGCCTCGCTTTCCGTCGCGCGCCGGAGCGGGCGTCCGATGACGACGCCGATCTCGCCCTCGAAGTCGACCTGCTGTGATTCCGGCGGCAGCACGATCGCCGCGCCGTCCCCGATTACGGCCGTGGGCGGCTTGAAGAACAGGAGCGGCCTGGCGGGCACCGTGTTCCCGAGCTCGGCGGCATGATCCCGGTAGTTACGACCGATTCCGATGATCTTGCCCGGTCGTGCGACGCTCACGAGCGAACGAGCTCGGCGAGCGCTGCGACGGCGGCGTCCAGCTCGTCCTCGGTGTTGTAGTAGTGAGGAGAGAAGCGGAGCACGCTGCTGGCCCGCTTGTCGTCCATGTCGAGCACCCCCGACTTCCGATCCGCGGAGCTCGCGTTGATGCCTCGCTGCCGGAGCCGCAGCTTGAGATCCGCCGCATCCCGGCCCGCCACGTCCACCGTCACGATGGCGCACTGCTCCCGCCCGCGATCGAGCACCCGCACCCCCGGGATCTCCGCGAGTCGCGGGCGCAGCAGGGCGGCGAGGCGGCGGGCGCGCTCGCGGCCGCCTGAGCCCACGGCGAGAGCGTAGCGCGTCGCCGCCCCCAGGCCCGCCACCAGCGCGTAGGCGAACTCCCAGTTCTCGAACCGGCGCGCACCGTCGGCGAGCCGGAAGGCGTCGGGGTCGGTCCAGTCCGCGCCCCGCATGTCGAGGAACAAAGGGAACGCCCCGCGCTCGAGCATCCGATCGGACACATACAGGAAGCCAATGCCACGCGGGCCGCGCAAGAACTTGCGTCCGGTGCCCGCCAGGAAATCGCAGCGCAACGCGGCCACGTCCACCGCGAGTTGTCCCACTGCCTGACACGCGTCGATCAGGTACGGCACGTCCAGTTCCGCGCACACCTCGCCCACCGCGCCCACGTCCTGCACCAGCCCCGAGTTGGTCGGCACCCAGCTCAGCGCGACGAGGCGCGTGCGCGGGTGGCCCGCGAGCCGGCGCAGGCTGGCGGGATCGACCCCGCCCTCGGGGAGGTCCTCCGCGCGCACCGTCTCGACGCCCGCCCGGCGAGCGAGAGACAGGTACGTCAGCTGGTTCGAGGGGTAGTCGGCCCGCGTCGTCACGATGCGGTCGCCCGGACGGAAGTCGAAAGCGGACACCGCCTGGCTGAAGGCGACGGTCGCGTTCTCGACAATGGCCACGTTCCTGGCCGCGGCACCGACCAGACGCCCCAGCAGTTCGTACGTCTCGCGCACGCGGGGCTCCGCTTCGTCGGCCGCTTCATAGCCGCCGATCGCCGCCTCCCGCTCGAGGAACCCGGTGAGCGCCTGGAGCACCGGCTGCGGCATGAGCGCGGCGCCCGCGTTGTTGAGATGGATCCGCTCCCGGCATCCCGGCGTCTCGCGGCGCCAGCGGTCGAGTTCAGCGGGGGCCGAAGGAAGATAGGGGGAGGTTCGAGCCGTCATGTCGGGAAAGGTCGCGGGAACACCTGTCGGGCTCAAGCCGCCCCGTCCGCGGCTGAAGCCGCGACTCGGCATTGCCGCTCAAGCGGCGTGCCCGTTTACGGGCAGTGCCGAGCCGCGGGTTTACCCGCGGATCCCCCGGGGCTAGAACAGATTGCGCACCACAAACCAGACATTCGCCGGTCGCTCGGCCAGCCGCCGCATGTACCAAGGGAACCAGTGCGTCCCGTAGCTGATCAGGACCCGCACCGGCACGCCCTCGTTCTGGAGCGCGCGCTGCTCGGCGGCGCGGATGCCGTACAGCATGTGGATCTCGTAAGCCCCCCAAGCCCCCCCTTCCGGGGCGGCGCCGAGCCCGAGGGCCCGCTCGCGCAAACGCGCGATGAGACCGAGATCGTGGGTGCCGAACACGGCACGCGCCTCGCCCTGGGCGGCGCGCTCGAGCAGCCGCCCGGCGAGCACGGCGTAGGCGGCGTCCACATCGCGCCTTTTGGGAAGCGCCACATCCGGAGGCTCGTTGTAGGCGCCCTTCACGAGCCGGATGGCAGGCGCGAGCGGGAGCAGTGCCTCCAGGTCGGCCGGCGTGCGGCGCAGGTAGGCCTGCAAGCATACGCCGACATCCGTGTGGGCCGCGCGAACGGCCTGGAACAGCTCCAGCGTTGTGTCCACGTAGCGCGACTCCTCCATGTCGATCCACAGAAAAGACCCGGCAGCGGCGGCCCGTGCCGCGAGCGCCAGCAGGTCCTGGAGGCACGCTTTGGGATTCAGGTCGAGACCGAGGTGGGTGAGCTTGACGGAAACTTCCGTGGGCAGCTGCCGCTGCCGGATTTCCTCGAGCACGCGCAGATAGTGATCGCGTACGGCGGCGGCCTCGTCGCGGCTCGTGACCTGCTCGCCGAGCTGGGTGAGCACGCTGCCGATGCCGTCCCGGGCGAGGTCTACGGCCGCGGCGAGCGCCGCGCCGACCTCCTCCCCTGGCATGAATCGGCGCGTGGCGCGGCGCAAGGCCGCGCGCTCGGACAGCTGCCGGGCAAGCCAGGTACTGCGGGACGCGCGCAGCAGGAGGCGACGGGCGAGCGACATAGGCGGCGAAGAGATAGCGCTCCGAAGCGGGACGGGGGAGGGGGGACGTGCGCCGGGTTGCGCTCTCGCGCGGTATGGAGCGAATGATCCGGTATCATGCGGCGGTACACCGCCGACGAAGCCCGCGTCGAGCGCGGCGCCGCCGTGCTCGACGATCTGTACGAGGGTTTTCGGGGACTAGGGGCTTAGACCACTAGCCCGCTACGGCCCAGCTTGCCGCCTCGATCCGGCGGTCGCCGTTCATGCGGCGCTCCTGGCCGGTCCAGGTTGCGGCACCCACCAGGGCGAGCTGCCGGCGGTCTGCCGCACGCCGATCGGCCGTCGCACGGGCCAGGACCTCACCGATGGTCAGGTCCGGAGGGACCGGGCGGAACGACGACCACTCGTCGCGGAACCAGTCGCGTGAAGCGCGCACCCCCGCCTCCGCCCCTTGCGCCGTCTCGAAGAGCGCGATGCAGGTCAGGATGTCGTTCCCCGCATCGAGCAGGTGGCAGGAGACGAAACCCGGGATGTCGCGGACGATGGGCAGGAACCCCTTCTCCGCGTAGTGGGCGGCCTGCGCCACCGTGCCCAGCCTCACCCGGTACCGCCTGATCACTCCGTGCATGAGCCCCCCTTCTTGTTCAGTTCGTGCGGGCGCGTCGGCGGGCAATCGCAAGTCCCGCGCCCCCGTTCGCGCGTAGCGGCGGTGTTCCCTGCGTGACCCAACGCACGCTCAGGCGACCGAACCAACCACGAAACTGCAGCCGCCCAGTTACAGGTCACCGGTCTGGGCTCAAGAGACCGGGGCCTGCGCTGGCGAAAGGGACCACCCGGGGAGGCTAGCGGCGCGAGTGTTTCCGGTCAAGCGCCGCGAGCATCCCCGCGAGTTGCGTTCACCCTTCGACGATGATGAGGTATTTCGAGTTGGCCCAGAACTTCGCCGGGTCCGCGATCTTCACGCCGTGTCCGGTGATCTTGCCATCGTGGTCCGGCGGGGTCTCGAGCGCCGACGTGTCCTGGCGCGACACGATCCGGTACTCCTTGTCGGACGCGGGCAGCGGCAGCTCCGTGAAATGACGCCGGTCCGCCACCGTGAATACGCCTGGATCGAGGTTACGAGCCGGCACGAGCGTCTTCCCGCTCTTCCACAGGACGAAGAGGAACCGGGCGCCGCCCTCCTCCTGGATGATCCCCTTCTGCTCGAGCTCGTCCTTGGTGCCGACCACGTAGTAGACCACGTTCGAGATCGTGGACATGTTCTCGAGCGTGTCCCGGAGGGCCGAGTTCTCCGCGGTGAGCGTCTCCACCTGGAGGGTGAGCGCGTCGATCGTCTCCTTCTGATTGGCGATCACGCCCTGGAGGTTCTGCATCGTCGACGCGAGCTCGTTCCGCAGACTGTCCGAGAGGGTGGTGAGATCCTTGATACGCTGCTCGCTCTCCTTGAGCCGCGGCTCCAGGTCCTTCACCCGCGTGGTCATGTAGCGGATCTTCTGGATGAGCGTGTCGCGCGACGCGCGGAGCGGCGACTCGCCGGACACCTTGAGCGCGCGCGCCGGGACGTTCACCCTGGCGAGCTCGCGGCTGATCTCGCTCACGAGGCGGGTGTTCTCCGCGACCTCCTGCATCAACCGGTCGCGTTGGGACGACGCCTGGGACAGGCTGTCGATGCGCGCCTGTACCTCGGGGGACGGCCCCTGTTTGCACCCTGCGGCGACGAGCAGCGCGAGCGGGAGCCATGCGCCGCGCGCAAGGCGACGGCAATTGCGGGTCATCTTTCTCAACCTCCTGCCAGGACTGGCGTGACGTAGATCACAGGTGTCGGGCGTCGACAACGGGGTCTGTTGGACAGGTGCTACACCGGAAGGCATTGCACAGTTCTCCATCATTATTACCGGTTTCGCCGCGAGGGCACAACGACAGACATCACCGAGGGTTTGGCCACCCGTGTGGGCCACCCGACTTACGTCCTCTCGCGCTGGCTGTTCCTCCGCCTGCTCGGCGTGGTCTACCTTGTCGCGTTTGTCTCGCTTGCGCTGCAAATCACGGGCCTCGTGGGAGCGCACGGCATCCTCCCCGCCGGCGGGTTTCTCGAGCGGGCGCACGCCGCCTACGGGAGCGCGGCCTACCGGCTGTTCCCCACGGTCTGTTGGCTGGGCGCGAGCGACGGGATGCTGCGCGCGCTGGCCTGGGGCGGGACGGCCCTGGCCCTGCTGCTCGTGGCGGGGGTCGCCCAGGCGCCGGTCCTGCTGCTCCTCTGGCTCTGTTACCTCTCGCTCGCTGTGGTCGGCCAGACCTTCCTGTGGTTCCAGTGGGACGGGCTCCTGCTCGAGACGGGGCTCTTGGCGGTGCTGTACGCGCCCACCCAGCTGCGGCCCAGCCTGGCGCGCGAGCGCGCGCCCTCCGCGGGCGTGAGGTGGCTCGTGTGGGCGCTCGTCCTCCGGTTGATGTTCCTGTCGGGTATCACGAAGCTGGCGAGCGGCGACCCCACGTGGCGGCACCTCACCGCCCTCGACTACCACTTCTGGACTCAACCCCTCCCCCCCTGGCCGGCGTGGTACGCGCAGTGGGTCCCCGAGTGGATGCACCGGGGGATGACGCTCGCGATCATCGCGATCGAGGTCCTCGTCCCGTTGCTCATCGTGGTTCCCGAGCAGTGGACCGGGTGGGGGGGGCGCCGCGCGCGCTACGCGGCGTGCGGGCTCCTGGTCTTCGGCCAGCTCGCGATCGCGCTGACGGGGAACTACGGGTTCTTCAACCTGCTGACAATCGTCTTGTGTCTGTCGCTGCTCGATGACGCCGTGCTGGGGCGGGTGCTGCCGCTCCGGCTCGCGGCGGGAGACCCGGAGCCGCGCTGGAAGCAGTATGCGATCCGCGGGCTCGCACCGGTGCTGGCGTTGCTCGGCGCGCTGGCCTTCGCGCGCGAGATCGTACAGACCCTGCCCGGGTCGCGGGGAGGGGCTTTCGCCAACCCCCTGCTCGACGCGGTGGCGCCGCTGCGCTCGGTGAACGGGTACGGCTTGTTCCGCGTGATGACCACGGAGCGTTTCGAGATCGTGATCGAAGGCGGCGCCGACAGCGTGCACTGGCGCGAGTATCGGTTCCGCTGGAAGCCCGGCGATCCGGCCCGCCGCCCGCCGTTCATGGCGCCGCACATGCCGCGGCTCGATTGGCAAATGTGGTTCGCGGCGCTCAATCCGGAGGGCGCTCGGGACTGGCTCTTGCCCCTGCTGCGGCACCTGCTCGAAGGGACGCCCGAGGTGCTCACCCTGCTCGGCGAGAACCCGTTTCCGAGCGGGCCGCCCCGCTACGTGCGGCTCGTCTATTACCGGTACCGTTTCAGCACGCCGACCGAGCGGGCCGCAGGCGGCGCGTGGTGGCAGCGGGAGCGGATAGGGTATCTGACGGAGCCGCTGTCGCTGGGGGGGCCGTGGTCGCCCCGTTGATTCCCCCTCCATCCGGCTTATCTTCCCGCCTCTTCTGGAGAGCGTGCTTCATGAAAGCAACCGACATTCGCCGCGGCCACGTCATCATGATCGACGGGCAGCCGTGCCGCGTGATGGACTTCACCCACCGCACCCCGGGGAACCTCCGGGCGTTCGTTCAGGTGCGGCTGCGGAACCTCGTCACGGGGAACACGTTCGACACCCGCCTCGCCGCCACGGATTTTGTGGACGAGGCGCCGCTCGAGACCAAGGAGTTCCAGGTCTTGTACCGCGATCAGGGTGGCGTGCACGTGATGGACACGACGAGCTACGAGCAGCACACCCTCGACGCCGAGGCGGTGGGCGATCACGCCGACTGGCTGCAGCCGGAGATGCACATACAGGTCGAGTGGCTGAACGGCCGCCCCGTGGGCATCGAGCTCCCGTCGGTCGTGGAGCTCACCGTCGTGCAGACCTCTCCGGTCATGCGCGGGGCCACGAAAACGGCGAGCACCAAGCCCGCCAAGCTCTCGAACGGCGTGACGATCCAAGTGCCCGAGTTCATCTCCGAGGGCGAGAAAGTGCGCGTGGACCCCCGCCAAAGTGCTTATTTGGAGCGCGCCAAATAGGACCCCCCCGATTGGGTAGGGCATCGGAGCAGGCGCGCACGTAAATTGCGTGGCAGTGCCGACCCCGGGGGGCTCGCCCCGGGGTTTCGTTATCACGGACAGGATCGTCTATGCACTCGGCAGCACGGCTCGACACGCTCGGTACGGAACAGGCCTACGTGGTCCTCGCCGCCGCGAGGCGCCTCGAGGCCGCGGGGCACAAGGTCGTGCACCTGGAGATCGGCGAGCCGGACATGCCGACGCCGCCCCACGTGGTGGAGGCGGGCGTCCGCGCGCTGCGTGACGGCCTCACTCGCTACGCGCTCGCTGCGGGGGTGCCGGAGCTGCGCGACGCGATCGCGCGCTCGCTGGCGACGCGCGGCGTCCGCGCCACGGCCGAGAATGTCGTGGTCACGCCCGGGGCGAAGCCGGCGCTCTTCTGCACGGCGCTCTCGCTGATCGCGCCGGGGGACGAAGTGCTCTGCCCCGACCCGGGGTTTCCGATCTACGAGTCGGTCGTCCGCTTCGCGGGTGGGCGGCCGGTCTACTATCCGTTGGACGAGACGCGGGAGTTCGCGCCGCACGTGGAGGCGATCGCCGAGCGGATCACGCCTCGCACCCGCGTGCTCATCCTCAACGTGCCGCACAATCCCACCGGTGGCGTGGCGACGGCGCGCGACCTCGCGGCGCTCGCGGACCTGGCACAACGCCACGATCTGTGGGTCATCTCGGACGAGGTGTACGGGCAGATCCGCTACGACGGGCGCCGCGACTCGATCGCCGCGCTCCCCGGCATGTCGGACCGCACCGTGATCGTGGACGGGTTCTCAAAGGGGTACTCGATGACGGGCTGGCGCCTCGGCTACGGCGTGATGCCTGCCTCGCTCACCGACGCGATGACCACGCTCATCATCAACAACGTCTCTTGCACGGCGACCTTCGTGCAATACGCGGGGATCGCCGCGCTCATGGGGCCGCAGGATGCCGTCACTCGCATGGTGGCGGGACTCCGCGCGAAGCGCGACTTGCTGGTCCGCGGCCTGACCGCGATCGACGGGATCAGCTGCGCCTCGCCCGCGGGCGCCTTCTACTGCTTCCCCGACATCAGCGGAGTGCTGGAGCGGACGGGGGGGGGCCTCACGTGCAAATCCTTCGCCGAGCGGCTGCTCGCCGAGCAGCACACGGCCGTGCTTGCGGGCACGGCGTTCGGGCCGGGCGGCGAAGGGCACCTGCGGTTGTGTTACGCCACGGAGCCGGCGGAGCTGGAGCGGGCGCTCGCGGCGATCCGCAGGCTCGTGGGCGCGTTGGACAGGGCTCCGGTCCGGACGGCTTGACGTTCAGGGGTCCTGAGCTATCCTTAGGCAGACAATCGACCACCCGTGGTGATTTGCCGCGTATTGCCGCCACGTTAAACAAGGTGCTAAAAAGCGACCGCCCGCGGCAGTTGTTGCCGGGGTTTTTTTGTTGAGGCTACCACATGCCGACGACCATCGCTTCCCCGCCGCTCACCGCCCGGCCGCTCCGTTGCCGCAGCTGCGGGACCGAGCGCGCCGCCGCCCCGACCGCGATCTGCGAGGAGTGTCTCGGGCCCCTCGACCCCGTGTACGAGGCGGGGCGCCCGCTGCCAGACCGCGAGACGATCGCCGCCCGGGCGCCGTCCCTCTGGCGCTACAAGGAGTGGCTGCCGTTCGACGGCGATCCGGTGTGGTCGCTCGACACCGGGTTCACGCCGCTGGTCGACGCTCCGGCGCTCGCACGGCGCTTCGGCGTAGCGCGGGTGTGGGTGAAGAACGACACGGTGTCCCATCCTTCGCTGTCCTTCAAGGATCGCGTCGTGGCCGCCGCGATCAACGCGGCCGCCGCCTTCGGGCTCGATACCATCGGCTGCGCGTCCACCGGCAACCTCGCGAACGCCGTCGCGGCGCACGCGGCTCGGGCCGGGCTCAAGGCGTGGATCTTCATCCCCGACGAGCTCGAGGCGGGAAAAGTGATCGGCACGAGCGTGTACGGCGCCCGCCTCGTTCGGGTACGCGGGACGTACGACGATGTGAACCGGCTGTGCGCCCAGGTGGCGGACCGGTTCGGCTGGGGGATCGTGAACGTCAATCTGCGCAGCTACTACGGCGAGGGGTCGAAGACCGTCGCCTACGAGATCGCCGAACAGCTCGGGTGGCGGCTGCCGACGGCGGTGGTCGCGCCGATGGCGGGCGGCTCGCTGCTCTCGAAGCTGCGCAAGGGGTTCGGCGAGTTTCTCGAGGCGGGGCTGGTACGGGGCCAGCCGCCGCGGCTGTACGGCGCGCAAGCGGCCGGGTGCGCGCCGATCGTGCGCCTGGTGGAACGCGGTGCAGATATGCTCGAGCCCGAGGTGCCGAAGACCATTTGCCGCTCGCTCGCGATCGGCAACCCGGCGGACGGCGCGTTCGCGGCGCGGGCGATGCGGGAGACCGGTGGCTGGGCCGCGGCGGTGAGCGATCCGGAGCTCGTCCTTGGGATCCGCTTTCTCGCCGAGGACACGGGCGTGTTCGCCGAGACGGCGGGTGGTGTCACCGCCGCCGGCGCGCTCGCCCTCGCGCGCGCGGGCCGGCTCGAGCCCCAGGACGAAGTGGTGCTCTGCGTCACGGGCCACGGCTTGAAGACGCTCGAGGCGGTGCATGGCGCGGTCCCCGAAGCCCCGGTCATCGCGCCGCGGCTGCGGGAGGTGACGACTCTCGTTGAGGAGGAACGGACATGGCCATCACGCTGAATCTGCCATCGGTGCTCGCCGCCCACACCGGTGGCGCCCGGACGATCGAGGCGACCGGCCGGACGCTGGGCGAGGCCGTGGCCGACGTCGCCGCGCGCTACCCCGCTCTGGCGCCCCGGCTCCGGGACAAGGAGGGAAAGCCCTATCCCTTCGTCAACTTCTATTTGAACGACGAAGACGTGCGGTTCCGCGGCGGCTTCGCCGCCCCCGTCCAGGACGGCGACGAGGTGACGGTCATCCCGGCGATCGCGGGAGGCTGAGCCCCGCATCGGCTGCGGCGATGCGGGCCAACCCGGCCCAGTCGATGTCGCCCCAACCGCGCGCGACCCCGGAGAGGTAACGGTCCCGGATCAGGCTCGCCAGCGGCATCGGCGCGGCGACCTCCTCCGCAGCGCCGAGCACCAGACGGACGTCCTTCAAGCCGTACCTCAGCTTGAACCCGGCAGGCTCGTAGCGCTCTTCGGCGATCAGTGTGCCGTAGTTCTCGTAGATCGGCGAGCGGAACAGCCGGCCGTTCACGATATCCAGCAGCTCGGCGGGCGCGACGCCGTACTTGCGCGCCAGTGCGAACGCCTCGCCCATCGCCTCGATCGCGGCCGCTAGCAGGAAGTTGCCCGCCAGCTTGATCACGTTGGCGCGCGACGGGTCGTCGCCCGCGACGATCACGCCCTGGCCCATCGCGTCGAGCACCGGGCGACAGCGCTCGAGTGCCTGCGGGGGCCCGGCGGCCACGATCCACAGTTTCTTCGCCTCAGCAGCTTCCGGGCGCCCGAATACCGGCGCGGCGACGTACGTTTGACCGGCGGCCTGGTGGCGCTCGGCGAGCCGGCGGGACAGCGCGGGGCTGATGGTGCTCATGGAAACGTGGATCGCTCCGCGGGGGAGCGCCGCCAGCGCGCCGTGGGGGCCGAGCATCGCGTCTTCGAGCGCGGCGTCGTCCGCCACCATCGTGACCAGCACCTCGGCGTCTCGCGCAGCCGCCGCGGGACTATCGGCTACGACGGGGTCGAATTGCTTGAGCTCGTCCGCACGCGCGCGCGTGCGGTTGTACACTGTGACCTGGTAGCCGGCCTGCAACAGGTGCCGCGCCATGGGCCGGCCCATGCTGCCGAGTCCGATGAATGAGATTTTCATGTGCTCAAGGTAAACGAGACCAGGAATACGGTGGTTCCGCGATGTGTGCGCGGTCGGGGGAGGCGACTCGCATGAAAGCGATTCGCGTGCATGCGCCGGGCGGCCCGGAAGCGCTGCGCTACGAGGGCGTTGAGCGGCCCGCCGCGGCCTCAGGCCAAGTCCTAGTGAAGATCGAAGCCGCCGGCGTGAACTTCATCGACGTGTATCAGCGCACGGGGCATTACAAGGTGCCGGTGCCGTTCACGTTGGGACAGGAAGCAGCCGGCACGGTGGTCGCCGTTGGTCCAGGTGTTGCCGAGCCCAGAGTCGGGGACCGCGTCGCGTACACGAGCATCTTGGGTGCTTACGCGGAGTACGCCGTGGTGCCGGCCGACCGGCTCGTGGCACTCCCGGATGGCGTGAGCGCCAAGCAGGGCGCCGCGGCGATGCTTCAGGGTTTGACGGCGCACTACCTCGCGACCTCGACCTACCCCTTGAAGCCCGGGGACGCTTGCCTGGTGCACGCCGCCGCCGGGGGCGTGGGCCTGCTGCTCTGTCAGATCGCGAAACTCCGGGGTGCACGGGTGCTGGGTACGGTCTCGACCCGTGAGAAGGCCGCGCTGGCACGAGCGGCCGGCGCCGACGAGGTTATCCTGTACACCGAGCAGGACTTCGAGTCGGACGTGAAGCGTCTGACGAACGGAGCGGGGCTGCAGGTGATCTACGACTCCGTCGGGAAGACGACGTTCGAGAAGGGGCTGAGCTGCCTCGCGCTCCGGGGGATGATGGTCCTGTACGGCCAGTCGAGCGGACCCGTGGGACTGTTCGACCCTCAGGTGCTGAGCCAGAAGGGTTCGCTCTTCCTCACCCGGCCCACGCTCGCGCACTACATCGCGACGCGCGCCGACCTGCTCGCGCGGGCGGGCGAGGTGCTGGGCTGGATCAAGATCGGAAAGCTGACGCAGCGCATCGAGCGCGAGCTCCCGCTCGCGCAAGCCGCAGAGGCGCACCGGCTGTTGGAAGGACGCAAGACCTCGGGGAAGGTGTTGCTGATCCCCTGATCTCCAGTCACCAGGAGGCGGTTATATTTCCTGCGGCGCGGCGCGTCGGCGTGACGGTCGTGTACGCGACCGACGCCCACACGCCGGGCGACAGCGAGCTCCGGAAGTGGCCGCCGCACGCCATGGCAGGCAGTTGGAACGCCGAGATCGTCCCGGGACTCGCACCCGAGCCCGGCGACGTCGTGCTGGGCAAGCAGACCTACAGCCCGTTCTTGAACCCCGAATTCGAGCGCACCCTCGAGAAGCGAGGGCTGACCCGGCTCTACGTCACGGGCCTGCACACCGACTGCTGCGCGCGGCATGCGTCGGGAGACGCCTTCCAGCGTGGGTACGATCTCGTGTGGGTGACAGATGCGCTGCAGGCGTTCACCGACGAGGCGCATCAGGCGGGCCTCGAGTACTTCAAGACCTGGTACGCGACCGAGCCGCGCGCCAGCTCAGGACCGTCGACGAGCTGGTGCGTGAGTGGACGGCTGTACCGGAGCCGGCGGTGGCGTAGGCAGGGCTTGTCGTTGGGCGGCGCGCACCCACACGCGCACTTCCGGGAGCGTAGGCCGCGCGCCGCCCCCCCCGCCCCCCCCGCTCCCCCCGCCCCGTACGGTCCGCCATACCGAGTCGGGGTCGGAACTGGCGAGCTCCTCGATGCTCGCGAACCCACCGCCGATCAGCGCGGCTGCGTGCGCGGTGCCGATGCCTCGGAGTGTCACGAGACGCGCCGCCTCGTGCGCCGCGCGTGCGTCTTCAGGGCTCAGGTTGGCGCGGTAGGCGAGCTCCGCCACGGGGCTCCGCGCGACCCGGAACACGCTCTCCCAGCCGGCCGCCCGTAATCGGGAGATCACCCCGTTCGTCACACCCGGCAAATCGCGCAGCGCGGGCGTCGTGGAGCTCACGGTCCAGTGATCGATCCCGGTGAGCACGAGGAGGACGAATGCGCCGGAGCCGAGCAGGGTGCGGCGGGTAGTGTGCGCCGCGAGCAGGTGATAGAGCGACCACACTTCGAGCGCGAAAAACGGGAAGCCGAGGAACCCCACCAGCGGCATCTCGAAGATCTTCCAGTCTTCGAGGAACGGCACGGTGTAGATCCAACGCCCTCGCGCCACGGCATTGAACGATTCCCACAGCACCCCGGCGAAGAGGCCCGCGGCCAGGAGCCGTGCGATACGCTCCCAGCTGCCGCGCGCGAGGTCGCCGAACAGCGAGCGCTCGGGCTCACGCCGGTACAATAGGGGCTCGGCGATGAGCCAGACTGCCCCCCAGGTGAGCGGGTACAGGTACCGGGGGAAGGCCAGCACGGCGGCGAGCAGTCCCCAGCCGACCCAGCCGGCGATCTCCAGGTGCCTTGGCTCCAGGGTGAAGGAGCGGGAGCGCAGATCGCGCCACACCCTCAGCCGGTCCAACACTCGCTCGGGGAGCAGCACCGCGGGGACAACGGTCGCGAGCGACACGGTGATCCCGACCCAGCGCTCGAGCCGGCCCGCCGGAAGAAAGACGTAGTACCAGTCCCGCAGCCGGAAGTTGATCGCTTCGAACAGCAGCCAGATCACGGCCGACCACCACAGCATCGCCACGAGCTCGCGGGGTGGGGCGAGTAGGGACTCACCGCCGAGCAGCACCACCACCTCGTCGAGGATGACGAGGGTGGGGTACCAGGCCAACACGTAGAACCACGTCGGGACGGGGGGGATCTCGTAGCCGAGCAGCAGGACGACGGCGATCAGCACGACCGCCGCCGTCGCGAGTCTCACGCGGGTCAATGCGGCAGCCGCGGCCGCAGGTAGCCGTAGGTCCACGTTCCCGCTAGGGCGGCGACGACCGTCGCCGTCAATACGCCGACGCCCGCCCCGATCAGCGCGAACAGCGGTCCCGGGCAGGCGCCCACCGTGCCCCAGCCGAGCCCGAACACCGCCCCGCCCGCAACGTAGCGCACGCCGCGGCCGAGCGCTTTCGGTGGAAGCGCGATCCGCCGCCGCTTGAGCAGCGCGAACCCCGAGGCCGCGACCGCGAGCGCGGAGGCGAACACCTCGTACAGGTAGGGCCCTTTGAAGCGGAGGGCCTCCTCGATCCGGAACCAGGAGACCAGCTCGCCCTTGGTCAGCACGATTCCGAACAGCACGCCCATCGCGAGGTAAACGCCGAGCGAGCGCTCCCGCTGAGCTGGCGTCGCGGTCATCGTGGCACGAGCAACGGCAGCACGAAAAAGCTCGCCGCCGCTCCGGCGGCAAAGAACGAGATCACAGTCAGGAGCGATGGGAGCTGCAGGGCTGCGAGCCCCGTGATTCCGTGCCCCGACGTGCAGCCGCCGGCGTACGCGGTGCCGAACCCGATCAAGAACCCTCCGCCGATGAACATGAGGAAGCCCCGCGGCGTCAGCAGCATGTGCAAGGTGAAGAGCTCGCGGGGGACGAGGCCTGAGAAGTCGTGGATGCCGAGCTTCGCGAGCGAGGTGACGGCCGCTGGAGTGATCGCGACCGGGTGCGGGTTCGCGAGCAACACGCCACCGACGAAGCCGCCCGCAACCACACCCAGAATGAAGACGAGATTCCACAATCCGTCGCGCCGCCAGTCGTACTTGAAGTACGCCACATTCCCGGGCAAGCACGCGGCCCAGATATGGCGCAAGTTGCTCGAAACGCCGAACGGTTTGTTGCCGATCGCCAGCAGACTGACCGCGACGAGGCCCAGGAGTGGGCCGGTCACGTACCACGGCCAGGGTCGATGCAATAGCTCCGTCATCGCGTCTGCTCCAGCTCGAGCCGCGCGCCCAGCTCGATGATGGTATCGATACAAACTTGTGCGTCGGCCAGGGTGGAGCGGAAGTTGGTGACGCAGCCCCGGAGCGCGAATTTGCCGTCGAGCGTCGTCCCCGAGATGAACATCCGTCCGTCCCGATGGGTGCAATCGAGCAGCGTGCGGTTGAACGCGTTGGCGTCCCCCCGCCCCGGCACGTACCGCAGGCAGAAACAGCTCAGATCCGAGGGGGCGAGCACCTCGAGCCGTGCATGCTCGCGGGCCAGTCGCTCGATCTCGTGCGCCACGGCGATGTCGCTCCGCCACAGCTCGCGATAGCGCTCGACGCCAACCGCCTGCATCACGGCCCACACCTTGAGCGCACGGAACTCTCGAGTGAGCTGGGGGCCCAGATCGGAAATCCAGACCGGGCCTTCGAGATAGGAGTCCTGCTCGAGCGCCAGGTATTCGGCGCGGTGCGCGAACATCGCGCGCAGGGTGGCCGGGTCGCGGACCAGCGTCGCTCCCGCTTCGTAAGGCACATAGAGCCATTTGTGGGGATCGAGCGCGACCGAATCGGCCCGCTCGACGCCGCGATACAACGGCGCGAGCTCCGGGAGCGCGGCGCCGACAGCGCCGTAGGCGCCGTCCACGTGGAACCAGCAACCGTGCTCCTGCGCGACGTCCGCGAGCCCGGCGAGCGGGTCCACGACGCCGGTGTTCACCGTCCCGCCGCTGCCCACGACGCAGATCGGTTCGAGCCCCCCGGCGCGATCGGCCGCGATCATCTCGCGCAAGGCCGCCACATCCATCCGGTACTCGCGGTCAACGGGCACCAGGCGTAGCGCGTCGGTGCCGAGCCCGAGCAGCTCGACGGCGCGGCGGATGCAGGAGTGGGCTTCCGACGACGCGTAGATCGTCGGTTGGCGGGCGGCGGCGCGGACGCCGCGCCGCCGGGTACCCGGCAGCTTCGCTTCGCGACACCCGGCCAGCGCGACCAGGTTCGCCATCGACCCTCCGCTCACCAACAGCCCATTCGCGCCCCGCGGCAGACCCACGAGCTGGGCGAGCCAGTCCATCACCGTCAGCTCCACCTGGATCGCCATCTGGCTCGTCCCGGCGCAGTTGTTCTTGAGCGTGGTGGCGATCAGGTCGGCGGCGATGCCCACGGGATGCGGCGGCGAGTTGATGAATCCCCACCAGCGACGCTGGCCGACCCCGAGGGGATAACTGACGACGTCGCGCTCGATGCGGTCGAGAATCTCGCGGACCGGGGCGCCCCGCTCCGGCAGCGGTTGGTCGCGGAACGCCGCGACGACCGCGTCCGGTGGGCGCGTGTACGCCGGCATGTCCGGGACGCGCTCCCAGTGGCGTGCCGCGATGTCTGCGGCGTGCCCCAGCAGGTCCCGGAAATCCTGCGTGTCGAGATCCGGCGCGCCACGTCCCCGCGCCGCCTTCATCGTGTGCTCCCGCTCGGCACCGCGACCGGTCGGAACGTCAGATCCTGGTAGTCGAAGCTGAAGTCCGCGAGCGGCGACACCGCCGCCATCTGGAACCGATCGATGGACCCGTCCGGGGTGAGGGCAAAGGTCACGTACGCGTCCTCGAGGTGCTTCGTGCGCCAGCGCGCGATGAACGTGTCGTACTGCCAGTGCTCGAGATCACCCACGAATGCGGGGGAGCGGCCGAATCGGAGGACGAGCCGGCCATTCTCGAGCGCCACGGTAGCGTCTCCGTACAGCTCGTCGCGGTACGAGCCTGCGTACCTGGCGAGCGGCAGGGACGGCTGAGACAGCGAATCCCGTCCCGCCCGGGTGGCCTTGAGCGTCGAGTCGGCGCCTGCTCGGGCGAGCTGTCCTGCCTGGGCGAACGCTGCCACCCAGTCTCCCCGCGGCCGTGGAGCCCCGAGCAGATCGTCGAGGAGCCGGTAGGTGAGCGCGGCCATCAGGTCGGACTCCGAGTTGGTGAGGATCACGATACCGAGCTTCTCGGCCGGCACGAGCGTGATCTGCGACGACATTCCCGCGAGCCCGCCGGTGTGCGACACAATCTTCCGCCCCTGGTAATCCCGCAGCCGCCAACCCAGCCCGTATTCGGCGAAGTTCGGCCGCAGCGCGGCGAGCGGCGATGGGGGGTCCGGAATCGGCAGGATGGTCTGGCCCGACCACATCTCGCGCGCCTGGCCCTCACCGAACAGGCGTCCCCCCGAATAGCGACCCGAGTCGAGGCGACAGACGAGCCACCGCGCCAGGTCCGTCACGTTGGAGGCGATCCCGCCGGCGGGGGAGATGTTGTCGACCGAATCGAGCGGGACCACCTGCAGCTTGCCGTCCTCGACCCCGTGCGGCGTAGCGGCGTTTCGGCTCGATGTGAAGAACGCTGTGGTCGTCCCGGACTCGGTCATGCCGAGCGGCGCGAAGATGCGGTTCCTCACGAAGTCGTCCCAGCTCTGGGCGACGACGGCGGGGAAGATCTCGCCGGCCACGATGTAGAGCACGTTGTCGTACGCGTAGGCGCTGCGGAAGCTCGACACGGGCCGGGCGAAGCGGATCCGGTAGGCGATCTCGCCGCGGTTGTAGTTCGAGTGGAACCACAACAGGTCCCCCGCGCCGAGGCCCAGGCCGCTGCGGTGCGTCACGAGATCGCGCACCGTAAAGTCGCGAGTCACGTATGGGTCGTACAGCTGGAACCCCGGCAGGAACTTCGTCACGGGATCGTCCCACGAGAGCTTCCCCTCGTCGGCCAGGATCGCGAGCGCGGCGGTGGTGAACGCCTTGGTGTTCGACGCGATCTGGAACAGCGTGTGGGCGTCCACGCGAGCCGTGTCGCCCCCCCCCAGGGTGCGCACGCCGTAGCCCTTGGCGAACAACACCCGGCCGTCCTTCACCACCGCGATGCTTGCGCCCGGGGTGCGGAGCGCCTGGAGCGCTCGGGCGACGTACGCGTCGAAGTCCTTCTGGCGGAACGTCTGCGCCGCCAGGGCGGGCGCGGCAATGGCGAGCGCCAGGGCGGCGGCGACGGTGGTTCTCACGGCGATCCTAATCTCCGAGAGAGATTCTGAGCACGACGTTCCGACCGGGGTCGAGCGCGAACTCCTTGTAGCGGCTCAGGAAACTGCGGTAGCTCACATTGGTCGCGTTGCGGACCGCGATATCGACGTGGCAAACCTGGCCGAACAGCGGCCGCACGATGCCAGCCGAGAGGTTGAGCAGTGTGTGCCCCCGCGTCGGGATGTCGAGCGGATTGAGTCGGGTCTGCCGGGTAGCGACCTCGATCTCGGCGCCCGCGTAGGTTCGGTCCACCCAGTTGAAGGCGATGCGGTGCAGCTCGACGCCGAGCGCCGCCCGCGCCGGAGGCACGAGCGGCAGCGGGTCGCCGGTCGCCCGGTTGGTGCCACGAACGGCGTCCGCCCGGGCACGCAGCGTGAGTGGGGTGGCCACTTCGACCTCGACCGCGACCTCGCCGCCCAGGAGCCGGGCATTCGCCTGCTGGTAGCGATACACGCGGAGCGAGTCCGGGGGGGAAGTCGATACCGTCACGAACGAGTCCGTCGGCGTGATATAGACGAACCGCCCGATTGCGTTCCGATATCCCGCCAGTTCGGCACGGATGCGCCCGCGCTGCCAGCGTGCGGCTGCGTCGACGTTCATTCCCGCTTCGGGCTTCAAGCCCGGGTCGCCGATTTCGTAGCGCGCCTCACCAAGATGTGCCCCGTTGGAATACAGCTCAAACAGGGTAGGCGCGCGCCAGGCGCGGCCCAGGTTGGCTGTGAGTGCGGCCGCTCCCATCCGGTAGACGATCCCGACGTTGCCGGAGAATGCGGTGTAGTCACGCGTCTGAGACGAGAGACCGAGCTTCGCGTTCGAATCGGCCGTGAGGCGCCGCACATCGACGCGGGCCCCGGCCAAGAGGCTCAGGCGGCCGAGCACGGCCTGCTCGAATGCAAACACGGCGCCCGAGCGGACACGTGCATCCGGAACGAGCGGGATGCGCCCGCGGGTATCGTTGCTCTGGGTCAAGCCGGACACGCCGAGGGTGCCGTGGACACGGGCTCCGGCGGTGTGATGCGCCAGAACGTCAAGTGTGAGCGTGTTCAGCAATAGGTCGAACGCCGTTCCCTTGAGCGGCTGGCCGCCGGTGCTCACGCCCGTGTCCGACACCTCGACGAGCGAGTGAAGCTGCCATTGGGCCTTCGTTTCGACCCGCACGCCACCCAGGAGGTAGGTGCCGGCGAGCTGTACCCGGTCGTCGGACAGCTTGCGCTCAGGGCCGCCGGTCTCGCCCGTCGTGGGTCCCTCGGCCTCGAGCAGCTTGAACTCGCCACCGTAGCGCGTGTAACGCAGCGTGGTGCTGCCACGCGCACCGCGTGTGCCGACGACGGCTTCCCCCGACATCGCGCTGAATCCCGTGTTGTCGAGCTCGCCTACGGGCGTGTGCAAGCTGCTCGCGAACCGCCCGATCCCGAAGAGGCGCCAGCCCCAGCCGCCGCTCGCTCCCTCGACTCGCGCGGCGCCCTCGAGCTCGGCGTTGTTCGACGCCCCCGAGATCTCGAGGCCGGTGTGCATCGCCCTCGGTCCGCCGTTCGCGTCCGGCAGCTCTTCGGGAATCACGTTGACGACGCCGCCCAGGGCGTCGGAGCCGTACAGCACGCTCGCCGGCCCGCGGATCACCTCCACCCGCTGGGCGAGCCGGGCGTCCACTGACGGACCGTCCTCGTCGCTCCAGGAGTAGTCCTCCAGGCGACTCCCGTCCTCGAGCACCAGCACGCGCGGCCCGGCGAGCCCGCGGATGACGGGCTTGCCGATCTGCTGCCCCGTGGAGAGGGCGTTGATCCCCGGGAGCTGGGCGAGCGCATGAGCGAGTGACACGCTCTGAGCGCGGCGCAGTCGGTCTTCGGAGAGCGCTTCGGTCGGGAGCGGTGACGAGAAAACGTCGAGCGGAGCGCGGGTCGCTGTCACCGTAACCGGCTCGACCCACACAGACGTCCGCTCCAGCGTGAGATCGAGGGTGGTCGACGCGGCCACGCTCACCTGTCGCGCCAGCGGCGCGAACCCGAGGCGACGGACGGTCACTGTGTAGCTCCCCGCAGGCATGTCGGCGAAACGGAACTGACCATCGGTCTGAGTGAGCGCGACGCGGTGCAGCTCGACCACGACCACCGTCGCGCCGGCGACGGCGTGACCGTCGCGGGCGACGACCCGGCCCGAAAGCGTGTCGCCACTCGCGACGAGCGGGGTGAGAAGCATCAGCGCGCCAAGAGTCATCCCGTTTCCCGGAGATGGCAGAGCGCTGACCATACCGCGGGGACGGGCGGGTTCGCAAGGCGGGGAGAAGCAGAGAGGCCCAGCCTGTCGAGGACAGGCCGGGCCTCCGTACGCCGGCTCGCGAGGGCTACACGGTCACTCTTCGGCGGCCCGCTTGTACATCCAGTACTCGGGCCCGGCCTGCGCCTCCGGCCAGTCGGCGAGGTGCTCGCGGCCACGCCACCGATCGTCGCGCGGATCGGCGCGCCACGGCTCGGCGTGGAGATGGAGATCCCCGCGCCAGGCCTCGCGCTCCCGGGCGAACAGCTGCTCCAGGTCGTCATCCGCCCAGTCGTCCGGTCGCCATGACTGTGTCATACATCACTCCTCGTCGGCCGCGCCGTGCGGCCGCAGGTCCCTGAGTCGCAAGGCGTGTGCCTGGCGGGGGGCGTGCGGGATAAGTCGGCCCATGCTATAAGGATAGGGGGCCGATCGGGTGGGACCGGCGGCCCCCGGGCTGTCGCAGAGTCGGCCGCGCTGCCGCGCTCCGACACTAACATCCAGCGTGACCGCGATCACAATGCGCCTCCGCGTGACGTATCACCTCGCCTGCTCGAGCCGGCTCGCCGCCGCGAAGGCGCGCGACATCGCGTTCGAGCAGACCGTCGAGCTCCCCGCGGACGCCGTGCCTCCGGAGGTCGCGGCGCGGGTCGCGGGGCAGGTCGAGTCAGTCCAGTCGCTCGGCCGCGGTCGCTCCCGCGCCGTCATCTCGTTCGACCCGGGCGCCGTATGCGGCGACATGCCCCAACTCCTGAACCTCCTGTTCGGCAACGTCTCGCTGAAGGCGGGGATCCTGATCGCCGGTCTCGAGTGGCCGGACGAGCTACTTACCGCGATGCGCGGCCCGCGGCTCGGCATCGCGGGCCTACGCGAGCTCATCGGCGTCCGCCGACGACCCCTCCTCTGCACGGCGCTCAAGCCGCTCGGCTGCTCGGCCCCCCAGCTCGCACAGCTGGCCTATGGATTTGCCCGAACGGGGATCGATCTCATCAAAGACGATCACAGCCTGGCGGATCAGACGCCCGCGCCGTTTCGCGAGCGGGTCGAGCGCTGCGGGGAGGCGGTTGCGCGGGCTAACCGCGAGACGGGCGGGAACGCGCTGTATTTCCCAAACGTCACGAGCAGCCCGCCCGAGATGGTCGAGCGCGCTGGCGTAGCGCGGCGCGCCGGCTGCCACGGCGTCGTCGTCAACGCGCTCCCGGCGGGTCTCGGCGCCGTGGGCACGATCGCCGCGGCCACGGGGCTGGCGATCATGTCGCACCCGTCGCTCGCGGGCGCGTTCTTCCGGCCAGACCACGGTATCGCGCCGGAGGTGCTGTTGGGCGACCTGTTCCGCGTTGCGGGGAGCGATGCGGTGATCTATCCCAACGTCGGGGGGCGATTTACGTTCTCGGACGCGACCTGCGCCGCGATCAACGCGCGGCTGCGCGGGCCGCTCGGACCCGTGGCCCCCTCGTTCCCGGTACCGGCGGGCGGCATCGACGCGGCGCGCGTGCCGCACTGGATAGAGCGGTACGGCGCGGACACCATCTTCCTGATCGGCGGGAGCCTGTACGCGCAACCCGATCCCGCCACGGCGGCGGAGCGGCTGGTCGCGGCGGTGAGACGACATTCCCATGAATGACCGATCGAAGGTCCTCAGGTTCGACGGGTTTCGCTGGGACGGAGTCCCCGTACGCCAATACAAGACGGGGGACGTGCCGTACCGGGACGTGACCCGCCAGACGCTCCTGGGCGACGCAGCCGGGGAAGAGCCGTTCAGCTTCGTCACCCGCTATTTCGAGATCCAACCCGGCGGCTACTCGACGCTCGAGCGGCATCGGCATCCGCACGCCGTGGTCGTCATTCGCGGTCGGGGGCGGGTGATGCTGGGCGATAGGAGCTACGAGATCGCCCCCTTCGACTGCATATACGTGTCACCGGGCGTGGCTCACCAGTTCCGCGCCACCGGCGACGAGCCCCTGGGGTTTCTCTGCACGGTGGATCGGGTGCGGGATCGGCCCGAGGTGATCCCATGAGCCTACAGTCGGTCAACCCCGCCACCGGCGAGGTGCTGGAGACGCTCGACGAAACGTCGCCGGATGCCCTAGGCTGGATTCTCGAACACGCCGACGCGGCATCGCGCGAGTGGCGTCGTCGGCCCGTGGCCGAGCGAGCGGAGCGGTTGCGGGCCGCCGGGCGCGTCCTGCGTGGGCGCAAGGATGCGTACGCTCGCACGATGGCCCTCGAGATGGGAAAGCCGCTGGCGCAAGGAGCCGCGGAGGCGGAGAAGTGCGCCTGGGCGTGTGATTACTACGCGGAGCACGGCGCCGCCTTCCTCGCCGACGAGCCCCGCGCGAGCGACGCGTCGCGCAGCTACGTGCGGTTCGAAGCCCTCGGTGCCGTGCTCGCCATCATGCCGTGGAATTTCCCGTTCTGGCAGGTATTCCGCTTCGCCGCGCCGGCGCTGTTGGCGGGGAATGCCGGAATCCTGAAGCACGCGCCGAACGTGCCGCGCTGCGCGCTCGAGATCGAGGGCGTCTTCCGGGACGCGGGGTTCCCGGACGGACTATTCCGAGTGGTGTTCCTCTCGAACGCAGGCGCCGGGAAAGTCATCGCCGACGGCCGCGTGCGCGCGGTGACGCTCACCGGCTCGGACCGCGCGGGGAGCCAGGTGGCGGAGCAGGCGGGTCGACACCTGAAGAAAGCGGTTCTCGAGCTCGGTGGCAGCGATCCGTTCATCGTGCTCGACGATGCCGACGTAGAGCGAGCAGCTCAGACCGCTGCCGAGGCGCGTCTGATCAACAGCGGCCAGAGTTGCATTGCCGCGAAGCGCTTCATCGTGGTGGAGCGCGTGGCGGAGCGCTTCCTCGAGCGGTTCACCGGCGAAATGCGCGTCCGCAAGGTCGGCGACCCCCTGGACCCGACGACGCAGGTCGGGCCGCAGGCGCGGCTCGACCTGCGCGAGAACCTCCACCGCCAGGTGCAGGAGTCGGTGAAACGCGGCGCCCGACTCATCCTCGGCGGCGAGCTCCCCGCCGGCCGGGGCGCGTTCTACCCGCCTACCGTGCTCGTCGCCGTGGAGGCCGGGATGCCGGTGTTCGACCAGGAGACGTTCGGCCCCGTCGCGGCGGTGATCCGTGCCAAGGACGAGGGGGACGCGATCCGCATCGCCAACGCGTCGTCGTATGGCCTCGGGGCGGCGGTCTGGACCCGGGACGCGCAGCGTGGCGAGCGCGTCGCCCGTGAGATCGAGGCGGGGAGCGTGTTCGTGAACGGGCTCGTCAAATCCGATCCACGCCTGCCATTCGGCGGGGTGAAGCGCTCGGGCTACGGGCGCGAGCTGTCGGGGGAGGGCCTACGAGAGTTCGTGAACATCAAGACGGTGTGGGTGGCGTGAGCGTCCGCGTGGGCACCTCGGGCTACAACTTCCCCGAGTGGAAGGGGACGTTTTATCCGGCCAAGATTCGCGAGTCCAAGATGCTCGAGTTTTATGCCCAGCGGCTCGGCACGGTGGAGATCAACTACACGTTCTACCGCATGCCGAACGCGAAGACGGTGGCCGGCTGGGACGCCGCCACGCCGGCAGCCTTCATCTTCGTCCTCAAGGCGCCGCAGCGCATCACCCACATCGCCCGGCTCCGCGACGTGGACGACCCGCTACGCTACTTCCTCGAGACGGGACGCAAGCTCGGGCCGAAGCTCGGGCCGATCCTGTTTCAGCTCCCGCCCAATTTCAAGAAGGACGTGGACCGCCTGAACGATCTCCTCACACAGTTCCCGGCGGAGCTGCGGTGCGCGTGGGAGTTCCGGCACGAGTCGTGGTTCGCGGATGACGTGTACGAGGCGTTGCGGGTCGGGAACGCGGCGCTGTGCGTGGCGGACACCGAGGAGGGACACACCCCGCTCGTGGCGACCGCCGACTTCGGCTACATGCGGCTGCGCGACGAAGGCTACAAGCAGAAGGATCTCGAGCAGTGGGCCCAGACGGTGAAGGAGCTGGGGAAGGGGTGGCAGGACGCGTTCATTTTCTTCAAGCACGAGGAGTCGGGGATCGGGCCCAAGCTGGCGCAGGAGTTCGTCTCTCTGCTCGCGACGTAAGCTTCGCCAAGCTCGCGCCGCATCACGCTCGGATTGCCGACCCCCGCAGCCCGTAGCTGATGAACTTGAAGATGTTCGCGACCTTGCGGGCGCTCTCGAACTTGGCCTTGTCCTGGCGGAGCATGCCGGCGAGCTGGGTGTCGAACATTTCGCGGTAATACGCTTGCGCGGCCTTGTGCCGGTCGGCGTCGGACTTGTAGTCCGAGCGAATTTCGGCGAGCTCGCCGGGGTCGAGGAAAATCCCCTCGCACTTGGGGCACTCGTCCACCACGACGTCCCGCTTGACGCTCCAGAAGTGGCGCATCAGGACGATGCCGGCATCGCGAGGACAGGTGCGCCGCTTGTCCGGGTCCACCTTGACCGCGGGGTTCTGCTCGATGTGGAGCAACCCTTCCCCCGACGATTGGTCCGGCTGGTCGACCTTCCGAAGCGTCCATTCGCGCGCGTGTTCAAGGCGTCCGACAACCCTTAAAGTCAGATTCGCGACGCTTCTCGAGTGAAGGGGCTCGCCGTGTGGCTCCTAAACGCGGTGCGCCACCAGCAAGCCGTCTCGCACGGGGATCACGGACGCAATCCAACGCGGGTCTGCTTGAATGCGCCGCGTCAGCTCTCGCACCCCGCGGGTCGCGGGGCTCGTGTCGCGGCGCGCGAAGATGCGCCCGCTCCACAGCATGTTGTCGACCAGGAGCAGCCCACCCGGTCGGAGCTTGGTGACGATGACATCGAGCGCCTTCGGGTAATCCTGTTTGTCGATATCGTTGAAGATGACGTCGAACGGTCCCGGAGCGTGTTGCAGGGTCGCCACCGCCTCCCCGACGTGGAACTGCACCACATCGGCCAAGCCGACGGCCGCGAGGTGCTCCCGCGCTTCACGGGACAGCTGCTCGTCCCAGACGACATGGTGCACGGTCCCGCCGCCGTTTTCCTTCACGGCGCGGGCGAACCACGCGGTCGAGTAGCCGAACCCCGAGCCGAGCTCGAAGACGTGTCGAGCGTTGCTGAGCCGCGCGAGCAAGTAGCACAGGTGTCCCGTCGCGGGGCCAATGATGGGGAAGCCGCTGCGCCGCGCTTCCACTTCGAGCTCGGCAAGCCGTGCGGGGCGCGGGGGTACGAGCTCGTCCAGATACGCGGCCACGCGTCGGGCCAAGAGGTTCATGCCTACGCCTCCATCGTCAAACGCCGATAGATCGACAGGTGCCGTAGCGCCGCGGCCTTCTTTCCCACCTTCTCGTACAGCCGCGCCACGTTGTAATGCGCGTCGGCGAGCCGCGGATCCCTCGCGACCGCCGCGCGGTACGCCTCGATCGCGTCCCCCGGCTGATTCAGGTCTTCGAGCGCGATGCCGAGGTTGAACGCCGCCGTGGCGTGGTCGGGATTCTCGCGCAGCGCGAGCCGGTAGTGCCGCTCCGCCTCTTCGATCATCCCCTGCTCGTGCAGCAGCCGGCCGAGATTGACGTGGGCGTCGGCGTGGTGTGCGTCGAGCTCCAGGGCGCGCCGATAGGCGTCCCGCGCCTCGCCGGGCTCGACCGCCTCGAGCTCGAGCCCGAGCTCGTACCAGTCTTCGGCGTCGAGGTCGCCTTCGGCCGCGCGCGCCGCCTGCGCTGCGCGCCGGGCGATCGGCGCCGCCCGGGTCGCGAGATCCGACACGGCGAAGGCGAGGTGCGTCTGCCCCGACTCGGGGTTCCACGCGGTGTATCCGTCGCTCACCATGATGCGGTCCCCCTCGGCCGTGATGCGCAGCTCGGCGAGAGAACGCCCGCGGGGCAGTTGCTGCCGTAGCTGTTTGAGCGCACGGCGAATCCGCCGCGTGGGTATCCGGGCGGCCACGAGCGCCTTGGCGGTCCGCAGAATGACCAGATCCTGGAACGAGAACCGCAGCCGGCGCCGAACCCCGCGACCGGGCCGGGGGGGAGGCGTCAAAAAACCGTCGCGCGCGAAACCCCGCACCTGCGCGACGGTCAATCCCAGCAGCCTGGCGACGTCCCGGGAATTGTATCCCTTCATCCCATATTAGCCCCTAACCCCTAGCCCCTAGCCCCTAGCCCCTCCCACCTTGCGCTTGGCTGCCGGGGCTGTCTTCGACGCCTTGCCCTCGACCCGCTTCGCGGGCTTGCGCTCCCCAGCCGTCCCTTTGGCCTTGAGACTTGCCTTGAGGGCTTCCATCAGGTCGATGATCTGCGTCTTCGGGGCCTCCGCCGGCTCCTCGGTGATCTCCTTGCCTTCCACCTTCCGCTGAATTTGCTCGAGCACCCGTTTGCGGACGTTGTCCTCGTACTTGTCGGGTTGGAACGCCTCTGACGCTGCTTGCTCCACGAGCTGCACGGCGAGTTGCAGCTCCGGCTTCTTGACCTCGATCTTCGGGATCGGCACGTCGGCGATCGAGCGGATTTCGTTGGCGTAGCGCAGCTGCTCCATGACGAGCCCGTTCGCTTCGGGACGCACGGCGATGAGGTACTGCTTGCCGCGCGCCGCGTACTGCCCGACGGCTACGCGCTTCGTCTGCTTGAGCGCTTCCGTCAGCAGGCGATAGGCGCGGTCGCCGCCCTTGTCGGGGCCGAGGAAATACGACTTCTCGACGTATTTCCTGTCCACCTGCTCCCCGGGCACGAACTCCGTGATCTCGATCGTGTTGGTGGACTTCTCTTCGAGGGCCTTCAGCTCCTCCGGCTTGAAGATCACGTACTGCCCCTTCGTGAACTCGTAGCCCTTTACCATCTCGTCCTTTTCGACCTTGTCGCCGTCCTTGGAGCAGACGTATTGCTGCTTCAGACGCGCGCCGTCCTTCTTGTGCAGCCAGTTGAAACTGATCGCGGCCGAGGACTCGCCGGTCGAGAACATCTTGATCGGCACAGATACGAGGCCGAAGGACAGGGTGGCGGAACCAAGCGGGTGTGCGCTCATGGGTTAAGATTTCACCCTTATGTCGGCAAAACGGAAGCCCGGGCCCGATCCGCTGAGCGCATATCGCGCCAAGCGGTCTCTGGACCGCACGCCGGAGCCCGGCGCCCGTCCCGCGACCGCAGCGCCCCCCCCGTCCGCGGGCGGCCTCTTCGTGGTCCACATGCACGCGGCCCGGCGGCTCCACTGGGACCTGCGCCTCGAGATGGACGGCGTCCTCAAGTCCTGGGCCGTCCCGAAGGGCCCCTCGCCCAACCGGGCCGACAAGCGGCTCGCGGTCCACGTCGAGGACCACCCGCTTGAGTACGGCGACTTCGAGGGGATCATCCCCGAAGGTAACTATGGCGCCGGCGCAGTGATCGTGTGGGACCGCGGCCGCTGGGTGCCGCTGGAGGATCCCGAGGAGGGGATGAAGAAGGGGAAGCTCCTGTTCGAGCTGCACGGCTACAAGCTCAAGGGCAAGTGGACTCTCGTGAAGCTCAAGAAGGGCGAGAAGGAGTGGCTGCTCATCAAGGAGAAGGACGGCTACGTGTTGGCGGACAGCGCGCTGCCGCCGGAGTCGGTCCTGTCCGGACTCGCGGTCGAGGAGGTGAAGGCGGGGAAGGACCGCGCGGCGCCGGTGTTGAAGCCGCTGGCCCGCCTCAAGGCCCCGCGCCGCGCCCTCACGGTCGAAGAGGCGGAGCCGATGCTCGCCGAGACGCGCGAGCAGCCGTTCTCGAAGCCCGGATGGCTGTTCGAGCTCAAGCTCGACGGGTACCGCGTCCGCGCCGGGCGCGAGCAAGGAGCGGCTCGCCTGTTGACGCGTAAGGGGAACGATATCGCCGCCGCGTTCCCCGAAATCGCTCGCGCGCTGGTTGCGCTGCCGTTCGAGGGATTCATCCTCGACGCCGAGCTCGTGGTGCCGGACGAAGCGGGCCGGCCGAGCTTCCAGCGACTCCAAAACCGCGCCAAAGTGTCCCGGGCGCTCGAAGTGCGGCGCGCCGCGGTCGAGTCTCCCGCGGTGCTGTATGTGTTCGATCTGCTCGCGTTCGAAGGCTATGACCTGCGGCCGTTGCCGCTCGAGCAGCGCAAGGCGCTGCTCGAGCCGATCGTGCCGCGTGTGGGCCCGATCAAGTATCTCTCGCACTTCGAGAAGGACGGAGCGGCGCTGTACGAGCAGGTCGTGAAGATGGGGCTCGAGGGGATTGTCGCGAAAAGGGCGGATGCGCCCTACCGCGCCGGCCGCTCAGCCAACTGGCTCAAGATCCGCGCGGACCGGACCGACGACTTCGTGGTCGTGGGCTTCACGCGGCCCAAGGGCTCGCGCTCGGGGTTCGGCGCGCTCGACCTCGGCGCATACCAGGACGGGAACCTGGTGTACGCCGGGCGAGTCGGCAGCGGCTTCACCGCCGAGCAGCTCAAAGAGGTGAGCGCCGTGCTGGAGCGCAGCGTGCGTCCGACGCCCGCGTTTTCAGGGCCGGTCCCGCAAGATGCCGGTCACACCTGGGTCGAGCCCACGCTGATCGCGGAAGTCAGGTACAAGGAATGGACGGACGAGGGACTGCTAAGGCAGCCGGTGTTCGTGAGATTCCGAGACGACAAGCCGATGACGGAGATCGCGAAACGGGATGTGGGAGGCGAGATGCGGGATGCGGAGCCGCCGGTGGCAATCGCGCATCCCGCATCCCGCCTCTCGCATGCCGAGGTCAAGTTCTCCAACCTCGACAAAGTCTTCTGGCCCGACGAGGGCTACACCAAAGGGGATCTGATCGAATACTACCGGGCCGTATCCCAGTGGATGCTGCCCTATCTCGCGGATCGGCCCCTGGTGCTCACGCGCTTCCCCGACGGCATCAACGGGAAATCTTTTTTCCAGAAAGACGCGCCGGAGTATGCCCAGGCGTTCGTGCGAACGGTCACGATCTGGAGCGAGGACTCGCAGCGCGAGCTTGACTATTTCGTCTGCGACAATGAATCCTCGCTCCTCTACATCGCCAACATGGCGGCGATCCTGCTCCACGTCTGGTCGTCCCGCGTGGCGACCTTGGAGACGCCCGACTGGTGCATCCTGGACCTCGATCCGAAGGAGGCGCCGTTTACGGACGTGGTCACTGTCGCGAAGGCCGTCCGGGCGCTGTGCGACGATATCGGTCTGCCGACGGGCATCAAGACGAGCGGCTCGACCGGCCTTCACGTGCTGATTCCTCTGGGCCGCCAGGTCACCTACGAGCAATCCCGCACCCTCGGCGGACTCCTGGCGCGAGTCATCGCGGCCCAGCTCCCCGACATCGCCACCGTCACCCGTCAGGTCCAAAAGCGGGGCGGCAAGGTGTACCTCGACTACGTGCAGAACGGGCACGGGCGCCTGCTCGTCGCGCCGTTCAGCGTCCGTCCGCTCCCCGGCGCCCCGGTATCCACTCCCCTCGCCTGGCGCGAGGTGACCCCGCGGCTGGACATCCGCGCGTTCACGATCCGGACCGTCCCGGCGCGGATGAAGAAGCTGAAGGACGACCCCCTGTGGCCGGTGCTCGAGCACCAGCCCGACCTGATGGCCGCGCTCTCCCGGCTGCACGGCCGTCTCGACGAATAGCATGGCGCTCGCGACCGAGCTCCGCTTCAGCGTCGGCCAGACGAGCGGTGAGGTTTCGGGGCTGCTGGTCCGGCCCCCGGACGCCCGCCTCCTCTACGTCCTGGCCCACGGGGCCGGCGCCGGGATGCGCCATCCGTTCCTCGAAGCCGTCGCGCGGGCCTTAGCCGAGCAAAAAATCGCGACCGTCCGCTATCAGTTCCCCTACATGGAGCAGCGGGCGCGCCGGCCCGATCCACCGGCGGTGGCGGCCGCGACGGTGCGGGCCGCCGTGGTGGAGGCGGCCCGCGTCGCGCCCGGGCTGCCCCTCGTGGCTGGCGGCAAGTCGTTCGGCGGGCGCATGACCTCGACGGCGCAGGCGGAAGCGCCGCTGCCCGGCGTGCGGGGGCTCGTGTTCCTCGGGTTTCCGCTGCATCCCCCCGGCCGCCCGGCCGACAAACGGGCGGAGCACCTGGCCCAAGTGCGGATTCCGATGCTGTTCCTGCAAGGCGACCGTGATGAGTTTGCCGACTTGAAATTGTTAGGGCCGGTAATCAAACGGCTTGGCGAGCGGGCGACGTTGCACTCGGTGGCAGGCGGCGACCACTCGTTTCATGTCCTCAAACGGTCGGGCAGGACCGACGCCCGGGTGATGGCGGAGCTCGTGGAGACCATCGTAGCTTGGACAGCCGGGATCGTGTGAAGGGCCACGTGGGGTCTCCCTGCTGCGTCGTTTTGTCGCGGAGCGAGGGCCCGGCGCCCGAGCGCCAGGAGGGTGCATGCCGAACTACTGGATCGTGAAGACTGAGCCGTCCACGTACAGTTTCGATGCCTTGGCCAGCCAGAAGACCGCCGTCTGGGACGGGGTCAAGAACAATCTGGCCCTGAAGCACTTGCGACAGATGAAACCCGGGGACCGGGTGCTGGTTTATCACACTGGAGACGAGAAAGCCGTGGTGGGCGTGGCGGAAGTGACGTCAGAAGCCTATCCCGACCCCAAGCAGAAGGATCCCAAGCTGGCCGTGGTGGATCTTCGGGCAGTGGAGAGACTGCCGCGGCCGGTGCCGCTCGCCGAGATTAAGAAGGACCGGGCGTTCGCCGACTTGGGCCTCGTGCGCATGGGGCGTCTCTCGGTGATGCCGGCATCGGCGGAGCAACACAACCGGCTCCGGAAGATGGGTGGAGCGAACTAACGGAGGCTTCATGGGCAAAGGCGACATTCGCACCAGGCGTGGCAAGATCTTCCGCGGTTCGTACGGCACCACGCGCCTCAAGAAGAAACGGAAGAAGAAGGCCGCCGAGGCGGCGAAGACGGGGAAGGTGGAAGGACAGTGAGAGCGCTCTGGGTCGCTGGGATCGTCCTACTCGGCACCGCACCGGTCGCGGCGCAGCAGGACGACCGCTGGCAGATCACGCTCAACGACGGCCGGATCCTCTGGGAGCTGCACCTCGTCCGGTTCCGGAGCGACACGGTCGTCGTGCAACAGGGCGACTCGACGTTCCGTTTCCCTATCAGTCAGGTCGACGAGCTGCGCCTCGTGCGGAAAGCCGAGCGGCGTCAGACCGCTCAGCCCAACCGCTACGGGGGCGTGCTGGGCGGCGCGGATGACGAGGTCTACCGGCTGACGCTGTACGACCTCGCCGAGCGTCGTGAGATCGTCGCACAGATCTTCAAGGACCATCCGGCCGCGCCGTCCCCTTAGTGCCCGGTGAGCTCCGCTCGACGCATTCTGCTCGCTGACGCGGACGCGTTCTACGTGGCGGTGGCGCGCCTGGCGGATCCGGAGGGCGCGGGCAAGGCCCGGCTCCTCATTGTCGGCGGCTCTTCCGAGCAGCGCGGCGTCGTGACCTCCGCCTCGTACGAGGCCCGGGCCTTCGGCGTGCATTCCGCGATGCCGATGGCGCGGGCGGTGCGCCTCTGTCCCGGAGCGACGGTCGTGCCCGTGCCGTGGGACGCGTGCACGCAGAAGAGCCGCGAGATCGGCGTCGTGCTGCGCCGCTTCACCCCCGTCGTGGAACAGGCCTCGAGCGACGAGTTCTATCTCGACCTCTCGGGCACCGAGCGGCTGTACGGCGGGGAACCCCTCGCCGCGACGGCGCGCCGGATGCGCGACGCCGTGATCGCCGAGACGTCGCTCTCTCTGTCGATCGGGGGTGGGACGTCGAAGTTCGTAGCAAAGCTCGCGGCCGGCCTCGCCAAGCCGCGCCCCGGCAAGGCGGCGGACGGCGTGCACGTTGTGGCCCCCGGAGCGGAGGCCGACTTCATGCTCCAATTCGCACTGGCGGACATCCCGCTCATCGGGCCCAAGTTCCAGGAGCGGCTGGCGCGCGTTGGCCTCCGCACCGTGCGCGACGTGGTCCGGCATGAGCGGGAGACCTTGGTGGGCTGGCTGGGGGAGCGCGAGGGCACGTGGCTGCAGGAGCGGGCGCGCGGCATCGATCGGGCGCCGGTCGAGGTCAATCGCGAGGCGAAGTCCGTGAGCCGCGACGAGACGTTCGCCACCGACTTGGACGACGACGCTGCGCTCGCTGCCAGGCTGCTCACGTTGGCGGACCGGGCCAGCGCGGACGTGCGGGAGTCAGGTCTCGTCGCCCGTACCGTTACCGTGAAGCTGCGCGATGCCGACTTCACGACCCGGCAGGCGAGCCGCACGCTCGCCGACGCCGTCCAATCGGACCGGGCGGTGTACGCCGTGGCGCGCGAGCTGTTGGCGCGGCTCCGCGCCGCCCGGCGCGTCCCCGCGCGCCTGCTCGGCGTCGCCCTGTCGCAGCTCGTCCGGCAGGGTGGTGAGGGCCAGTTATCCCTGCTCGAGACCCCCGGCACCACGCTCGAGACCGAGCGCGACCGCGTCATCTCCCGAGTGATCGACGAGGTGCGCGAGAAGTTCGGCCCCGACGCGCTGGGTCGCGGAGGCGCGCGCTAGCTACATCGCTCCCAGGGCCGCGGCGGCTTTGTTCACCGCGCCCGGCTTGACCCAGAGCAGGGCTCCGTACCGACCCATCCCGGCACACACCCCTGTCACCGCCGTGACGTTGATCTTCGCCGCGCCCAGCCGCGCCAGGATGCCGGCCAGCGCTCCGACCCGATCGTCGCCATCGATCAGGAATGCCGTCTTCGGCTTCGACAACTTGATCTTGGCGCCCTTCGCGGCGGCCGTGAACAACGCCGCGTCCGACGGCACGAAGTCCACCTGGGCCTTGCGCGCGCTCGGGAAGGCGTGGAAGGCCAGCAGGTTCACGCCGGCGCTCCTCAGGGTCTCGAGGAGGCGGGCGCCCTCGCCGGGCTTGTCGGATATGGTCGTGTAGTAGTAGCTCACCCTGCGGATCGTGTCGGCCATGGCGGTCTCCGGATGTGGTCTCGTCGCTTGACAATGGCCCACCGTCCGCCTGCCCGCTAGATCGCCACTATCTCACGTAGAACGCTGTCCGCTCGAGGCGCCCCGAGCGCTCGTACCACACGGTGACCGCCCCGGCTCCCGCCGTCGCCGCGAACGCCCGGCGCAGATCGTCGGCGCTGGACACCCGCACCCGGTTGATCTGGAGAATCACGTCTCCCGAGCGCAGGCCGGTGGCCTCCTCCATGTCATCGGGCAGGTCGTAGATCAGCGCACCGTGGTCGCTCTGAATGTCGCGCTCGGCTCGCACGGCCGGGGTCACCGTCACCACCTTCATGCCGCCCAGGACGGCCACCTTCTCGGCGAGCGTGGTCGGGAAATCGGTGACCGCGAGCCGGGCGCTGCGGCTTTCGCCCGCGTGGCGGAAGCTCACCATGAGCGTGTCGCCGGGGCCCGTGTCGAGCATGACCGCCTCCCAATCGAGGAACGTGCGCAACCGCCGGCCGCGCGCGCTCACGAGTACATCGCCCGCCACGACGCCGGCCCGGCCCGCGGGCCCGCCCGGCGCCACCTGGGTCACCCGCAGGCCGCCGGCCTGCTTCCACCCCCGCAGATCCTCGGCCCCCGCGACGTCGAGCCCTACCCAGGCACGCCGCACTTTCCCGAAGCGCCGCAGCTCGTCCGACACGCGCAGGGCCCGCTCGATCGGGATCGCAAATCCGATCCCCACCGATCCGCCCGAGCTCGTGAAGATCGAGCTGTTCACGCCGACCACTTCCCCCACGGCGTTCGCGAGCGGCCCGCCCGAGTTTCCGGGGTTGATCGGCGCGTCGGTCTGGATCATGCCGACGTAGATCCCTGACTGCCCTTGGGAGGGCAGCAGGTTCCGCCCCACGGCGCTCACCACGCCCGCCGTGACGGTGGGCTCCGTGTTGCCGAGCAGGTAGGCGAACGGATTGCCTACGGCTACGACCCACTCCCCGATCATCAGGTCGGTGCTCTTCCCGAGCGGTGCGGTCGGGAGGCTCGTCGCGTCCAGCTTCAGCACCGCGATGTCCGTGAGCGGGTCCTCGCCCTGGATCTTCGCGGGGAAATCCCGCCCGTCGCGCGTCGTGACGACGATCTGCTCCGCCCCCTGCGTGACGTGCTGGTTCGTGATGACCACGCCGTCCGCGGAGATGATGAAGCCGGACCCATAGCCCTCCACCACTTGCTCGGCGCCGCGGGGCGTGAAGAACTGCTCGAAGGGGTCCTGAGGCAGGCGCCGCTCGCGCCGCAGGACGTTGACGCTCACCACCGCCGGAGCGAGCCGGCTGGCGGCGGTGACGATGGCGGTCTGGCGCGCCTTGCCGAGATCTTGGGCGGCGAGCTGTGGCGTCAATGCCGCAGTCGCGACCGACGCTCCGACGAGCAGCAAGGATCTTGTCATAGGGAAAATCTTACACGCTTGACGCGCGCCAGGCTTGCCGATAAATCAGGCCCCGAGACCCCAACGCCCGTTGCATTGTTTTCGTATCTGTTCCTGGGACCCACTTCTAGGAGTTCGTCCGATGCGCCGCATGGCTCTCCGTCAAGCCACTGCCGACAGCGCGCTCTTGTCCTTCGCTCTCGCCCTGTCGGTCCCGGCCCCCGCCCCGGCGCAGGGTCGCGGCCGTGTGAAACCGCCGACCGATGCACCTCGGGCCTTGAGCGCTGATTCCCTGAACAACCTCAAGTTCCGCAACCTCGGCCCCTCGGTGGCCGGCGGCCGTGTGGCCGCCGTGGTGGGTGTGCCCGGAGACCGCAGCGTGTACTACGTCGGCGCGGCGGCGGGCGGCGTATGGAAGACGACCGACGGTGGCGATTCGTGGGAGGCCGTGTTCAAGGATCAGCCGACGTCGTCGATCGGCGCCGTGGCGCTCGCGCCTTCGAACCCGAACGTCGTGTGGGTCGGCACCGGGGAAGGGAACCCGCGCAATGATGTCGTGGACGGCGGTGGTGTGTTCATGTCTCCCGATGCCGGCAAGAGCTGGCGGTTCATGGGCCTGGGTGACGTGGGCCAGGTCACCCGGATCGTGATCGATCCTGCCGATCCCGACGTCGTGTTCGTGGCCGCCCTGGGCCACGTGTGGGCGCCGAATCCCGAGCGCGGCGTGTTCCGCAGCGCGGCCGGTGGCAAGACGTGGCAGAAGGTGCTGTTCGTGAACGACTCGACCGGCGCTGCGGACTTGGTGATGGTACCGGGCAACCCCCGCCTGTTGTTCGCCGGGATGTGGCAGTTCGTGCGACGTCCTTGGGAGCTCGTGTCCGGAGGAGCGGGAAGCGGGGTCTATCGCTCCAAGGACGGCGGCTTGACCTGGGAGCGGCTCACGCAGGGCCTGCCGTCGGGGCTGACGGGAAACACGGCCGTTGCCGTGGGCCCGACGAATCCGAGCCACATCTACGCGCTCATCGAGACGCAGGAGGGGATGCTGTGGGACTCGAAGGACCAGGGCGACCACTGGGCCAAGGTCTCCGACTTCCACGGCCTCTCCACGCGGCCGTTTTACTTCTCGTTGCTGCACGTTTCGCCCGGGGACGACCGGAAGCTGTTTTTCTCGTCGTACTTGCTGCTTCGCTCCGACGACGGCGGCAAGACGACGACGCCCATCGACCGCGGCGTGCACGTGGACCATCATGCACTGTGGATCGACCCGCAGAACCCGGACCGCATGATCCAGGGGAACGACGGCGGTGTGTACCTCTCTGAGAACGGCGCCAAGAGCTGGCGGTTCTTGAACAACCTGCCGATCGGGCAGTTCTACATGGTGGCGGCCGACAACAACACTCCGTACATGCTGTGCGGCGGCCTCCAGGACAATAACGCGTGGTGCGGGCCGTCGAGCAACGTGGGAACCGGAGGTGGCGGAGGTGGTGGAGGCGGGGCGGGCGGCGGCGTCAACGGCTCCGAGTGGTTCACGGTGGCGGGGGGGGACGGCGAATACGCGGTGCCGGCGCCGACCGATTCATCCATCCTCTACGTGGATTCCCAGAACGGCAACATCACCCGCGTCGACTTGAAGACGGGACTGAACCGCTCGATCCGGCCATCCCTGTCCGGCGTGAAGGACACGAAGCCCGCCAACCTGCAGTACCGCTTCAACTGGACATCGCCCATCGCCGTCTCGCCACGGGACGCGAACACGGTCTACATGGGCGGCAATGTGGTGTTCAAGAGCACGGACGGCGGCGACCGCTGGGCGGCCATCAGTCCCGACCTCACCCGGAATGACAAGACGAAGCAGGTGACGAGCGGCGGTCCCATCAACTACGACATCTCGGGCGCCGAGACCTACAATACGATCCTCACCGTCAACCTCGCACCGACCGATTCCAACGTGATCTGGGTCGGCACGGACGACGGGCTCGTGCAGGTCACCCGGGACGGCGGGAAGACCTGGAGCAACGTGTCCGGCCACTTCCCCGGATTGGCGAAGGACGTGGAAGGACGGGTGTACCAGATCGGGGTCTCGCCCTTCGACGCGGGCGCCGCCTACATCGCGATCGACCGCCACCAGCTCGACGACCGGCGGCCCTACGTCTACAAGACCAGCGACTACGGCAAGACGTGGACCGACGTCGGCACGGGTCTCCCGCCGGACGTCCCCGCGCGGGTGGTGCGTGAGAATCCGAACGTGCGGGGCTTCCTCGTCCTCGGGACCGACGCCGCCCTGTGGTGCTCGCGCGACGGCGGCGCGAGCTGGAAGCCGCTCAAAGCGGAGTTCCCCACCGCGCCGGTGTACGACGTGCAGTTCATCAAGCGCTCACATGACCTGGTGATTGCGACGCACGGCCGCGGGCTATTCGTCCTGGACAATATCACCGCGTTGGAAGAGCTCACCCCTGAGGTCGTCGCCTCCGATTTCCACCTGTTCTCGACGCTGCCGGCCCAGATCCGCGTGCGCCCGCGGCGCTCGGGCGTCGCCCCGACGCGCTTCACCACGCCGAACGCGCCGGCCGGCGCGATGATCGATTACTACCTCAAGGCCGCCCTGGACACCGGCTCATCCGGTTCGCAGGGGGAGGAAGAGCGGGGGCGCTCCCGCCGCGGGCGCGTGATCGCGACCGTCACGGACAGCCGCGGCGACACCGTCGTCGTCGATTCGGGAGGCCCGGGGAAGCAGGGCGTCAACCGCTACGTCTGGAACCTCCGTCACGCCGGGCCGACCCGGCTCAACTTCGAGCGTCCCACGGGTGCTGAGGATGAGGAGAATCCGTTCCGGAATGTCGGGGGCCCGCGCGCGATCCCCGGGACCTACAGCGTCACCGTGACCGCCGGCGGCCGCACGGGGACCGGGACGATCACTGTGGAGCCCGACCCCATCCTGGGCGGCGATCCCGCCCGGTTCGCGGCGCAGCTCCGCGCCGGGCTCGAATGGCGCAACGCCATGTCCGCCCTGAACGAGATGCTGAATCGGATTGCAAGCCTCGAGACGCAGCTCAAGAACACGCAGCAGGCGTTGCGGGACAACACCGCCGGCGACACGGCGACCGCCGCACCCGTGTCGCGCCAGGCGCGCGAGCTGGGCCGGAAGCTCAAGGAGCTCAAGGACAGCCTCTATAATTCCGATGTGCAGCGCGACGCCGGGCAGGACGACATCCACTACCTCAACCGTTTCCAGGACCGGCTGCAGGGGCTGGGCTTCGGCCTCGCCCTGGCCTACGCGCAGCCGCCCAACGAAGTCGTCGCCGGGCGGATCAAGGAGCTGCGCGCCCAGTTGGACGCCTCCCTCGCGCGGTTCAACGAGCTGCTTCGAACCGACGTAGCCGGCTTCAATAAGACGGCGCAGGATCATGGTGCCCCGGTGCTCGTGGCGGGCGCGCCGGTGGAGGTGAGGGCGGTCGCCGTGCGGTAACGCGCATGTGCGCAGGACACCTGTAGAAAGGAGAACCCCATGGCCACTCGCCGTCTTCTCGGAGCGCCCGTTGCGGTCCTCGCCGCGCTGTCACTCGCGTGCGGGGAGGGGCCCAGCACCGCTGCGTTCCTCACGGCGCCTTCGTTCTCGCTGCAGCACGCCTCACCGTTCTATGAGCAGCACAACCTCGTGTCCGACGGCGCCCTGCCGGCGGATCTCCTCGATGCGGCCCTCGTCAACGCCTGGGGCCTGGTGGCGAGCGCGACCTCGCCGTGGTGGATCGCCGACAACGGGACCGACCTGTCCACGCTGTACAACGGCAACACCGGCGCAAAGGTCCCCCTGACAGTCAGCGTTCCCGGCGCGCCGACCGGGACCGTGTTCAACGGCGGCTCCGGCTTCGTCGTGGCGAGCGGCTCCGCCTCGGGAGCCGCCCGCTTCATTTTCGCCACCGAGCACGGCACGATCGCAGGCTGGAATCCAGCGGTCGCACCCACGCAGGCGGTCATCGCCGTCGACAACTCGGCAGGAGGCGCCGTCTATAAGGGGCTGGCGATCGCCAGCACAGCAGCCGGCGACCGCCTCTACGCCACCAACTTTCGCGGGGGCACCGTGGATGTGTTCGACGCCGGGTTCCATCCGGTGTCGGCCGGGTTCAGCGACCCCGACCTTCCGCCCGGCTACGCGCCGTTCGGGATTCGGAACCTGAGGGGCACGATCTACGTCACCTACGCGCTCCAAGACGCCGACAAGGAGGACGACGTCGCCGGCGTGGGGCATGGGTTCGTGAACGCCTTCGACACGCATGGCAGCCTGCTCCGTCGCGTGGCCTCCACCGGACGGCTCAACTCGCCCTGGGGACTGGCGGTCGCCCCCGCCGATTTCGGGACGTTCAGCGGAGACCTGCTCGTGGGGAACTTCGGCGACGGCCACATCAACGCCTTCGACCTCGAGCATTTCCGGGGCGACGGCGAGCTGCGGCCGCGGGGCCAGCTCCACGCCGCCGACGGTCGGCCGATCACGATCGACGGTCTTTGGGCTATTGCGTTCGGTAACGGCGCGGCCGCGGGGCCGACCAACGCGCTGTTCTTCACCGCCGGTCCGATCCACGAAGAGCACGGCCTGTTCGGCAAGCTCCTTGCGACCTCGACGCCGGGGCAGATGCCGTAGACAGCGCGTCCGTCCGCGCGGCTTGCTAGCGGCGAGGGGGTAGCGAGAAGACGAAGACGGTCGGCGATCCCTCCCGACCGAAGTTGTATGAGCCACCCCCGGATGCGGCGGCGACGTACTGCTCGCCGTTCACGGCGTACGTCACGACACCTCCCAGGATCCCCGAGCCGGTATAGAACCGGTACAGCTCCCGGCCAGTCTCGGCGTCGAGCGCGAGGAAGTCTCCCGTCAGCTCACCGGTGAAGACCAGCCCCCCCGCCGTGGCCGTCACGCCGGCGACCATCGGCCTGGGGGACCGGTAGCGCCAGCGTACCGTCCCGCGCGCCGCGTCCAGCGCCGTGAGCCACCCCCTGGCCTGGCCGGCCGAATCGGACGTGTACGTGCCTCCCATGTACAGCGTCCCGGGCACGAAGCGCGTCGTCGTCCCGGCCTGGTATGTCCCGCACCAATCGACGGCGGCCACGTAGAGTGAGTGCGTGCGCGGATCGTGCGCCGGCCCGTTCCACTCGACGCCGCCGTGGATGCCGGGGCACACTCTGATGGGCGTCGTTCCCACGGCCTTCTCGGCGTTCATCCGCGTGGTGATGGCGACCTCGTACACGCGCTGGTGCGTATCGCGGTCGAGCACCGTGAGCACGCCCGCTTTGCCGCTGGTAGCGATCAGATTCCGCTCGCGCCCGCCGACCGTTTCGCGGAACAGTGGAGAAACCTGGGTCAGGTCCCAATCGTGGGTGTCGCCGGGCAGAAGTTGGTCGTACCACCGCAGCTTGCCGGTGCGGACGTCGAGGGCGACGAGGGCATTGGTATAGAGATTCTTCCCCGGCCGGAGATGACCTGCGAGGTCGGGGGCGGGGTTCGTGACCGCGACGTACAGCTCCTGCTTCGCGGGATCGAGCGCGAGCGGAGTCCAGACCGCCCCACCTCCCTGGGCGAGGCGCATGGGATTCCCCCACGTCTCCGCACCCGGCTCGCCTGGACCGGGGACGGTGCTGAACCGCCACACCGGCTTGCCGTCTGCGAGTCGGAAAGCCCCGATCCATCCCTGAATGCTGTTCTCGCCGCCAGCGGGTCCGATCACCACGAGGTCGTCGTACACGAGCGGTGGCATCGTGATGGTCTCGCCCACGTCCGGGCGAGCGACGTGCCGTGCCCAGAGCAGCTCGCCGTCCCGGGCGTCGAGCCCCAGGAGATAGCCGTCGGCCGTGCCACGCACGACATATCCCCGCGCGAGCGCCACCCCGCGGTTCATCGGCCACAGTTCGTAGTCTCTCGGCTGCCACGTGTGCCGCCACCGCGGACGGCAGGTGGCGGCGTCGATCGCCACCGTCTGGCGCATCGTGGTCAGGTACATCACGCCGCGGTACACAACGGGGCCGGTCTGGAAGGTCTCGCTTGAGCCGACTTGAAAGACGCAGGCGACGGTGAGGTGCCCGACGTTGGCGGGAGCCAGCTGGCTGAGCCTCGAGTACCGTGTTCCGAAGAAGTTGCCGGTGTGGTAGAGCCAGTCCGCGGAGTCGGGATTCGTGAGCTCGGCCTGCATCGGGCCGGCGTCGGCGGGCGTCGTGCCCTCCCCGCGAATGAAGTCCGGCGCGGCGAGGCGGGCCAGCCCGGGGCTGGTGGAATGGCCGTCGAAGCGAATCAACCGGAGCAGCGTATCCGAGGCGTCGAATTGCCGGGACCCCGCGGGCCAGCCGTTACGCTGCAACAGGTAGGCGAACACGGCCAGGTAGTCGTCGGGCCTCAGCGAGCCCATTGCCAGCTTCGGCATCGACGTCCGCAGGACGTAGAGCAAGTCGCTGGCCGACCGCTCGGGAGGCTCCCACCGGCGAACGAACGCTGGTCCGGCGAGCGCCGGCGCCGCCACGCCCTCAAGCTCGGCGCCGTGGCAGTCGGCACAGGAGGCGCTGTAGATCTGCCGACCTCTTTTGGCTTGATCCGTCGAAAACACCGCCGGAAGACTCGAAGCGGCGGGGTCGGCGGCGGCACAGGATGTCCCGCCTACACCGATCCCCAGCGAGGCGCTGAGGACGAGCGCGAATCGCTCCAGCCCCGACCTGCTACCTCCGAGCGGCCGGGCCGCAAGCAGGTGTGAACGGACCATAAGGGGACCATCCCCCCGCCTGCAAGTTTTAGGCAACAGATGATGCGGCAGCGCGTCGGTCGGGGAGTGCCGGGTTGGCGCAACAGCGACACCGGGCATCGTGCTGGCGACCGCGAACTGGTGTTGCGGCGCCGCAACGGGCCTCCTCGCCACTCCCGACCGGCCCGGTCATCCCGTGGCATCTGCGGCGCGCAACGTTTGACGCCTCCGCAAGCGCGCCACCGCAAGCCAGCCGCCGGTCACGACCACGCCGAGCGGGATCACGATTCCGAGCCCCCGGATGCAGGCCGCCACGAGGGCGACGAAGTTCCGCCACGCCTGCTTGAACGCCTCGCCGATGACGCTCGAGCCAGCGTGCCCGACGACGGGCAGCGGCTCGTGCACGTAGATCGTCAGTGTGCTCAGGGCGGCGTGCGCCCGCAGGTAGCGCAACCGGCCTTCATACCGCTCGATCTGCTCGCGGACCCGCGCCAGCTCCTGCTCCACGTCGAGCACGTCCTTCAGCTTGCCGGTCCGTGTCGCCAGCAGCTCGATCAGCCGCGCCTCGAGCCGCCGCGCGTTTCCCATGCGCGCGGTGACGTCGGTGAACTCCTCACCCACGTCCTCGGCGTTGACGTTTACGGACTCGAGCTTCCCGAGCGCCGAGAGCCCGCCGAGTCCGTCGTCGAAGCGATCGGCGGGGATCTTCACCTCGAGAGTCGCCGAGCGGAGCTGGCCGCGCCCCGTCTGCATGGTCGTGTTGGCGACGTAACCACCGACGCGACCCGCGAGCAGCCGCACTTGGGCGACGGCCCGCTCGAGGGAATCCACTTCGACGCTCGTCTGTCCGGTCCGGATCACCATGTTTGATGTGATACTGAGCGGCGGCAGGGACACCGAGCGAGCTGGCAGGGTGGCCAAGCGCTGTCGCGCTTCGGGCATGGCACTTGGTCCCGGCGCTTCCGCCCGCCCGAGGACGCCGACTGGCTCAGCGGAGCTGTAGTCCGCGGCCACGCGGTCTACGTGCTCGCGAGACGATGTGCAGGCAGCGGCTGCGACGAGTGCCGCGACCAGGATGGGGATCCGCATGGAGCGCTCCGAGGAGTTGGTCCTGGAGAGACGCGCGTCACGCCCGGGCTTGCACACGGGCGTAACCCTCGACGGGAACCGCCCGTAGGGAACCCGTGATCACCCCACGACTCCCCTCGAGCGCGCTCCGTGAGTGGGAGCGCCGGGCCGGCGCGCCTGTGCCGGCCCGCCGCGAGTCGTGGCGCCCCGGGCCATGGGCGGCCCAGGCGGTCCGGCTTGCCGCGAAAATCGTCCTCGTGACGCTGCTCCCGTTTCTCGCGCTCGTGAAGGTGGGGGTGTTCCTCTACCAGCGCGAAGGCTGGCCGACCGCGCTCGCCCTCGCGGGTGGGACCGCTTGCACGGCGGCCGTCGTCACCGCGTACGGGGCGTCGGTGTGGCATCGCCTGACCGGTCGCGTCCGTCTCGCGCTCGTCGCCCGACGCGTCGCACTGCCGTTCGTGCTCGCCTACTGCGCCTATGCCCTGGTCTACCTCTCCAGCGCGAACGTCAAGTCGGAGCGCGTGCGCGCGTACTACGCTTCACTTCATCCGCTCCTGCGCGTCGCGCTGTCGACCCTCATCCTGGTCGACCGAGACCTGGTGGTCACCGATCTCGCTCGCGGGCCAGGGGACTACGCGGCGATGGGCCTCGGCCCGAACGACGGATCGCTGCATTACGTCCAACGCGACGGCTACACGCACGCGGCCGACCTCCGCACCGCCGGCCGGAGCGGGCTCAAGAATGCCCTGGTACGTGTGTATTTCTGGAGCATGGGCTTCGCGACACTGCGCCACGGGGGCACAGGCGACCATCTGCACGTCGAGCTTCCCGTGAGATAGCTTTGCCGCATGCCGCTCACCCGAGACGACGTCCGGGAATCCGTAGAGCGCGCCGGCGACGAGCATTGGGAGGCCCTCCGTCGGCACCACGAGGACGCCTACCCGAACCCGAAGCCCACGCCCGGCGATGTGTGTAAGGGAGAGGCCGAGCGGCTGAATCAGCTGGGGTTGGGTGACGCGAAGGACTTCGAGCTGCTCGAAACGCGCGTGGAGCGGGTGGGGGACGACGTTCGCCTGACGCACGTGCTCAAGTACAAGCCGCTTGGCGTTCGGCTGCTCACGGAGCCGTTCCAGGACTACAAGTAGCCCCCCGTCTACTTCTCGAACATCAGTTCCTTCGCGCGCTGGGTGGCCTTCACCACGGCCTTGATGAGGGTGACCCGCAGCTTGCCCTCTTCGAGCTCGAGGATGCCGTCGATGGTGCAGCCCGCCGGCGTCGTGACGGTATCCTTGAGCAAGGCCGGGTGATCGCCCGTGTCGAGCTGCACCTTCGCGGCACCGAGCAGGGTCTGGGCGGAGAGCAGGGTGGCGATGTCGCGCGGGAGGCCGACCTTCACGCCCGCTTCCGCGAGCGACTCGAGGATGATGTAGACGAACGCCGGACCGCTCGCCGACAGGCCGGTCACGGCGTCCATGTGCTTCTCATCCACCACGACCGTCCGGCCCACGGTGTCGAACAATTGCCGGGCTGTGTCGAGGTGCGCATCCGTCGCGTGCTTCCCTCTGCAGATACCCGTCATCCCCGCGCCGACCCGGCTCGGGGTGTTGGGCATGGCCCGAATCACCGGGGTCGGAGTCGCGAGCAGGTCCTCGATGTAGGCTGTCGGGACAGAGGCGGCCACCGAGATCACGAGCTGCCCCGGGGTCACCTCCGCACGGATCTCCTCGAGCAGGTCCCGCACGTTCTGCGGCTTCACGGCGATAATGATCACGTCGGCGCCGCGCGCCGCCGTCCGATTGTCCGTTCCTACGGGGACGGCGCGCTCCTTGCCCAGCGCCTGCGCGCGCTCCGCATGCCGCACGGTGGCGACGGCGTTCCCCGGCGGGAGGCCCGCCTTGAGCAACCCCTGCAGCAGGATGTTCCCGATCTTTCCGAGCCCCAGTACCGCCACGCGCTGGTGCTTCATCGCAAGTACTCCTCGAGCAGAGTCGCGGCGTCGGTCTTCTCGTCCCGATACTTCACGATCACCGGCGCGTAGAGGGAGATGCCCCACCGCGCGGCCGCCGCACCCGGTGCGCCGCGCGCGCCCGGCACGACCACCGCACCGGCCGGAATCTCGAGCGGCCGGTCCCCGTCGCGGCGGTACACCTGATCGCGCACGAGGTCGTAGACGGGCGTCGCCCCGGTGAGGATTGTCCCGGGCGCGAGCACCGCGCGCTCGCGCACGAGCGTGCCCTCGTAGACTCCACATCCGCCGCCCACGAGCGTCTCGTCCTCGATGATCACCGGCAGGGCCCCGATGGGCTCGAGCACGCCCCCGATCTGGGCCGCGGCCGAGAGGTGCACCCGCTTGCCGATCTGCGCGCACGAGCCCACGAGCGCGTGGCTGTCGATCATGGTGCCCTCGTCGACGTACGCGCCCACATTGACGTACATCGGCGGCATGCAGACCACGCCCGGGGCCAGGTACGCGCCGTCGCGGATGCTCGATCCCCCGGGGACGATGCGTACTCCGTCCGCGAGGGTGGTGGGCCGCACCGGGTAGGTGTCCTTGTCGAAGAACCTGAGGGTCGGGTGCGCCGACATGTCGGTCAGGACGCCCATGCGGAACCCGAGGAGGATCCCCTGCTTGACCCACGCGTTGACGCACCACGTGCCGTCCCGCCCACGCTCGGCGGCGCGGATCTCGCCGCGCGCGAGTGCGGCCCGGAACTCGGCGAACAGCGTGCGCTCGGGCTCGCCGTAGCGCTCCCGCTTCTGGGCGGCGAGCGCCTCGACGCGCTCACGCAGCGACATGCGCAGCGCCCGGCAGCACGCCGAGCGCTCCCAGGACGACTCGCAGCCGGGCACGGGTCTGCTCCTGTACGGGAACGAGCGGAAGGCGGAACCGCTCTTCCAGAAGTCCCATCAGTGCGAGCGCGGCCTTGACCGGCCCTGGACTCGACTCGATGAAGTTCGCCTCCATCAGCGGGAGCAGGCGGTAGTGCAGCTCGCGCGCCGAGTCCCACTGGCCGGAGAGTGCGCGTTCCGTGAGCCGCACCATCAGATCGGGGGCTTCGTTCGACGCCACGGACACGATTCCGTCGGCGCCCAAAGCAATCAGGGGCAGGGTCACGGCATCGTCCCCCGAGAGCACGCGGAACCCCGGCGGGCGGTCGCGCAGGATGGCCATGATCTGGGCCAGATCCCCCGAGGCTTCCTTCACCGCGACGATGTTGTTCGTCTCGCGCGCCAGGGTGAGGGCCGTCGCGGCGGCGATGTTCGACGCCGTGCGACCGGGAACGTTGTACAGGACCACGGGAACGTCCCCCATCGCTTCGGCGACCGCCCGGAAGTGCGCTTGGAGCCCCGCCTGCGTGGGCTTGTTGTAGTACGGGGCCACGACGAGGACCGCGTCGGCACCGGCGGCTCGAGCCGCGCGGGCCCGCTCGATCGTGGCGGCGGTGGCGTTGCTTCCCACGCCCGCGAGCACCTTCGCTCGCCCTCGGGCCGACTCGACCGTGAGCGCGATCACGCGCTCGTGCTCCGGGGCCGTGAGGGTCGCGGCTTCTCCCGTAGTGCCGCAGGGGACGAGCAGTCTCACCCCACCCGCGATCTGGCGCTCGACCAGCGCCCGAAACCGCGCCTCGTGCACTTCGCCGGCGGCGTTGAACGGGGTGACGAGGGCCGTGCCGCACCCGCGCAGCCACTCCAGCTGTTGGGTCATCGGACCTTCCTTTCCTTCTCCGGCTCCGCGAGGATGTCGTCTAGCACGTCGGCAAAGGCATACATACCCCGCCGCCCCACGATCCAGCGCGCGGCCAGCAGCGCGCCGGCGGCGAAGCCCGCGCGGGACCGCGCCGTGTGAACCAGCAGGACCTGGTCGGCGGCGGAGTCGAACCCGACGCGGTGCGTTCCCGGGATGTGACCCGCGCGGGTGCTCGCGATCGGCACGCTTGTCCTGTCCTCCTCGAGTCCGCGGGACAGGATGGCCTGCAGCGCCAGCGCCGTGCCCGACGGCGCGTCGCGCTTGCGGGCGTGGTGGGCCTCCTCGATGAACGGATCGTACCCGGCGTCGCGAAACAGCTGCGCGGCGTCCGCGACGATGCGGTAGAACAAGTTCACCCCGACCGAGAAATTGGCCCCGTACACCAGCGCGGCGCCGCGCCCTTCCACCACCTTGCGGACTCCGGCCTCGTCGCGCTGCCAGCCGGTGGTGCCTTCCACCAGGGGGACCCCCGCGGCGGCGGCGGTTTCCACGTGGGCCGACACCGCGCCGGGCGCGGAAAAATCGATCGCCACGGCGTGGCCCGGGAGGAGCCGCGCGGCCTCGCCGACGTTTGCGGATGTGAAGATGGCGCCGACCTCGTGGCCCGCGGCGCGGGCGCTCTCCTCCAGCACCCGTCCCATCGCGCCGTGGCCGAACAGGGCGATCTTCACACCTCGGCCTTGCGCAAGGCGAGCGCGTGCACCAGGCGCACGTAGGCGTCGGCGCCCGCGGCGAGCTCGGCCTCGGAGATCCGCTCGTGTGCGGTGTGCGCGTCCAGGATCGAGCCGGGACCGAGCAGCAGGGGCGTTCCCCAGTTCGTGAGGTGCGGGATGTCGGTGGTGAAGCGGACGATGCAGGTCTCGAACCCGGGGACCGTCGCGAGCCGCTGCGGAGGCACCGCCGTCAGGTAGTCGATCCGGGCCCGGTCCCGGACCGCCCGCTCGAGCAGCGCCTTCACCGGCGGGGCCTCGGTCACGAGCCGGATTTGCAGGTCTGCGTGGGCGTCCGCGGCGACGACATTCGGCCGCGTCCCGCCGGCGATGACGCCGATGTTGACGGTCGTCTCGCCGAAGACCGCGTCGGTCGGCCACGTGGCGCGACGCACGTCCCCTAACACGTCCAGCAGCGCATCGATCGCCGAGCGCCCGTGCTCGGGATAGGCGGAGTGGGCGGGGACACCGGCGGTGTACAGCGTCAGGCGCAGCGAGCCCTTGGAGCCGACGGCGAGCCGGTTATCGGTCGGCTCGCCGTCGATGAGCCAGCGGCATTCCCGCGCCAGCGGGTGCGCATTGGCCGCGCGTGCGCCCATGCTTCCCATTTCTTCGTCCACGACGAACAGCAGCCCGATCCCCTCCGCTCCCTCGGCGCGGAGCCGCTCGGCCGCGGCGATCTGCGCCGCCATGATGCCCTTCGCGTCGCAGGCGCCGCGCCCGTACAGGACGCCCTCCGCGATTCGGGCGGGCAGGTGCGGCGGCACCGTGTCGAGGTGGGTGGACAGCACGATCCGCGGCGGCTGATCGGTGGTTGCCAGCACGTTGGGTCGCCCCGGCGCGGCATCGAACAGCTCCACGTGGTAACCCAGGTCCGTGAGGTAGGACGCCACGAACCGCGCGACTTGTGCCTCGTCGCCCGATACCGATGGGACGTCCACCAGGTCACACGCCAGCGAGACGAGGTCGGTCACGGAGTCAGTTCACCCGCCGCGGCAGCCTCGTCTAGGTCCGCTCGCTCGCGCTCAAAAAGCGCTTCGTGGAGCCGCAGCACCGCTTCCTGCACTCGGTCCTCGTCCACGACAAAGGTGAGATTGACGCGGGAGGCGCCCTGGGAAATGAGCGAGACGTTGATGTCCGAGATGGTCGCGAACACTCGGGCAGCGATCCCGGGCGTGGTTCGCAGGCCTTCGCCCACGATACAGACAATGGCCCGGCCCGACTCGACGGCCACGGTGCCCAACGGCTGAAGCTCGGCGACAATAGCGGGCAGCGACCCCGCGTCTTCTACGGTGAGCGACACGCTCACCTCCGACGTCGTCACCACGTCCACCACCGTCTGGTGACGCTCGAACACCTCGAACAGCCCGCGCAAGAAGCCGTAAGCACCGAGCATCCGGGTCGAGCTGATCTGCAGCACCGTGATGCCGGACTTGTGCGCGATGGCCTTCACGGTCCCGGCGCGCATGGTCCCTCGTGCCGTCACTACCGTTCCCGGGTCGCCGGGCGCGTGGGAGTTGCAGATCCGCACGGGGATGTCGCGGTCCATGGCCGGTTGGATCGTCTTGGGGTGCAGGACCTTGGCCCCAAAATAGGCGAGCTCGGCGGCCTCGGCGTAGGACAGGGTGGGGATGGTCCGCGCGCCCGGGACGACGCGCGGGTCGGCGGTCAACACGCCGCTCACGTCGGTCCAGATCTGGATTTCCGCTGCCGCAAGAGCCGCGGCCACCAAGGCCGCGCTGTAGTCGGAGCCACCCCTGCCCAGGGTAGTCGTCACCCCCCCGCGGGTCGCTCCGATGTAGCCGCCCAGCACGGGGACCAGGCGACGGTCGAGCAGGGGGGCGAGCTCGGCCCGCGTACGCTGCTCCGTGTCAGAAGGCATGGGAGTGGCCCGGCCGTATGCCTCGTCGGTGATGAGACAGTGGCGCGCATCCGCGTAGCGTGCCGGCACGTCCACCGCCAGGAGCACCGCGGTCAGAAGCGCGGCCGCGAGGCGCTCGCCGTAGGAGGCGATCTCATCGCGTAGCGCCAGCCGGCGTGCCGGCTCTCCGGCGACCCGCTCAAGGAGGTCTGCGATCTCCCCGCGCGCCCGCCCGAGCACGGTGCGGATCCCTTTGGCGCCTTCCGGACGGGCCAGCCGCCCCGCGATTTCGGCGTGCCGCTCGAGCAGGGCATCGAGCTGGGGCCGCATCCGCTCCGCGTCGCCGCTCGCCGCGGCGTCGGCGGCCGCGAGCAGTGCATCGGTCACGCCGGCGAGCGCCGACACGACGACGATGGGGCGTGTGCTGCGCTGCGCGCGGCGGACGAGACCGGCTACCCGCTGCAATGCCTCGGCGTCCGCGACGGATGTGCCGCCGAACTTGAGGACCGTCGTATCGGCGTGACGGTCCGATCGTGCTGTCGACTCACTCAAACGTTCACCCCTGGAGCGACGCGTACTACGGTTGACACCGTCAATTGTGGGAAGCGTGCCCTACGAAAGTCTATCGCGGCGAGGTACAGGCCCGCTTTCGGCCGGCCGGCTGAGGCCGGCCGCCGTGCGGGCGGGGGCAAGAAACTTCGGAACGCAGGTTCATGTCGAAGACCGTGCTTGAGCGCGAAAGCTGCCCGCGGGCCGGCGACGGTGTCAAGCGGAACGGGGCGGGGGTGCAGGGCCGTGCGGCGCAGTATCGGTGTACGCGAAATCGTGCATATTGTGCACGATTCTTGCGACACTGTGACGCACCACCCGATTGGGTAGTAGCGCGATGTAGAGCAATCCGTGCAATTTTTGCACGAATTCTTGAGCATCAGTGAATCATGTGAACCCTCACTGGGAGATCGTATGAGACGCTCGGTCGGTATCGGCTTGCTGATCACTCTGGCGTGGCCCCTGGTTCTGGCCGGGCAGGGAGTGCCAGCGGCGGACTCGCTCGCCAGGCTCGCGAGCGCGGCCTCCGCGGCGAACACGGTGGCGATCAACTTCGTGTGGACGTTGGTCGCCGGGTTTCTCGTGATGTTCATGCAGGCCGGTTTCGCGATGGTCGAGACCGGGTTCACCCGTGCCAAGAACGCCGCGCACACGATCACCATGAACTTCATGGTCTACGGCATCGCGATGCTCGCCTACTGGGCGATCGGTTTCGCATTCCAGGCGGGTGGCGTGGGACCCCTCGGCACGCTCGGCGGCTACGACAAGCTGGCGCACGAGGTCTCCATCACGATCGCGGGCAAGGAGTGGGGCCTGTTCGGGGGCACAGGATTCTTTCTCACGGGGGTCGCGTACACCGCACCGGTGTTCGCGTACTTCCTGTTCCAGATGGTCTTCATGGACACCGCGGCCACCATCCCGACGGGAGCGCTGGCGGAGCGGTGGAAGTTCTCGGCGTTCGCGGTGTTCAGCGTCTTCGTCGGCGCGTTCATCTATCCGATCTACGCCAACTGGACTTGGGGCGGCGGGTGGCTGGCGATGCTCGGCAAGAACCTCGGCCTCGGGCACGGGCACGTCGATTTCGCGGGATCCTCGGTCGTGCACATGACGGGCGGCGTGATGGCGTTCGTCGCGGCGGCGCTGCTGGGCCCGCGCCGCGGGAAATACAACGCCGACGGCAGCGTCAACGCGATCCCCGGCCACAACATCCCGATGGCGCTGATCGGAACGTTCATTCTCGCCTTCGGATGGTTCGGCTTCAACGCCGGCTCGACGCTGGCGGGTTCAGACTTGCGCATCGGGGTCATCGCGACGAACACGATGCTGGCTGGGGCGGCTGGAAGCATCACCGCGATGCTGTACATGTGGATCAGATACGACAAGCCCGATCCTTCGATGATGGCCAACGGTGCGCTCGCCGGTCTCGTGGCGATCACGGCGCCGTGCGCGTTCGTGACCGCTCCGTCGGCGGTGTTGATCGGTGGCGTGGCTGGGGTGCTGGTGTGCGTGGCGGTGTTCTTCATCGACGGCAAGCTGCGCATCGATGACCCCGTCGGCGCGATCTCGGTCCACGGCGTCAACGGGCTGTGGGGCATCCTGTCGCTCGGACTGTTGGCCGACGGCACGTACGGCGACGGGTGGAATGGTGTGAACGGGGCGGTGCGGGGGCTGTTCTACGGCGATGCGAGTCAGTTCGCGGCCCAGCTGATCGGCGGCGTCGCAAACGTCGTGGGGGTGGGCGTCATGGCGTTCGTCGCCTACAAGGCCACGGCATTCGTCGTCGGCGGCCACCGGGTGGCGCCGCAAGTGGAAGAGCTCGGGCTCGACCTGCCGGAGATGGGCGCCCTGGCCTATCCCGACACGCCGGAAGTCGCTTCGGCGGTGATCCTCAGCGAGACGGCCTCCCGAGGGATCGGGCAGCTCGCGCCCGAGCCCGAGGCGGTCTGATGAAACTCATCACCGCTGTTGTGCGACCCGAGCGCCTGCCGCAGGTCAAGGCCGCGCTGTTTCGGGCCGGCGTCACCGGCATCACGATCAGTCGTGTGAGCGGCCACGGCGGCGAGCGCGAGCTGCAGGAGCATTACCGCGGCTCGACCGTCGTGCTCGAATTTCGCGAGAAGGTGCGGCTCGAGATGGCCGTCTCGGAGCCGTTCGTGGAGCCGACCATTAAGGCGATCATAGCGTCGGCCCGCACCGGTCAGGTGGGTGACGGGAAGATCTTCGTTCAGCCGCTGGCGCGGATCATTCGGATCCGCACGGGCGAGGTGGACACCGCCGCAGTCACGGCTGTGACAGCGGACGCGGTACAGCGCCAGGCCCTGAAGGAGGCCACCGTATGAGAGTGCAAGGAAGCCGTCTCGCCCGAGCCGCGCTCGTGGGCATCTGGCTCATCGTCCCAGGGATGCTTCGCGCCCAGAGCGGCGCGCCTGCCCCCGCCGACACGGGGGCCAAGAAGCCCGATCCACCACCGCCTCCGGTGAACCATCTGGAGACCGCGCTCGCGGGTTTCAAACTCACCGGCTACGCGGCCGGGTCGTACGCGTACTCGGGGAGGAGCAGCGGCGACACGGCGATCGTCGGGCGGTTGTACGATCGGCTCCAGAACCGCTTCATGCTCAACGCGCTGGCGGTCGTGCTCGACAAGCCGTACGACCCGGCGAAGTTCAGCGCCGGGTTCCACAGCGAGCTGTTGTTGGGCCAGGACGCAACGCTGATCAGGTCCAATGGGTTCGACTTAGGTGCCCAAGCCGACATTCCGCACCTCTATGTCACCCTGAACGTCCCGACCGCGAGCGGGAACGGGCTGCAATTCAAGGTGGGGCGTATGGTAACCCTCATGGGCGTGGAGGTGATCGAGACCATCGCCAATCCCAACTGGTCGGAGGCGAACCAGTTCATCTACGTGGAGAACTTCACGGGGCTGGGCGTGAGTGTGGAGACGAAGTTTAACCAGTACGTCGACGCGCAGTTCCGAGTGATCAACGGGTGGGATCAAGTCTCGGACAACAACAGCCACAAGTCCCTAATGGGCCGCGTGGGGATCTACCCCGACGCGCTGACGTCGCTCGGCATCGTCGGGTACTGGGGCCCCGAAGAGCCGGGTAACAACACCGCCAACCGCTATGGGATCAATGGGGTGTTATGGCGTAAGCTCGGCAGCAAGGTGAACGTGTGGCTGCAGGGCGACTATGGAACCGAGCAAGCCAATGCGGCACTCCCCGATCCGACGCAGGACGCGAAGTGGTGGGCGCTCGGGGGCTGGGTCACGTACGACTTCAGCTCGTCCGCGGGCTTGGCGCTGCGCGGCGACTACGTCAACGACGAGACCGGCGCACGCTCGAATGGTGCCCTCGGCTTCCCCACGAACACCGGGCAGAAGTTCGGCAGCGGCACGGCGACGCTGAACATCAAGGCGTGGCCGAGCGCAGTGGTGCGGCCGGAGCTCCGGTACGACCGGTCCACGCTGGGGGCATTCAACGGGAAGAAGGACCAGATCACCGTCGCCCTGGCAGTCGCGTACCTCTACTGAGTCGCGGGGGCTGGCTGGGGTCCTGGCGCGACGGTGCCGGGCGTCTGGTTGCGGAAGAATCGGTACAGCAGCCAGATGTCCAGCACCCCCACCGCGGCCAGGACCGAAAACGCGGCGTCGGTTTCGATGACGTGTAGCTGTCGCAATAGTGTCGAGATGCCGAAGCCCACGACCCAGGCGTCGAAGCTCATGCAGACCCGTCTGAAGGTCTCCGGTCGCACGTGTCGTATGACCCGGACGCCGAGCGGGATCCCGATGAGGAGGCTCGGGAGGATGAAGGCCAGCAGGCCGGCGCTCTCGCTGGAAAACATGCCGGCGAAGTAGTATGCCACGGCCGTGAAGGTCGATTCCGCGAGCCGCACGAGTCCGAGCCCGGCTCGGAAGTCCTGTTTCGTGAGGCCCTGGTTGCTCAACATCACGGCCAATGGCGGGCCGGAGATCGTCGTGACGGAGTACAGTACGCCGAGGCCGCCTCCGAAGACCAGCCCGACGCGGCGCTCATCCCTGATGGGCCTGCGAAACCCGGCTGCCTGCAGGAGAATCAGCGGCAGCAGAACCATGAAAGTCGCGAGCTTGAGCCAGCCGGGCTGCACTCGGTGCACCAGAGAGGTTCCGAGCACGACGCCCGGTGCCAGACCGACGATCATCGGCACGACGCGACGCCAGACGTGGGGAACGCTCGCCCGATTGACCCAGAGGACGTACGCGTTCAGGACGACCTCGACCCACACGAGCGCCGGATTGAGGACCCGGTTGGCATAGAAGAGCAGCGCCACCGGGACGGTGATCGACGAAAAGCCGTAGCCGAGCGCACCGTTGACTGTGGCTCCGAGCAGCGTGATCAGGATTAAGACGAGCGAGCTTTGGGTGATGTCCATGTTGTTGTCGTGATGGCACAAACAAACCGACCCGACCACGCTGGGGTGGTCGGGCCTGGGAGCGGCTCAGGAGGCGAGAGGCTTAGGGATTCCTCATGTCGTCACTGGGTACGCCGTGGCGTCCGTCCAACCCCGCGGGTGGGGGGGCGGCTACAACAACAGACGAGACGACACATCGGCGTCGTGCGCATGCGGACGTGCAACGTAGAACGAGTGACAGCGCGTGTCAACCGGATGTCCGGCGAATCGGAATCCGTACGCGCGTCTTCTCCCACTCCAAGACCAGCGCTGTCGCGTTGCCCGCGGCTGGCGCGAACTTGAGCGTGAGCGTTTCGACGGGCGCGCCCAGCGGCTCCGGAGTTACGCGGCCGGCGCCGACATCCCGCGCGCGCACCTCGTCGTCGATGGGCACACCCCATCTCTGGACGCCGCGGTTGACGACGATCTGCCAGCTGGATGCGCCGGGGATCACGTACAGGGTGTACGGCCCCGGCTCCACCCGCACGCCGGCGATCTCGGCGGGGAACGGTACGTGGATGCTCGTGGCTTCGTTGGCGCCGAGCCGCCACGGCTGGTCGAACGGGACCAGCCCGCCCATGACCTTGCGGCCGCGCGCCGACGGCCGGCTGTAGCACAGTTTGATGGTCCCACTGCCGACCTGCACGGCGATCGAGTCCAGCGGACTGGGCCGCTCCGCCAGCTTATCCGCCGGCCCGCGGATCCAGCAAGTGACGGGGGCCGCCTGGTTGTTGGCCGCCTGAGCCTGAGCCAACGTCAGGGTCGCGATCAGCAGAATGCTCCGCATATCCTCGCTCCGGACATTGTTCGGACAGTAAAATACAGCTCAACCGCTCAACTGAAAACGACACTCTCTTCATTCTCCTCATCATTCTCCCTCCTTTTTTACCGCTACCGCCGCCGATCTGCTTGCGGGAGATCCTTCGCGCCTGCGGCGCTCAGGATGACAGGCCCGCTCTACAGCCGTCGTTCCGCCGCGCGGGCATGCGCCTCGAGTCCTTCCGCGCGGCCGAGCCAGATCGCGTCTTCGATGAGCGGCCGCGCCGCCCCGCGATCGTCGATCCGCAGCCAGGTGCGTACCCGCAAGAATGTGTAGACCGAGAGCCCCCCGGTCGAGCGCGCCGTTCCGCCGGTCGGCAGGACGTGATTCGGGCCCGCGCCGTAATCTCCCAGGACTTCCGCGGCCCCCGCGCCGACGAACAGCGCGCCGTAGTGCGCGAGCTGGGGCGCCACGGCCGCCGCTTCGCGGAGCTCGAGCTGCAAGTGCTCGGGCGCGATGGCGTCGCACGCGGCTATCCCATCGTCCAGGCTCGCCGCCACGATCACGCCACCGTTGGCGAGCGCCGCCCGCGCCGTCTCTGCCGTGGGTAGGTCCCCGAGCTGGCGGGCGAGCTCCACCTCCACGCGACCGGGAAGGGTGGGATCGAGGGTCACGAGGACCGGCACGGCGTCGGGATCGTGCTCCGCCTGCGCCAGCAGGTCCGCAGCGACGCTCCCCGCATCGGCCGTATCGTCCGCGAATACTGTCAGCTCGGACGGGCCCGCCAGCATGTCGATGGCGACGGCGCCCGCGACCAGCTGCTTCGCCGCCGTCACGTAACGGTTCCCGGGCCCGACGACCACGTCGCGGGGGGCGATCGGACCCGCGCCGTAGGCGAGCGCCGCGATCCCGTGCGCGCCGCCCGCGGCGAGCAGGCCATCCGCGCCCGCAATTGCGGCGGCGGCGAGAGTTAAGGCTTGCGGCTTAGGGCTTGCAACCCATACGTCTCGCACGCCCGCGACCCGGGCGGTGACGGCGGTCATCAAGACCGACGAGGGCAGGGGATAGCGGCCTCCGGGTGCGTAGCAGCCGGCGCGCTCCACCGCGGCAACGCGGTGCTCCGCGCTGCCGCCCGGCACGGGGACCGTCACGGGGCAGAGGGCGCGGCGCTGGGCCTCCGCGAACCTGCGGATCCGTTCGGCGACTCGCTCGAGCCGCGCGCGATCGCCTGCCGGGAGACGCACGAGCGCCTGGCCGAGCGCCGCACGGTCGTGAAATAGGGGCGCTCCCGGCTGGACGTCGCCGAACCGCTCGGCGTATTCGCGCAGCGTCGCCTCACCCCCGGTCCGCACGGCGTCCACGATAGGCGCGGCCTCCGCCAGCGCCTGGGTGGACACGGCGTGCCGTACACGCGCCAGGTCAGCGAGCGACCGCAGTGGCAGCGGGCGCTCACTCATGGGGCCGCCTCCGACTTCGCGGCCATCGGCCGGCGCGTCACCGCGCCGCGCCGGCGGGAGAGCTCCGCCACCACCTCCGCCAGCGTGCCGCCGCCGCGCACGACGGCGACCAGCGCGAGGTACAGCACATCGGCGGTCTCGTGCACGACATCCGCGCGCTCGCTCGCCCGCCCCAGCTCCTCGGCTTCCTCCTGCAGCTTTGCCGCGAGCAACGCGGGGTCCGCGAGCAGTTTCGCGGTTCCCGATCCCGGCACCGGCCGGGCGGCGCGCTCGGTGATGGTGCGCGCCAGCTCGTCGAGATCAAACCCCGACGGCCAGCAGGACCGCCGACCGAGGTGGCAGAACCCGGCGCCGCGCTGCCGCACGGTGAAACGCAGCGCATCGCGGTCACAGTCCAGGTCAACGCGCACCAGCTCCTGCGTGTTGCCCGACGTCGCGCCCTTCTCCCACAGCGCCTGGCGCGAGCGCGACCAGTAAATGCCCTTCCGTTCCGCGATAGCGCGTGCGAGCGACTCACTCGTGCTCCAGACGAGTCCCAACGAGTGCCCCCATTCGTCGCACACGACCGTGGGCCAGACGGCGCCCCCCTCTCGATCGATCGGCTTCGCGAGGGGCGCCGCCACCGCCTCGCCCAGGGGCAGTCGCCCGGTGTAGAGCGCCATGCCCACCTGCGCGTCCGCGCCGATCCGGTCCAGCTCGGCGACCTCGGTCGCCGTGGTGATCCCCCCAGCTGCGGTGAGGCGCGCCCCCCCCTCGCCCGCCGCGCGCACGGCGGCCGCCACGGCCTGGAGGTCGAATCCGCCCATGGCGCCTTCTTTCTCCACCTGCGTGAAGAGGAACCCGCCGGCCACCGGTGCCAGCGCTCGGATCCGCTCGAGTACGGACGTCCCGGAGGCGGTGCGCCAGCCCTCCACGACCACCTGGCCGCGGTCCGCGTCCACCGCCGCGATCACGCGCTCGCGCGGCAGGGCGCCGCAGAAGTCCGGGCTGGCCGCGGTGCCGATCACGATCTTCGCGGCGCCCGCGTCGAGCCACGCGCGCGCCGTGTCCAGGTCGCGAATGCCACCGCCGACGCGGCACGGCGCCCGGCGCACCATCTCGCGGATCAGCCCCGCGTTCGAGCCGCTGCCGAGCACGGCGTCGAGGTCGACGACCGCCACCTCCCCGGCCACCGCGAACTCCTCGAGCCGGGCCAGGGGATCGCCGCCGTCCAGGACGAAGTCCCGGCCCTGGCGGAGCTGGACCGCGCGACCGCGCATCAGGTCGATGCTAGGGACGATCATCGCCGCACCCGGATCCCGCGGAGGGAGAGATCGGCCTTGATGCCGTCGACGGTGTCGTCGCCGTCGTGCAACACCGATGCTGCGAGCACGGCGTCCGCGCCGGCCCGAAGCGCCTCCGCCACGTGCGCCCGCTGGCCGATCCCGCCCGACGCGATCACCGGCACCCGTACGGCAGCGAGCACCGCCCGCAGCAGATCGAGGTCGGGGCCGGCGCGCGTCCCGTCGCGGTCCCAGCTCGTGAGCAGGATCTCCCCCGCCCCCAACGCTGCAGCCTCCCGCGCCCACTCCACGGCGTCGGATCGGCCGGGCGTGCGACCGCCGTGCGTGAGTGCTTCCCAGCCGCTGCCTGTCCGGCGCGCGTCGATGGCGAGAACCACGCACTGGCTGCCGAACTCGGCCGCGAGCTCGGAGAGGAGGGCGGGGCGCTGCACAGCGGCCGTGTTCACGCTCACCTTGTCCGCGCCGGCCGCGAGCAGTCGCCGCGCGTCGGCCACGCTCCGCACTCCCCCACCGACGGTGAGCGGAATGCGGATGGCGGCGCGCACTCGCGCCACCGTCTCGATCTGTGTGGCGCGCCCTTCAGCGGACGCGGCCACATCGAGCACCACGATCTCGTCCGCGCCCTGAGACTCGTACAACGCTCCCTGAGAGGCCGGATCCCCCGCGTCCCGGAGGTGCTGGAACTGCACCCCCTTCACCACCCGACCGTCCCGTACGTCGAGGCATGGGACGACGCGTGGCAACAGTCCCGGCGTGGAGCCGGCGAGGACCGGAGCGGGCGCGCCCCTCGCCCCTGCGAGCCAACGCTCGAGCAGCGCCTCGCCGTAGGTGCCCGACAGCTCCGGGTGGAACTGGCACGCGAGCAGCCGCTCCCGCTCGAGCGCCGCCACGAAGCGCCGCCCGTGCGTCGTCCAGGCGGCGACCCAGCCCGGCGGGGCCTCGGGCAGGGCGTACGAGTTCGCGAACGCCGCCACGCCCGTAGCGACGAGCCCCCCCCCCTCGCCGCCCGCGGTTACGGCGTTCCAGCCGAGGTGCGGCACGCGCACGTCCTCCGGCAGTCGGCGACAGGTGCCGGGGATGACCCCGAGCCCGGCCACGCCCGGCGCTTCTTCGCTCGCTTCGCACAGCATCTGCATGCCGAGGCACACGCCGAGGAGGGGGGTGCCCCGTGCCGCCGCTTGGGTGACGGCCTGGTCGAGCCCGCGTGCGCGCAAGGCCCCGAGCCCGGCGCCGAACGCCCCCACACCGGGCAACACGACACGCGGCGCATCGCGGACGATGCCCTTGTCGCCCGTGACCTCGACGTTGCCGCCGATGCGGCGGAACCCGCTCGCGATCGACGCGAGGTTCGCAACCCCCGAATCCACAATGACCACGTCAGCCATCGCGCCCGCCCTTTTCCCCGAGCGTGCCTTTGGTTGAGGGCACGTCGTCAAAGCCGGAGCAGGCCACCGCCTGCTTCAGGGCGAGGGCCGTCGCCTTGAACGCCGCTTCGGCCCGGTGGTGGTCGTTCTCACCCTTGAGGACGTCGACGTGCAGCGTGAGCCGCCCCGCGGCCGCAAGCGAGCGGAGGATGTGCGGGATGTTCTCGCACGCGAGCCCGCCGATCGCTTCCCGGCGCAATCCCAGCGTCACGTCCGCGTACGACCGCCCCGAGAGGTCGACGACCGCGCGTGCCAGCGCCTCGTCGAGTGGGGCGTACGCCCAACCGAACCGGTTGACGCCCCGCCGCTCGCCCAGGGCGCGGTCGAGCGCCTGACCCAGCGCCAGCGCGCAGTCTTCGGCGGTGTGGTGGTCATCGACGTGGAGATCGCCCTCGCCCGCCAGCGTGAGATCGAACCGGGCGTGGCGGCTCAGCGCCTCGAACAGGTGATCGAGGAAGCAGACGCCCGTTTTCACGTCGGCGTTCCCCGTGCCTTCCAGGGTGAGCGTGACCGTGATCGAGGTCTCGCGCGTCGCGCGGGTGACGGTCGCGGTGCGCGCGGTCATGGTTCGAGCCCCTCGGCGTCGAGCGTCCGCTCGAGGGCTTCACTCAGCCGCTCGAAGTCGGAAGCATGCCCGGGCAGGGTGATGCGGAGCGCGGTCTCGAGGCCTTCCCCCCGGCGGTCGGGGAAGTTGCGGACCAGCACGCCGCGGGCGGCGAGCCCCGCGTGGATCGACGCGGCGCGTGGTCCGCATTCGACGAGCACGAAATTCGCTTGCGACGGCCGGGGCGCGAGGCCGGCCGCGGCCAGCCGCGCGCTGAGGAGGCGGCGCTCCTCGCGGACCCGCGCGACGTGTGCGCGGAGCGGCTCGACACCGCGCTCGAGCTGGGACAGCGCCAGCGCGACCGAGGGCGCCGCCACCGTGTAGGGACCACCCGCCGCTCGCAGCACGGCGATCACGTATGGGCTCCCGACTGCATAGCCCACGCGGCAGCCGGCGAGGCCCCAGGCCTTGGAGAGCGTGCGCAGCACCAGGACGTTGGGGAGATCGACCACCGCAGGCGTGAGATCCTGGTCCGCGTACTCGACGTACACGTGATCGAGGACGAGCAGCGCGTTAGGCGCCGCCGCGGCGAGGCGCCGGACATCGGCCAGCGTCGCTACGCTCCCCGTCGGATTGTTCGGCGACACTACCGCGACGACGGCCGTGCGCGCATCGAGCCGGCCTACGAACGCGTCGATCGGGAAGGCATCGTCCCACCACGGGATGCGCACCAGCTCGCCGCCCGCGAGCGTGGCGCTGCAATCGAACATGTCGAAGCTGGGATCGGACAACAGGATCGTACGGCCGGGCTCGAGGAAGGCGCGGCACGCGCGGTCGATCGCCTCGTCCGCGCCGGCGGTCACGATCAGGCGCTGCAGCGCTACGCCGAGACGGGTGGCGAGGGCGGCTTCGAGCGCCGAGACGTCCGGGTAGCGGCGCAACAGCTCCGGGTCCGCGTCGGCGAGATCGCCGAGCAGGGCGCGCGATGGCAAGACTCCCTCGTTCGAGTCGAGGCGAAGCATGCCGGGACCGCTCGCCGGACGGCGATAGGCCGTGGCCGGGTCGATCCGAGAGACTGGGCCGGTCGGGGAAGTCGACGTCGTGGCCGTCATGGGACGATCTGCGAGAAGGTGGACACGACGAGGTCGGTGCCGCCCGCCGCCTTCACCGCGGGGATCACTTGCGGGAGCGCGTCGCGCGGCACGGCGGCCTTCACCGCGTACCCGCCGTTGCCGAACAGCGGCGCCACCGTGGCTTGCCGCATCGAGGGCAGCACCGCGACCACCGCCTCGAGGCATTCCGCGGAGGCGTTCACCTCGAGCATCACGCGGCGCCGGGCTACGAGCACGGAGTCGAGCAGCATCACGAGGTCGTCGATGCGCCGGCGCCGTGCGCGATCCTCGAGCGCCAAGGGGTTCGCATAGAGGCGCGTGGACGACCGCATCAGCTCGTCCACGACCACGAGACCGTTCGCCTCGAGCGTCGCGCCGGTGGCGGTATTGTCCACGATGACGTCCGCGTCTTCCGGCGGGAACACCTCGGTCGCGCCGTACGAGCGCACGCACTCGGCGGAGAGTCGGCGCTGCGCGATCCAGCGCTGCGCCAGCCGCTCGTATTCCGACGCCACTACCAGGTGACGCGCCGGCAGGCGTCCGTCGACGAGCAGCGTCTTGGACGCCGCCGCGACGACCTGCACGGGGTCGAGCCCGGTGTCGAGCAGCTCGATCACGTTCGCCTCGAGCTCTGCCACCCAATCCGCGCCGGCGAAGCCCACGTCTCGACTGCCGAGGGCGAGCATCTCCACGATGTTCTGGGGCTTGAGGGTCTTGGCTTCGGTGTCCGGCAGGGACACGTCGGGGCGATAACCCCTGGCGCCCGGGCGAATCCGGATGCCGGCATCGCCGAGGAGAGTGAGCACTCCTTGCTCCATGCGGCCCTTCGGCAGGCCGAGGCGTAGGAGGGTCGCGGAACCGGATGGTCGGGACATCGTGTCGCGCTCCGATCGTTGGCCGAACCGCGGCCCCGGAGCTCGGGCGTCCCTAAAAGCACGACGCCGGCCCCGGGGGGTCGGCGTCGGCGATTGACTCAAGGTGCTGCGATCTGCTCGTTACCTTGGCGTACGCCTCCGGCTCCCCCCATGCAACAGGTGGTGATGGTGGTGCCGGTGATGCAAACGGGTACGCTGCATGAGCGGTAACTAAGCGGCTGGCCCAATGCTTGTCAACCACCCTTCCTGGTCCCCCCGCCCGAACGTGTGATTGACACGGCGGCAGGTGCCGGGTAAAATAGCAAAATCATGATCGCGCACCACACCGCCACCTGCTGTTGTCCGGCCTGTCGGATGATGTGTCCTTGCCCCTCGGGGAGCGGACGCGGTTGTGGCGCTGTGGTTGCCGGCATCGGATGATGCTCGACTAGCTCGTAAACGGCACGCGCGACGCAAATCGGGCCCGCTTCCCACTGGGAAGGCGGGTCCGATTCGTTTTTGCCTCACCCCCTATCCCCCTCTCCGTAACGCGGAGAGGGGGGACGAAACGGATGGTCGGAGAGAGATGACTCAACCCGAGCTGGCAACGGATACGCGCATCACGCAGGCTCGCGGCTTCACGCTGTGGTTCACCGGACTGTCCGGCGCGGGCAAATCCACGCTCGCCGCCGCGGTGAGCGCGGAGTTGGGCCGCCGCGGCGTCCCGGTCGAAGTGCTCGACGGGGACGAGGTGCGCCAGAACTTGTCCAAGGGCCTGGGGTTCTCGCGGGAGGACCGCGACACCAACATCCGTCGCATCGGCTACGTCGCCAAGCTGCTCACGCGGAACGGCGTGGCGGTGATCACGGCCGCGATCTCTCCCTACCGCGCGATTCGCGACGAGGTGCGCGAGGAGATCGGTGCGTTCATCGAGGTGTACGTGAAGGCCTCGCTCGACGAGTGCATCCGCCGCGACACCAAGGGGTTGTACCGCCGGGCGCTGGCCGGCGAGATCCCCCAGTTCACCGGCGTGTCGGACCCCTACGAGGAGCCGGTGTCCCCGGAGCTCGTGATCGACGCGGAGCGCGAGGAGATCACCGACAGCGCCGCCCGCGTGATCGATCGCCTCCTCGAGCTCGGCCACCTCCGGAGCGCGAGCGATGCTTAGCGCCGCGCAAGTTCGCGAGCGGGCCGTCGCCCTGAGGGGTGCGGATCCCGAGACGACTCTGGCGTGGGCGGTAGACACCTTCCCGGGAAAGACGGCCCTGACGGTGAGCTTCGGTGGGGGCGGCGTGGTGCTCGCGCACCTGCTCAGCCGCATCGACCGGACGGTGCCGGTGATCTTCCTCGACACCGGCTTCCATTTCGCCGAGACGTACGAGTTCAAAGAGCGGTTCGCCACGCGGTACGGCCTCAATCTCGTCGAGCTCAAGCCCGTGACCGACCCTGGTCCCCTGTACAAGACGGACCCGGACCGCTGCTGCTTCATCCGCAAGGTCGAGCCGCTCGAGCGGGCCATTGTCGGCTTCGACGCGTGGATCAGCGCGGTGCGGCAGGATCAGTCCGCCACGCGCTCGTCCACGCAGCTGGTCGAGTACCACGAGGTCGATGGCCGCCCGATCGTGAAAGTGTTTCCGCTGGCGCACTGGAGTCGGGCGGACGTGTGGCGCTACATCCGGGAAAACGGCGTGCCGTATCACCCGCTGCTCGACCAGGGCTACTCGAGCATCGGATGCTGGCCGTGCACCCGCCCCAATGCGCCCGGTGAGGCAGAGCGCGCGGGGCGGTGGAGCGGCACCGGTAAGACCGAGTGCGGCCTCCACACCTTCACCATCAAGCAGGAGGGCTAAGCGGTGAGCTCTGACACAACGCCGATCGCAGCGCACGGCGGGACGCTCGTGAGCCGGGTGATCGCAGGCGAGGAGTACCCGGCGGCGCTCGAGCTCGCGGCGGCGCTGCCGTCGCTGACGGTCGACCCGCGGACCGTGGCAGATCTCGAGCTCATCGCGACGGGCGCCTACAGCCCGCTCACGGGCTTCATGGGCCTGGCCGACTACCAGCGCGTCCTCCACGAGATGCGTTTGACGAGCGGGCTCCCATGGTCGCTCCCCATCACGTTGCGTGTGACCGACGCCAGGAGAGTCCGCGACACCGTGGTGCTCCAGGCGCCGGACGGCTGTGCCGTCGCCCTGCTCGAGGTCCGCGAGGTGTTCACGCACTCGAAGGAAGAGGAGGCGCAGCTCGCCTATGGGACGACCGACCCCAAGCACCCCGGTGTGGCGCAGCTCTATGGCCAGGGCGATTTCCTGGTCGGGGGAGACATCCGGC